>OGNQ01000590.1_pt1 | contig 34863 bp, 31 predicted proteins | sample 1573481 | NCBI WGS metagenome assembly OGNQ01 (sample SAMEA2581920, study PRJEB24529) | metagenome | biome: Human gut stool | place: China | collected 2011 | reverse complement strand
TGAAACGAATGCTTAACAGAATGCTGCGCTATGCCGATGCCATTGTGAAACGTGGTGTTGACAAACTGATCGACGCTATCGCGCATAATCCGGAACCACAAACTAAAAACGCTGAAACACCCCAGCCGCAAAAAAGCATGGGCAACGACACTGACTGCGCACCGCAAACAACTGGCAGCACTACGAACTGCGATCTGGCCGAACAGACCATATCCATGACTCAAACAGTTTGTTTACGCATTGTTTACGCAGGAATCGGAGGGAATCTCTTACCCCACACAAGCACTTCATTCAGAGGCTATAAATCCAAACTGTTTTCTTTGAGCAAGAAATCGAAAAGCCCGATTGTAAGAATACCTTCTTCATTTCGACGGGGCATGATGTGGTCTTTAACAATGATAATCTTCTTGAAAGAGTCATTTATGCTCATCAGTGATCGGGATTCTTGTATCTCTTTCTCCCTATCCGGAATTGACAAGGCTGATTGTACATAGTACTTTTTACTGCCGAGACTGGCAATAAAATCCACCTCCAGTTGAATGCGGCCCCACTTGCCGTTCTTGTCTTGCTTCTTTATTTCCACCATTCCGACATCCACACTATAGCCACGTGTGATAAGCTCATTGTAAATGATGTTTTCCATGATATGCGTCTCCTCTTGTTGGCGCATATCCAGAATGGCATTTCTCAAACCTATATCTGAGAAATAGTATTTGGAGAGTGTATTGATATATTTCTTACCTTTAATGTCGTAGCGGATAGCCTTGTTTAGAAGGAACGATTCAGACAAGTAATTGAGATAATTTGAAATGGTCTTGTTTGAGATATTGACATTCTTTACACTTCTGAAGGTGTTTGATAGTTTTGTCGGATTGCATGGCGAGCCAATGGAAGAAGCCATAATGAGCACCAATTCGCGCATTTCGTTTTCGTTCTGTACCTTATGCCTCTCTATAATATCAGCCAGATATACTGTTTCAAACAAGTTTTTAAGATATCCAATTTTCTTCTGCTCTGTGTCAAATGATTGGATAAGGGGCAAACCACCATAGGTGTAATATTCACGCCATGCATCTTGTTTATCACCTCCTATGGCAGAATAGAATTCGGAAAAAGACAGTGGATTCACATGTATCGTTTCGCCTCGGCCTCGGAACTCTGTGGGTATATCTGATGATAGGAAGTGAGAGTTACTGCCAGTTACATAGGTGTCAGCATTATCAATATGACGGAAACTGTTCAATACATCCACGAACTCATCCATCAGTTGCACTTCATCTATAAGGATGTAATACGGCTGACTATCCTTAATCCTGTCATGAACATAATGGAGCATTGCATCAGGATTTCGTAGCTCTTTGTTCAAACGGTCTTCAAGATCAATGCGGATGATATGGTCTTTAGCCACTCCATTATCCAACAAATAGTGATAGAATAAAACATTCAGCAGATATGACTTACCACATCTGCGGATTCCGGTAATCACTTTGATAAAGCCGTTTTGCTGGCTATCTATCAACTGCTTAAGATATCTGTTTCTTTTTATCTCTTCCATATCATTCCTTATTTTTGCCAATATTGGCACTTTTCGGTAATGCAAAGATGGTAGATTTAATTCATGCCGCCAAGCCATCACGACTAAAAAATGCCAATTCTGACATTTTTTAGTCGTGTAAGATAGTATGTATACGGGATTTTTTGGCAATATTGCCACTTTTTCCTTGTATTAGATAGCATACAACTCGTTTTCAAGTTTAATTTATGCTTCTACAGCAAGTATGATAGTCAAACAACCTCAAAGAAACTCCATTTACTTGGCAATATTAAAAAGCCATTACCTTTGCTATCGCTATGCATTTAGGGCAAGCCATGACCGTATAGACATAAAAATATAACTGGTAAAGCCAAGGTTGATGATGCTGACATGTCAAGGAATGAAAGTGTTAGTTTGTCGAATGGTTGGATCAAGACATAGCTTTGGATGTTCTTGCCGTGTTTCCTTTATACAGTCATTTCGATTGTCTATTTTGTTGCATCGTAATAGGTAAGTAAGTGGAGGATGGGGGATTAGAAGTCACCTCTTCCTCTACTTTTGCGAGAATTTATTAATGTCTATTCATATACTTGCTCCAATCTCTCTCTTGCATTTTCATTGCCGTTCTTTAAAGCCTTTGTCCACCATTCTTTTGCCAATCTTATGTTAGGTTTGGCATTAATAATAAAAGCATCACCTTTTATGGAATCAGTTACGATTCGGATACAAACCTCGCCATCTCTAAACATATCTCCATAAGAAAGTTGAGCATAAGGATTTCCCTGCTCTGCAGCCTTTCTAATTAATTCAGTTGCTTTAACTAAATCTTGCTCCACACCAGCCCCTTCTCTATATGCTTGTCCAAGGTTATTCAATGCTGTATTATGGCCTTGCTGTGCTGCTAATGTATACCAATATGCTGCTCTTTTTAAATCAATTTTCCCGCAAAGCATTGTATAAGAAAATTCGTCATTAGCGTCCATAAAATAAGGTTCTTTTGCATCATAATGACAACCTGCATATATCGCTCCCAAAGTAAACTGAGCGTTAGCGTTACCTTTTTCCGCAGCATTTCGTAATATTGCGATACCCCTTTCAATGTGATTAAAACCACATTCTTTCCAACATAATTGATTATACAGATGCACCTCTTCTGCGGATTCTTTGAAAAGTTCCCTTGCTATGCTATCAGCTTTAGTAATATCTTTCAGTGCAACAGCCTCGCGACGCTCGTCCTCTTTAGTCCATTCTGATGCCAAATGTGAACCATATAGCCAAAAACAAAGTAGTACAATTAACCATATTACAATAAGAACAACGACCAATACAATAATACGTTTTAACCATTTCTTTATATAGTTCCCTGCAGTTCCGTTAGATTTGAACTTTATTGTTGGAATTTTTGAATAGATGTTTTGAAAAAGACAATACAACGTATTCCATATTGAACTTGGTTTTGTATTGGTACCTTGTTCCTTGCCACAATAAGTACAGAAAGGTGCATCTTCATCAATGAGCTTGCCGCAGTAGCGGCAATATACTTGTTTCTTATCCATGACGTTATATATGTTTCTATTTTGAATGGGGTTAATGTGTATTTCACAACTCTTTTCCACAGTACTTGCAATAAAGGAAACTGTCGTAGTCCACTTTTCTTCCACAATGCCTACAATATTTGATGGCTTTTATATTGTCGTTAGAAGTTCCTTCTTCCTTGCCTTGTCCAATTTGCGGAATACTTACATGGACAGACAAATCCATAGGTTGTACTTCGTTTGGGGTATTTATATTCAACACACCATTTTGAGGCATAAATCGCGTATCATCTTCTGTTTGGGCTTCTCCTCCAAGTTTCTCATCCATCATTTTATGAATGGCATCAATTCTTTGTTGTTCGGCTAATTGCGTTCTCTGCTTATTCAATCTCTTTGCCTTTATCAACGCATGACCTGACATCAAACAGAAAAGTCCTGGTGCAACCAATTCGATTGCGTCAAAATAGTGGAAGTTTGTTGCAGAACAATAAAACGCGCACATCAGCAATCCATAGAAAAATCTAAGAATCTTCTTCCACCATTTTCTATCTGACTTTTTGTAAGAGAAGCAATATGCAGCCAAGGCCAAACTTGAGAATACGTTGGTTATGCCCATAATTGCACGACTCTGCTCGGAAGTAGTATACCCCCATACAACATATTTGTCAGAAGTTCTAACAATTTGATTGGCACTATAAGAGAAATCTATAGTTTGCTCCGGGTATTGCACTTGCGTTAGCCAATATATGCCCGTAGCAAGACACGAAATGGCTAACAGTATATTTATACCACCGATGATTTTGAATATAATGTGTTTCTGTGGTGATGTTTCCACGGAGTTACAACTTGCCATCTTCATCATGGTGTAGATATAAGCTATACCGAAGACAACGATAAGCAATAGACGACTGATAAATTGATCTTGTAGCATATTCAAATGTTTTTAGTTGATTGATAATAAGTTCTGCGGTACTTTACAATGGTTCCTAAGTATGGTATATGGTAGTGTGAGAGAAAATTGCTTGGCTGAAGCTTTTTCTCGGTAGACTAATACCATATTAGAATGGGATAATGCGAGCATACCAATGAATTCCTGTACGTCCTTGTCTTGTGCAAGTTCTTGGACGAAGGCATCCATAAAGTCCAAATCTTCCTCTCTGTCTTTTAGTCTTTTTATGTCTTTCGCGCCTTCTTCATTGACCTTATATACAAAAAGGAGATTATTTCCTTCGCACTTTATCGATTGTAACAAGCAACTTTCGTCTTTTACATCTCCAACGATACTATTTATCGCCACCGTTGTTGCTTTGAGGGAGTCACTTGTTGTGACGGGTAATTTCAGGTTGGCAATTTTAATCTGCATATCAATCACCTTCTTCAAAGCAGTTGTCGGAGATAACTTGCAAGAATCAACAAATGTGCTAAGTTCTTTGCCTGTAATATTCCATGACATGGATTTCTTGTTCTCCGTTGAGACCTTGAAACAGATGTTCAAACCTTTAGTTTCCAAACTGTGCACGAAAATATTCCCTAAGTTTCCTTGACCATTCATTTCTATAAAGGAGTATTTCAGCATATCCTTAAATTCATCATAGTTGTCTGAATATACTTGAATAATTCTGTCATCACCTTTCACACTGACGGCATAAGTTATTGTTTCATTCGCAAACGACATGCTGTCCAAATAACCTATCGTCCCAATTTCACGAGGCAAGTCCGTATTACATTCAGCAATGATTTTGGATAAACGCATCTTTTCGTTAAACGTTAACTTTGGACGAGGTATATTTAAGGCGATAAAGATGCCTGTGAGTGTACAGGCAATAAATATAGCTATTATATACTTGAATAGTTTATCCATATCACTCAACACTTATAGTACCACCATCAACATAAACACTACCAAACACGACACGAACATCTTGTGTTACAGGTATTATTCCCAAACTTTGAAGGACCAACATCCAAATGCCAATAGCGATGATTACTAAAATGCTTTTTAGGGATAAGTTCTTCAATTGATTCTTCTTATAATTCCAGTTTGTGTTATTGATAGGTCTTCCACAATTCGGGCAAAAAGTAGAATCCTCGGGGATTTCTTTTCCACAATTTTTACATTCCATAGTACAAAACACATCTCCTCGCCCCATCGGAGAGCTAAAAGTTTTTTATAGTTTGATATACAAAAAAATAAGAAACGTGGAGCCAGTCCTGTCACTCGTTCCACTTGTTAAGGCCTTCGCATTGCCCGGATTGTCAAAACGAGCAACGCCGAAAGCCCCACGTTAGTGTAAGTATATAATTCACCCTCTTGACAACGAGCGGTATAATCGTCCGAAGCCAATGAGGGCTGTATACAATACACCCCATGAGGCGTTCCCGTTGCTTTGTTTTTGACAATCCATAGAGTTTGCGAAGTTCTAACAAGTCAAAACCAAAGCGTACAGTTACGCCTTATTATGTATATGTCTGCCCTACCTCTGCCCATTGGGGCTTTCGGTATGAGTATAGACATCGCAAAGGTAAGGACTTTATGTGACAATATATTATGTTTTCAGTGAAAAAGTTCTTGAAAAGAAGCAAACACCTCATATTGCCCATAAAACGATCTCCGAAGTAGACCTTATAGAATATTGTTGAGTATCACAGAATATCACAGTGTAAACATCTCCAACTCAAACAGTTTGTTTACGCATTGTTTACGCAGGAATTTGTTACATTTCATTATCTCCTTTGATTTTGACAAGCCTAAATTCTGGATATGTTTGCCCTGCTCGGTCTACCATTTTGGCGTAAACTTGGACTTTCACTCTATCAGGGGTAAAAAAGGACTCTGTTATAGCTGTATTCATTTTCGCTGCTTCAATATGATTTTTCTCTAAATAATTCTGAAGTCTATTCATCAAAATTACTGAATATAAAAAAAGACGTTGAAACTCATCGAACGTATAAGTTTTATTTCCTAGTTTTGTCCTAGTATATATTTTCCTATATTTAATATCTACGTTATATAATGAATGAGCGAAAGCATTACGAATATTTGAATCAAATGCTTTAGTAACAATGTTACCTAAAGAAAAGTTTTTCTTTTGTAATGGGGTTATAATTTTGTTTTTGACAAACTTATACTTACCATTCTCTGGTATATTGGGATTCCATTGATACCCTTCATTGCACAAAATGCATGACAAGCGATAAAGTGATTTAAGGAAATATGAGGAGTCCCAAAGATGGCAATAAATCATCATCTCTATTGATAAATCATCTATACCTGCCTCCCCATCATATTTAAAACCTTCTTTTGAATAGTTACGATTGAGATAATGAAGATAGAATAACTCTCGCGTTTCATCGTAATAACGATCAAGCTGGTAATCAATAACACAACTTGTGCCAAAGTGTGCCTTTAGCTCAGGGATAACATCTGCTCGACCTATATAAAGGATATATGAGATGTAATCATCTTTTGCTATTGTTACGAATGAATCTTCAATAGCCTGCAAAATCTCTTCTATTATTTCTTTTATCATTTTTTCTTTTGGGCTTCTTTGTTATGAGCATCTGCTTATAGTTCAAGACTATCAGCATTCATTAAAAAATCCAACAATCCCATTGTAAGGATTCCGTTTTCATCACGCCATGGTTTTATATCATCTTTTACAATAATGATTTTCTTGAAAGAATCATTAATTCTAAGTAAGGATCCCATTTCTTGCTTACGTTTTTCTTCATTAGGTAAAGCCAATGCTGATTGAATATAGTATCTTTGGTTACCTTCATTCACAACGAAATCCACTTCAAGTTGCTTGCGTTGCCACTTGCCGTCATTGTCGACGAAGCGTTGTTCAACCATACCAACATCTACCTTGCATCCTCTTCGGCGCAGTTCGTTGTATATGATATTCTCCATAATGTGGGTTTCTTCCTGTTGACGTAACCCCAATATAGCATTTCGCAAACCGATATCGGTGAAATAATATTTAGCGAGGCTTCCAATGTATTTTTTCCCCTTAACATCGTATCTTTCAGCTTTTTCTATCAAGAATGCATCTTGCATATAGCCCAAATAGCGACTAATCGTTACGGAATCAATGTTTACCTTCTTTACACTCTTAAAAGTATTCTCCAATTTTGTTGGATTAGCAGGGGCACCTATTCCAGAAGCGATGATCTTGACTAGCTCTTCAAACTCAGCCTTATTTTTAATACGGTGACGTTCTAATATATCTATCAGATAAACACTTTCAAACAAATTGTTAAGGTAATCGATTTTCTTTTTTTCTGTACCAAGCGACAATGTATGTGGCAGTCCACCATAAGTGTAGTAGTCTTTCCATGCTTCCGCAGGGGACAAGCCTGTCCCCTCGCAGTACTCAGAAAGAGAAAGAGGATAAAGATGTATCTCGTCTCCACGTCCACGAAATTCCGTAATAATGTCACTCGACAAAAATTTCGAGTTGCTTCCCGTTACATACACATCTGCATTGTCTATGCGTAGCAAGCTGTTCAAGACTTCCTCAAATCGAGGAACAAGCTGTACTTCATCCAATAGAATGTAATATAACTCTTCGTCCGTCATCTTTGCCTTAATACATTTATATAATGGGAGAGGCTCTCGCAAGTTTGCATTCTCAATATCATCAAGTGCTATCTGTATTATATGGTCTGAATCTACTCCTACATCTAACAAGTATTGCCTGAAAAGTTTAAAGAGAAGAAATGACTTACCACAACGCCTAATGCCTGTTACAATCTTTATCAATCCGTTTTGCTTGCCATCGACAAGTTGTTGTAAATAGAAGTCTCTTTTTATTTGCATAATTCCTTTTGTTGTACAGTTTTTTTGGCAATATTGCCACTTTCACCGTACAAAGTTAATACAATTCTATCAGAATATAGACATACAATACGGAATTTTTGGCAATATTGCCACTTTTCCCTTGTATTAGATAATATACGACTCGTTTTCAAGTTTAATTTATGCTTCTACAGCAAGTATGATAGTCAAACAACCTCAAAGAAACTCCATTTATTTGGCAATATATTAAAAAGCCATTACCTTTGCTATCGCTACGCATTTAGGGCAAGCCATGACCGTGATGGTGCTCTTCCTAATTATTTAAGGAAAGTGAGTTTGCCTAACCTTCGTAGAAGGGTTATTCTATTCCGTGAATCGTTGTGTAAGGAGAGTGCCAGTCGGAAAGCACTTGGAATAAATCTTACATGAGTATGCCTCACATCGCAATATTTATGTAAAGCAGAGGTGTGTTAAACAGACCGCAATAAATTACAGCATATAGTATTATGAGCAAATTTCCAAAACGAATAGACGCGCGGCTCGAAATCAAAATAACCGAGAGCCCCGAAACTGACCCTAAGCGCATAGCTCTTGAGCGACGCATGGAGCGGGCTGGAGCGGTGTGCGTGTTATCGTTGATAGCCTTTGCGGTTGTCATTACAATCCTTTGCAATGTGTATATCTGCGAATTTTTGGTATACTTACTCATAGTACTATTTCTTGTATCTGTCATATCAGGGTCAATTTCGTGGTCGGCGCGCCAAGCGCTTGATGGCGACTGGACTATGCCATGGTGGATGGGGAGCAGCGATTATTAGCCCACCCCCGCCACCAGCGCAGCAAACCGCGCCCGTGCCTCCTCCTTTGTGGGTTGAGGTGCGGGCGCGGTTTCGTTTTTACCGCGTGCCTTGGTGTCCCATGGCAGGGGCAGCAGAATTTCACCATTGCCATGCAGTCTTTTTCTGTAACGAGGTATCTTAATATAGAAATTGCATACTCATTGCCCTAAACATGGATATAGAAGAACTGATAGGACGAATAAAAGAAGGAGACAATGTAGCTCTGGAAACATTATATGAAACATACGCTCCGATGATGAGAAATGTATGTGTCAACATAACCAATGAGGACGAGGACATAGTGAATGACCTCGTCCAAATGGCGTTTATTCGTGCTTATTATTCTATCTTCCAACTCCGAGATGCTTCAAAGTTCGGAGAGTGGGTGGCTACAATTACGAAAAATGTGGCTTTGAAACATCTGGCACAGAAACGAAAGATGCCACTGGTTCCTTTTTCGAGTACTATGGAAGAGGAAATGGATAATGGTCGTGCCGTACCTTCCGATTCGCTATTGGCTGAGAAGGATTTGCTTGAGTTGATAGACCAGTTGCCTAAAGGATATGGACGAGTGTTTAGAATGTCGGTTATTGAAGGCTACTCGCATCAAGAAATAGCCGAAAGATTGGGCATTGAACCACATAGTTCTTCTTCTCAACTATCAAGGGCTAAGGCCATGTTGCGCAAGATTATCAACAGGAGGGGTATGGGGCTTGTTATATTGGTGTTGGCATGCACTCCTCTTGGCATATATTGGCTCATAAACACAGGTAAGGACAATGTACAAAAGTCCAATATAGCCAGTGAAAAGAGATACCCAATCAGGCAAGCAGGGAAGAAAGAGCCTCACGATGCAGTGAATGTGGTTTCTACTAATTCTGTTGCAGAAGTACGCCGCAATAGATGCGGTGTATCAACGATTATGCCACCTGTAGAAATTCTATCTAAGGATAGTACATATACTCCTATGGATTCCGTATCGCATAAGTTAGTGGCGGTGGAAAATAATGATAGCATTTTACCTGATACATTCAAACTGCCTTGCATAGAAACAGAACATCACCTTGCTGCAAACAGGCAAACGGGCAAAAAGCACCAATGGCAGTTGCTTGCAACTGGTTCTCTCGGCTCGGATTTGGCTCAGAATGCTTATAGAATGTTTGTGGGTAGCACAGATGACGATATTACTGACGGGCCTCACCCCTCTGATCCTAAAACATTCACAACTTGGGAGGAATATTATCAATATCTGCAGCGGACTGGGCATGACGGTATGTCGGAGGAGGAAAAGGCTCTCATGGAAATAGCCAAGAACAACAAGGGTAAAATAGAGGAACATGAACACCACAGCAAGCCAATTACCTTTGGACTTTCTGTAACAAAATCGTTCGGGAAAAATTGGAACCTGGAGACAGGCTTGCAGTATTCTTTGCTGAAGTCCGACTTCACGTTAGGCGAAGGTGCGTATCACCTCTATCGGGACCAACAGGTGCATTACTTGGGAATACCTTTGCAGGTGTCGTACAAATGGATTGATGTCAAGAATTGGTCTGTTTACTCTTCGTTGGGCGGTGCCCTACATATACCTATATATGGTAAAACAAGCGAAAGATATGTTGTAGGAAACGTTACACCATATACGAACGATTGGCACGTCACGCCTTCGCTGCAATGGAGCATTGGCACAAGTATTGGAGTGCAATATAAATTTGCTCCTAAGTGGGGTGTCTACATAGAACCTTCGTTTAACTGGTATGTGCCAAACGGCAGCTCTATCCATACAACTTGGACTGAAAATCCGTTCTCTTTCACTGTACCTTTCGGCATCAGGTTTACATGGTAATACGCTTGTCATGCAGTCTTTAGAACTTTTGTCGTCTCTTATTGGTAGAAGCACAAAAGTTTCTGAAAACGAAATGTACAATACAACAGACTACCTGCGCAATGGGGTTCTATACCTCAACAATATTCTTCGCCCTCGGCATAAGAAGCTGAGCACACTGATGATTTATTCCACAACAAAATGCCAATCGCGCTGCAAGCATTGCTCTATTTGGCAAAAGTCTGAAGAGCATTTGTCGTTACACGACATTCAGCAGATTATGGCAAGCCGATGTATCACCAAAAACACTGTTGTGGGATTGGAAGGCGGAGAGTTTATTCTTCACTCTGAAGCCACTGACATCATGGAGTGGTTTATGCACCACCACCCTAACTATACGCTATTGTCCAATTGCCTCAACCCAAAGAAGGTTATTGATGCTGTGCGTAGATACCGTCCCCGCCATTTGTATGTGTCGTTGGACGGTGACAAAGACACATACAAAGCAATGAGAGGTTGCAATGGTCATGACAAGGTGGTAGAAGTGGTTGAGACCTTGAAAGATGAGGTTCCCGTTTCTTTGATGTTCTGCCTTTCTCCATGGAACACCTTCAAGGATATGGACTATGTGATACGTGTGGCAAAGAAATACGAGGTAGATATCCGCATCGGCATTTATGGAACGATGGATTTCTTCAACACTACAGCCGATTTGCTCCAAGCTGACATGAGCAACTTCATACAAAGCATTCCTGCCAATATTCATGAGACAGAAGAGAATTTCGACTTTGTAGCTTTGTATGAAGAGTGGAGAAACGGCCATCTGAAACTGCGATGCCAAAGCATATTCAGCGAACTGGTCATTCATTCTAATGGTGATGTGCCGTTGTGCCAAAACCTGGGCGTAAAACTCGGCAATATACATGAGAACTCTTTGGACGAGATATTTAACTCTCGCCAAGCCGTCCATGTACAATGCCAGCATTCCAAGAGCTGCAATGCCTGCTGGATTAACTTCCATCGCAAGTACGACATCATCTTGTTGCGCAACTTCGAGAAAGTCTTTACCAAGAGAATGATAGAATGGTTCTACGGCAAATATCAATGGTCAAGCAATCAGAAGGTGACCTACAAACAATACATGAAACGGATTATCAGAAGATGAGATACACAAAGCAATTAATCGACCGCTACAAGCACTCTCGAAGCACCAGTCTTTTAAGGCACAATTATCTCGGCAAATACGCATTTGTCGGAATAGGCAATCATAGCATGAATAATCTGTATCCTGTGCTTGCCTTCCTGCATGTGCCCTTGAAATACATTTGCTGCAAGTCCGCTAATAAATTGCCTTTGATAGAAAACGCTTACCCTGGTGTGCATGCCACCACTTCCTTGCAGGAAATACTGGCTGACAAAGATGTTAAAGGCGTTTTTGTCTCAGCTGCTCCACAAGCGCATTTTGCAATAGCCACAGAAGTGCTGAAGAGCGGCAAGGCACTATTCATCGAAAAGCCCCCTTGTCAAAGCTTGGAAGAGTTGGCACGGCTGATGGATTTGCAAAAGGAGCATGACACCATAGTGGAAGTTGGACTACAAAAGCGGAACTCGCCAATCATGCGCATTTTGCAGAAGGAGTTGAAAAAGAGCAAAGGTGCTGTATGCTATAATCTTAAATATCTGACAGGTGCCTATCCTGAAGGTGATGCTTTGCTCGACCTCTTTATCCACCCATTAGATTGCATGACATATCTATTTGGCGAAGGCCAAGTAAAATCTGCGGTAAATGTTGAAAATCATACCCTAATGCTCATTCTTGAACACCATTGTGCCACAGGCATTCTTGAACTGTCAACGGGTTATTCTTGGAGTGATGCAAAAGAACACTGGACCATAAACACAGACAGAGGGGTTTATGAGATGGATCAATTCGACAACTTAACTCTCCGGCACAAATCAAGAATACTAATGGGAATACCGATGGAAAAAGTGTTTCCGTGTGGAAAGACAACCGTCAGTCTGCTTGAAAGGAACAACTTTGTACCTTTGCAAGTGAATAACCAAATTGTGTCTCAAGGCTATTACGACACGATAAAGGAGTTTGTAGATGCCGTGGAAGGGAAGAAAACATGTGCATTATCTTCATTGGAACACCTAACTCACACCTACTCTTTGATAGAGAACATACGAACACTGATATAACAACGGCAGAATTACCTTTTGACCTTTAACGATTAAAGTCCCAACCGCATATATACTATATGCTGATGGGACTTGTTGTTTTGATTATATGGTTGCGGCGTTTCACAACGCATCATGGCGCAAACATTCCCAATTATTCAAACAGTATGTTTGCGCTACTATACGAAAAAAGCAGTTACGACGTTCGTAACTGCTTCATTTTCAAGGTGGACCAGCTATGACTTGGACCTATGACCTCCAGATTATGAGTCTCGCAAAATGATATTCCATGAGATTTTGTTATTTGTAATCACTCCTGATTATCAGAGCTTTACAAAATTATCATCTACTTTGGATTTCAAAAAATACCCCTAACTGAAATAGTTTGTTTACGCATTGTTTACGCAGAAAATATTGCACAATAGCACCTGACCCTTAGTGGATATGTATTCTCTGGTTCCTGCATACTCTAAGGGGAGTGCTGTCCGCGAAACCTATCAATGGTTTTATTTGGCTCAGTAGATACAATATTCTTTGGGAACTAATTTTGTGTTCAACTCATTTTATGTACTCCAACACAACAAATGTACTCCTTGAAAATTGCGAAACATAGGCTAACATGTTAAAATTGCCAACGGGGAACCACTAAATTCTTTCCAATGTTTGCAGAACTGGAAAGTATTTGATAGCTTTGCGCAAAAAATCAATAGTATGGTAATTGAAAGAACTCCAGAAATAAATAAGGAAGATTTATTTGAAGCTATAATATCTCCTCCAAATATACAAATCGAAGAGATTGTGGAAAAAATCAATAATTCCTTCGATTATTGGGATACTGTAAAATACAAAAAGTGCCCTGCCGGATATACACCTACGCGACTATGGACCTTTGTCAAAGCCTCCAGACTAAAAAGTATGGTGAAAGTATGGGAGAAATACGGCGTGAATTTGAGTTTGACAAATGTGATGCAGAGAATGTGTCATGAATTTGACATGTTTTGGGGAGGAAGTTGGGGAGCAGACTCAACTATTGATTCCAAAAATAAGGAACAATATCTTGTTAGCTCGTTAATGGAAGAAGCCATATATTCCAGTCAAATGGAAGGAGCCGCAACAACAAGAAAGGTCGCCAAAGAAATGCTTAAGAAGAAAATGACTCCGAGAGACAAATCCCAACAAATGATTCACAATAACTATCAAACAATTCAATTTATTGTTGACCATAAAGATGAACCTTTGTCCGAAGGGTTGTTATTGCAGATACATCGTCTAATGACAGAGAAAACCATGCAGAATCCTGATGACGCAGGACGTTTTAGGAATAATAATGACGTTGTGGTAGAGAATGGTATCACGCATGAAATTGTCCATACTCCGCCTTCCTATACGGAAATTCCTCAGTTTGTAGATGATCTCTGTGAATTTTTTAATGAGAAAAATAACAAACAATTTATTCATCCTATCATTCGTGGAATAACCATCCATTTCATGACATCCTATGTCCATCCTTTTTCTGATGGTAATGGACGTACTGCTAGAGCTATGTTTTATTGGTACATGTTAAGACAAGGATACTGGTTGACAGAATACCTTTCCATCTCAAGAGTTATTGCCAAATCAAAAAAAGCCTATGAAAAAGCGTTCTTATACACAGAGGCTGATGACATGGATATTGGTTACTTTGTTTCGTACAATCTAAGAGTGTTGGAACAATCTTTTAAGCAATTACAAGATTATATCAAGAGAAAACAAAACGAAAAAAAAGCAGCATATATATATTTGCGCATGGGTGATTTCAATGAACGTCAAGCACAAATTATTAAATTATATGCGGATGATCCTAAAGCATTAATAACGATAAAAGATCTGCAGATAAAATTTGGAATTAGCCCAACCACTGCAAAAAGCGACATCATTGGCTTGCTGAAAAAAAATATCATAACAGAAATCGCATTAAACAAAGTGAAAAGGGCTTATATTAGAGGAGAAGGGTTAGACTCTTTGCTATCCCAATGATATATCTTATGGGCAATCATTGTATCAAATTCTTTCCAGTTTTGCAAATACTGGAAAGGATCTGATATTTTTTGAATGCTTTGAATTATGCAAGCCCATTTCACCAGTATGAAGTGCCAATTTGGCATTTCAAAATGCCTCCAATCACGTCCAACATTCTTTATTATATCCCAAACCACCCAAATTAGTGCGACTGCGATGCTGTTTTTAATGTAAGGTTTACGGAGTTCTCACGTAAACGCATGTGAATTTTATTGGTTTACAAGCGCCCACGATTAATGTAATCGTTCCATTATTGCTTATGGACAATTTCATATCCTATATTTGAAAGAATGTATTTCTGATTTTATTTATTGGAACACATAATAGGCAGAGGAACACATATTTTATAAAATCTTGCCAATTTACGTACTGGAGTAGTACATAAATCTCGAAGTCTCTTATTTGCAAACGGATTTTTCACATCGTGTCCTTCCTTCGGGTAGATGATAACGCAAGGAACGTTTGGAATAGGAGATTCTTCAACTATATCCTCATAGCCAAGGCGCCATAGGATAGGAATGTCTCTACTATAACCACTTAGTTGTCGTATGACATTATTGTCAAGCGATGAACTCTCATACTTTGGAATGTATTTTGTGTCAAGTATTGCTTTGAATCCTGTTGAGCAATAAAGGAAGTCTGGGGATCCCGTCTTTCCACTGAACTGATACGTTATTTTATCTCCGTACGCTTCATTTAGCAATCCATAAACATAATGCTCATAGAGCAATGACATATTCAATGTAAATGGAGGGACATTCTCGTCCAATGAACTTGTTTTACTTATACAATAATCGTATCTTCGAAGAATAAGTTTTGCCAAACGTACAGCCTCATTGTATTCACTAAAAAGTTTATGCCCTTTTATCAGAGACACTTCCTTTATCTGTACTTCATCGGTTACATTTTCGAACAAAGCCAAAGACTTTGATAGCATCAGTTTTGCTTTGTTCCCTATGGAATGATTCTCTGTTATTATTCTGAGTATCTGAGAACAGAACAATAAGGCTTTCTTGATAAGTCTGTTTTCAGGAATGTCAACCGTATATTCGTCAAAGTCACAAAAGACTCTATCGAATCTTTTTGAAGCAATGTTCTTTCGTTCATTCTTCATCACTTGTATGTGTCCTTTGACTTTTTTCAGGTTCTCGCTGTAATGTACATAGCCTTTCTTCAAAGACTTGATTCTACTTACGACTCCAAGAAAATGCAGAACAATAAGAGGACTTAAAACACCTTTTAGTGATGGTGCATATATGACAGGAGCCTCACTATCGATGTTATAAATCTCGGCGAAAGACTCCACTGACAAATCTGATGAGAAGCACATCATGAACATAGTGAGGAAATCTATTTCTTCCATCCCTCTCTTTGTCGTTACAACTAATGCTTCTTTATCGTCTATCCATTCTGCACCAATAAAATACGATGCATAATATCCCCATAGATCGTGTTCCATAGGTTTGTCCCATCGAACAAGGTTCAGATTATCGTATCTGTCGTTATGTTCGATGCTCAGACGTTCGTGTTCTTGAATAAGAATGGATTTCATGCCAGTTATCTATTATTCGTTTTCATCTTCTTGGTCTTCATTCTCAATCTCTTGGACAGGACTCAGTGAAAGCCATGAATTAAAGGAAGTTTTCTTTTCGTCGTTCTTAACATTGAGGATGCCATCATTGATATATTCGTTTATAAGCGGAAGAATTTCATACTCTACTTTGTCATGAAGTTCATCTTCACTTTCTGCCATGAAGTAACTATGACCTACCATCAAATCATCTATGCTCATGTCTCCACATAGATGTTTAGGATTCTCAATGAATCTCTTAATGTCCTCAAATAATTCTAAAGCAATAGTTCCAAGTTCCTCATTGTCCATTTCAGAATAGAATTTCTTAATCACAGAATCCTGAGATTTGAGTGTAATGAAAGCAAATCTTCTACGTAAAGCATAGTCAAGGGTTCCTGTACTTCTATCAGTGGTATTCATCGTACCGATAATGTACAGGTTTGAAGGTACACCAAACACTTCGTTCTTTGAATAAGGCAGCATCACTTTAATAGGATGATTCCCATTTAGACGTTTGTCTGACTCCAACAAGGTAATAAGTTCGCCAAATATCTTTGACACATTTCCTCGGTTGATTTCGTCAATGATCAGTACGACAGGCTTATTTGTAGTTGCATGAAATTCTTTCTTAACAGCTTCAATAAAGGCCTGAGCATACTGTTGCCAATTATTCTCCACACCTTTTCCCTGAGCCTGCAGCTTTATCTTCTCGATATTTAGAGGTGATGGCGTGTATTCCTCTCCTCGTGAACTTGTGGAGTTAGTACTTCTACAACTGACAGTAGAGTTCCCTTCTTTCCACCAGACATAAAGTGATGATCTTCCTGTGACGGTTGGTATCTCTCGTTTGTTCTGATACCCTTTTATCTTTTGGAGATAATCGTCAATACACTCTACAATATCTTTACTTTGGTCTGTTTGAACTGCATTGCAGGCGCGTTTGAAGATGCCATCGTCTGGCTCATAGGTTACACCAATAGAATTGCCATCTACATCAGTTTGTACATGTGGTTTTAGTCCTTCGACAAAATCCTCATAGTCAAGTGACTGATGGAATGTCGTGAAAAATATCTGATCTCCAAGTAATGAGTCATAGCGTTTCATCACAGCTTTATGGTCTGTGAGATCAATATCTGTAACACCTAATGTCTTTAAGGCTATTGCGGCAGTATTATATGTCTTACCTGTGCCAGGAGCACCTTGAAGAATTATGTTACGCTTCTTTAAGAGAAGATTGGAGTATCTCTCCAAATATTCAACGTCATTCATATACTTTAACCAACTTTCGATGTAGCGATATTGTTCTGTGCCTTTTCTACATGAAGAGAATGTTCCTTGCGAGAATAATCCTGCTCGTGGTTGCCTAAAATCGTTTGCCCATGCCAGGATCTTGACTTTTCTAAAATTAACATTGATGAACTTCTCACGCAGAGAATCACTATTGAAATTATCACCTATAATCTGACATAATGCTAATGCTTGGCTGCCTCTTCTAACCAGAACGATATTCCCATTTTCAATTGTTTTGAAATTTTGGCATTGAGCATCATTCCATTCTCCAGTTCCAATTACAGGCTCTGACTCCATCAACATTAGATTAGGATCAATGATGGTTCCACCTTTGCCCTCAGGAAGATGCATTTGAATATGCCAGAATTTGTCATATTCTATTTTTAAGGGCAATATGGGTACATGCACTTGCTCTACTTTTAGAATATCTTCAACGGTCATTTCGTTATGAATCCAGTATTTCTTTTCTGCGGAAGATTCATCATATTTAGCCAATTCCTTCTGCAAAATGAAATCCAAGCGACCGTCCTGTACTTTGTTGTAGTAAGTTTTAAGAACCTTATCGGTATCAGTGCCATCACCATGATGATCATCGTGCTTTTCTCGGGTGTTATTTAAGTAGCCAACAAATCTGCTTGGAGCAAAACAAATATGACCGTTAATCACCTCGACAACCATATTTTTGCCTCGCTTCAATTTGTCAACAGCCCATTGCTTGTAGTTTTCACCGCTCTCGCCATGAAGATATGAGTACAAGGTTTCGATGTTTGAAATGACGTCCTCACGCTTTTCTATGTAATCTGTTCTTTCCATCGGAAATTTAAACTGTAATTTCTTCATTCATCAGCCTTGGGAGTAAGTGACACAGCTTCTGTCATTTGCTTGTCCATCATCCATGGATTCTGACGTTTCAAAGCCATGCGAAGATGACGTGTCAGCACAACCTCTCCCTGTGTCTTGCGTCCAAGTGTACCTTGTTCGCCAAGTACCTCATTGTCGAAAGCGTACACAGACTTCGAGCCATACTCATTTTCCAAGAGTTCGGTTGTCGGTTTCTGTATTAGTTGGTCTTCGCTATAGTCTTTTGCCATATAAAAATCGACCTATAGGTCCAATTATAAAGGTTGTTCGTTGCTTACAAGGTCGCTCATTTTAACCTGTAGGATTTCTGCAATCTTTTTGATAGTCTCTAATGATGGCTGTGCTTTGTTGGTACACCACTTGCTAATAGTTGCAGGATCTTTTTCCATTTGTTATGCTAACCATTTTGCCGTTTTGTGCTGTTCAACAAGCACCACTTTCAATCTGTTGAGGTCGTTTTTTGCCATTTTGCGAAAATTTTATGTGGCAAAAATACTAATTATTCATGTAGAACGTGTAATAACAAACAAAGATATTACAAATATTTCGCAATCTTCTTTGTCTTTTAGTTCAATTGAGACTATAAGTCATAAAATCGACACCAATATTTTTCGCTTGGTAATTGAAATGTCGCTCAATTACCAATCATTTCGTGAAAATTCAAAAGGTCACGCTTACTTTTGTTATTATTAACTTTCATTGATTATCAATAAGTTATCTTTATTTGATATTTTGTGGCATACCATTGAATGTCCATGACTCAAACAGTTTGTTTACGCATTGTTTACGCAGAATTTAGGAAGTGAGCAGAACTTCTAACAATTCATTGGCAAGTTTGTTGTCTACCACTTTTATCACATTGTCATCTTCTGTTGCATAGCCAAGAGCATTTATAGCACCATACCATACGATAGCTTTGTCTATGATGGTTGTGCACAGTTTTACTTCTGGCAATATTCTTACAGATAATCCTCTTTGCAAAAGGTATTCTGTTTCAGGGTTACTTGCTGTCGTGATAATAAGAACTTCGATTCCAATATGAGCCAACTCTCTCAACTGATTGACCAAAACATTACGCTCTACCCTATATAACTTGGGAGAAGAAACAACGATAGAGCGCTTGGCATCTCCAATACTTGAAGCGTAAGGACGGTAAAATGTTCTACCGTTGAATATCTGCTCCTTACTAACAGGCATGCCTATATCTTTCACATTGTCAAACAATGTGGGTGAATGTCGGGAAATGATTTTATATCCAATAGAAGCATAACCCTTCAGTCGCTTCTTGTACATATTGTCGCAGACAGGCTCATGAATGTCAATGTAATCATAGATGCGCACATCTTTCTTTCCCTCGTTTTCACGGTGCAGTCGGCCCGCATATTGGGCGACAAGACCTTTCCATGAAATAGGCAGAGCAAGGAAAAGCGTGTCAAGACGCGGATAGTCAAACCCTTCGCCTACATATTTTCCCGTGGCAACTATCGCCAAAGGTTCTTCGCTGGAAATCTCATGCAGGTGTTGCAGCGTCCCCCGTTTTTCTTTCGTACTTCCTGTCCCTGTCAATGTCACAACATTCTTCACTTTACCCCTCAACTTTTCGGCTAATATAGTGACATGAGCAGTTCTGCTGGTCAGAATGATTGGCGTTCTTCCAGCTTCAACAGCCTTACACACATCTTCTACAATGAGCGCATTGCGTATTTCGTCTTCTGAAAGCAACTGATACAATGTTGTTATAGACTGCTTATCATCAGTAATGGAACGGTATGATGTGAATCGAGGAATGAGATACCTCTCAAATGATTGTTTCGTTATCTGACTTTTTGCATCGGCAGAGAAACGAATGGGACCACATTGCATGAAAATGATAGGCTGATGTCCATCTTTTCGGATAGGGGTTGCCGTCAGGCCATAAATGGTATGTGCCTTTACGCCCTTCAGTACATTCTCAAATGTTATAGACGACACATGGTGACATTCATCTACTATTACCATTCCGTAGTTTTCAACAATAGGCTTTACGCTATCGCCATCAAGACATGACTGGATGAGTGCGATATCAACAATGCCATGAAGCGAGTTGTCAGTAGAGTCGAGACAGCCTATTGGGGAGAATTTCTTATGGCGACCACGCTTCTTCGGCACTGGTGGTTCTACATAGTCAATACTCAAGAACTCCGTCAAGCGTTCATGCCATTGGGCAAGCAATGCCTTCGAATGGACGAGAATGAGAGTGTTCACCTTTTTTCGTGCAATGATTGCGGCCGCTGTAACTGTTTTTCCAAATGCTGTAGTAGCGTGAAGCACGCCATTACTGTGCATTAGCAATGCGTTGATAGCTGCCAGTTGTTCTTCTCGTTCTTTACCTTGAAAAGAAACAGATATCGGCGTACCGTGGTTGGTCTCGTCAACAATATTATACTTTACTCCATTCTCATTGAGGAAAGAAAGAATTGCATCTTCGCAACCGCGAGGCATGGCGAGATAGTCATCTGTGATATCAAAACACGAGATAATGCGAGGTGTAGAATATGTGGAAAGTCGCAGTGCCTGCTTGCTATAAAACTCAGGGTTCTTGAATGATGCTATTCTTTTAAGGTGATTCAGAACTTTTGCCGAAACAGCCTTTAGCGGAATATAAATCTTATCGGCTTTGGTGATTTCTATTTCGGAATAAAAATCACCCTTGGAAATATCTTGTGGTATAGGAGTAACCCAAGGCTTGCTTTCACTTGAAGTTGTGAGTGCTCCAAGTTCTTCACAGACATGTAGGTTTAGCAGCATGTCAACTTCTGTATCCTTCACCTTGTTAATGTTATAAAGGAAAGCCCATTGGTCTTTGTACGCCAGGAAATCGTCATCTACGAAAACACTATTCCGTCTTTTACGAGCCTGTCCCTGCAATGGCAAGGCGACCAAGTTGCCAAAACCTCCTTCAGGCATTCTGTCTTGGTTTGGGAAAAATCTGTCGTATGAATTGAAGGACATACGACCATTATGTCGCATAGCCTCTGTAAGGATGGCATTCCCTAATCGTCTTGCCTTGAAAGCTGGTATTGGCTCCTCAAAGAAAATCCATACATGGGCACCGTTACCTGAGCGCGAGCGTTCAATGGCATAAGGAATATTCCATTCTTTGCATACTCCAACAAATGCAAGGACATCGTCTTTATAGCCATGCTTGCAGCTCTTGTCATCGAAATCGGTGCAAAGAAAGGCGCAGTTGTTATTGGGCATGATGGCATACAACCCGACAACATCACAACAGTTTTCGTCCTTGCCCTCCAAATGACGATAGAGGTCTTGATAAGTGAGTGACGCAAAATGTCTGTTAGGACAATCTGCACATTTGTATTTCTTTTTATCGCATACGCCTCGCCTCCATTCATTGATACAGACAGGTTGGTAACCGCTCTTGCCTGTTGTTTTGCTGAACCATCTTCGCGCAAACACATCTTCTCTGCCCTTGAACAAGGAATGAAAAATGGCGACACGCTCCTCTATGGAAAGTTTGACAGATGGGAGAGTGATGGGTGAATATGCAACAACCTTCTCCTCCACATGCTTGGGCTTATATTCAATGCCGTGCGCATACAGAAGCGATTTCAACACCTCATTCTCTTGCCGAAGAGCCTCATTCTGCAGGAGAAGATGGCTGTATTTCTCTTGAATGTCTTCCATAATAAGAGTCTGTTTTGAGGGTTTATGTGCGGAAACCTCACGGAATTTTTCTGAAATAAATAATTTTCCGCAAGCTCACCAGCGACTGTAATAGACTGATTGTCAGCACAAATACATATGTAGACTTAGCTTATACCTCACGGAAAAGTGCTTGTCACCTCACGGAATTTGACTATTTTTCCGTGAGGTGCCATACGGAAGTAACTTTGAATGCACCGTGAGTTGGCATTTGCCTTTCATCGCATAAAAGGAGTAGCCAAGGTATTTCACTCCACGCACGTATGACACTATGGTCTTTTCCTTGTTGACTTTGAGATATAGAGTATTCTCTACCTCAGTTCGGGATAATAAATATCTGACCAAAGTCCATGTCCTTGTCGACATAGAACGTATCAGAAAACTCTCCGTTGCCTATGTGGAACGACAACGAGCACCCTTGACACTCCACGCCCTTGCCGTGTACGGAGTGTTCTTCATCGTTTTGCCTTCAATGGCTGCATCATCTGTAAGGTACGGGAGGATAGACTTATTCAGGATGCAGTTTGCCGAACCAGTGTCAATCATCATAACACCAATGAATATCTGGTCACCCTTTCCCTTGAATGCTGCTTTGACAATAGGGAACTTTGTTTCTTGTATGTCTCTCAGTTTTGCTGTAAAATTCTCCATATTTCTTTTGCGTTTGAGAAGAGCCTCCCATTATTCATTGACGGGTTGCTTTTCATTGAACTCCTGCTTCTTAATTCTGCGAATAAGGTAAGCAATTGCATTTGGCGCTTTCTCGCGACACACCTTCAGTTGAGCAAGGAACTCTTCTTTTGTGGCAGCAGAGTTGAAGATATCCACCAACTCACAGTTGTTGTCCGACAACTTGTCAAGCTGCAAGCCATGCTTCTTCATCAACGTGCGCAAGGCAAGGATACCAAGGTCGTACTTTGGACGTGCCTCCACAAGTTTACGCATGAGGTCAAGCCCTGGATCGCCAATATACATCTCGTTGAGCATGGCAATCATGAATAGAACCTTTGCATCAGGCGTTGCCATCTCGAACACGTTCGCCAACTGACAATTGGTTTCATCTGCTTCCGTGTAGCGTTCAAGTTTTGCCAAAGCACGAGACTTGACGTACAAAGCCTCTCCACATTGATGTATTTCCAGCACCTCGCTGATGAGAGTCAATGCCTCCTCGTACTTCTGAGCATAAAGACTCAATAAGGCTGCAAGGAACTTCGGAGCCCAATGGCTTGTGCGAAGAAGGCTTTCGGGTATGTTCTCTACCGAACCATACAAATGCTCATCACACACCAGTATATCCAGGAAACGCTTTGCTTGTTGCATCGCCTCCTTGAAGTCGCCATCCTCTGCCTTCTTTGCTACAAGCATTAGGTACTGTTTAGCAGCCTCATCATAGTCATTCTGCAGAAGAGCGCCATAGACAGCCTTGCCACTCTCAATCTCGTTGCCAATCTGCTGTTCGTTGTTGTACTCGCTTGCGTAAGAGAGCACCTCACGACTTGTATGGGCATACTGAGGGATGACGTTCTTCGAGAGGTAAAGACCATCCAGAGTACGCACACGGCTTAGTGCCACATATAGCTGTCCTGCAGCAAACATGCCTCGACTTAGGTCGAGCGAAAGCCTGTCGAAGGTCATACCCTGGCTCTTGTGTACCGTTATCGCCCATGCCAACTTCAAAGGAAACTGCGTGAAGGTGCCGGTCAGCTCCTTCTTCATCTTGCGTTCCTCCTTGTTGTAGTCGTAGCTGTACGATTCCCATGAGCAGCAAGGCACAACGTAGGTTTCACCATTATTGAGCGTGATGCTTATCTCGTCTTTGGTGAGCTTGGTCACCTTTCCGAGTGTACCATTTGCCCAACGCTTCTGCTGGTCATTGCGTGTGAACATTACCTGTGCGCCAACCTTCAGGCGAAGTTTCAGCTCCACAGGGAGACGCTTCTCTTCAAAGTTGCCGTCAATAGTACCTTCGTACACGAACTCCTCTGTTTCGATTTCCTCTAGTCGCTGAAGGTTGATCTTGTCTGCCGTCTTGTTGATGGATGCCAAGGTGATGACCGCACCATCTTCTTCGCTTGGTATACGTACGCGACTATTAAGGTGCATTATGTCCTCTGGAGTCACTTTGTTCATGCGCACATTCTCTAGGATGTGAAGAAAGTGCTCATCATCCTGACGATACACTTTCTGGAACTCTATCTTCACAAGTCGCATGCGCTTGATAGCATCCGACTTGTAGAAGAAAAAGTCATCCGTATGGTACAGATCCTTCAGAAGGTCTTTCTCAAGTCCTTGCTTCACTACAGGTGGCAGTTGGAACATGTCGCCCACGAAAATCATCTGCTTACCTCCGAATGGCATGTTGTTCCTAAGTGCCTTGCGCATGGTGTAGTCGATGGCATCCATCACATCGCATCTTACCATTGACACCTCATCGATGATGATGGTATCTGCATGGAGGAGGGTGAGGATTCTTGCCTCGTTCATCTTTCCACAGGTGCCAGGAGTGCAAACCTCCATCGGAAGACCGAAGAAAGAGTGGATAGTGTCACCACCGGCAAGGATGGCTGCCACACCTGTTGGCGCAAGGGTGATGAACTGCTTTCCAACCAACTTCTGCACGTTGTGAAGGAAGGTTGTCTTACCTGTACCAGCGCGTCCTGTAAGGAAGAAACTGGAACTTGTGTTAGCAACGAGCTCGTATGCAAGCTGTTGCTCGTGGTCCTGTGAGTCTATCTGTATGTTCTGCATGTCCTACTTCTGTTCGATTTGCGGGAGGATTTGGGTGAGACGTATGTTGAAGTCGCTGTCGAGGAAGCTCTTGTAGCAGCCTTCGATGATGCCTTTGGCGTGTGCTTCGAGTTGCTCCTTTAGCATGGATGACCTCTGTGCCTTCAGAACACCCTCGAAGTAGTTGCGCACCATAGTTTCCGACTCCTGACGAATGAACTCTTCACTGCGGAACGTCTTGTCGTAGTCGCGTTTCTGAACGAGCTCAAGCTTTTTGCCGTTGAAAGCATAGACCTCGATGCCGTCGATGTAAGTCCAAGTGTGGTAGAGTCCCACTTTTTCCACTATGACAATGCGGTCGCAGAATCGCACGCCTTTATAGTATCGGTGTCCGTTGCCACTCTCGTATTCCTCGCAGAGGAACATCTTCTGACCTTCGTCCCACACAGGAACGTGAACTCTTGAGTTGCCGAACGTTGGCAGAATCTTGTCGAATAAGTCTTTGTTGATCGCTTTTGTAAGTGACGCCATCTTCTTGTCTGTTTTCTTGGTTTGCAACTTTGGTTGTCATTTCTCTCTATCTTCCCGAGTCATCGGATCAACTTCTGCCGAGTTTCCTCGATCATGTTTCTGGAGAAGGCGAGCAGTTGGCTATCAGCAATGACGCTTCCCATAGCCTTTGCCTGTCCAGCGAGAAAGTCCTTCAGCATGATGATGCTCTCCTCTTTGGCTGTGCGCTCGTTGAAGCATCTCCAGTTACAGCCGCCCCAGAACTTTTGGGCGATGATGTTCGTCTTTTGCCCATTCCATGCGAAAAGCGTGATGCCATTCAAGAAGGTGTGAGCGTAGCCCTCACCTATGTGGTAGTACACGGCCAGACGATCAGAGAGGCGTATTGCCTTGTAGTAGGTATTGCCAGCTGCGCTGGTGTAACCAAGAGTGAGATACACGTTCTTCTCTGGATTGTAGGTGAGAGAACTGCCCGAGAGGGCTGGGAGTGCCTTTGCGGCAACGAGTGCGAGTGATGTGCTCATAGTCATTCGATTTTTGTTTTACTGTTTAGCGGAATAGGCCGCCACCTCTGTTGTGATAAAGAAATAATGTGTAAACAAAACCAACTCTCTCGGAATTGCGATGCAAAATTATAGAGTTTTTGTTATCCTGCCTAAGACTCTCCAAAGTGTACTAGTTCCTCAGTATTTGGAACCAATACGTGGTCCTCTGTTAGCCTATGCTGCAAACCTTTTCTTGCGGATAGTTTCCATGCAACGGCTGGTGCTTGTTATGCTGACGTGTACTGATGTAAGGTCTTCTGTACGGCCGTACTTCTTGTGGTTTGCCTGTGCCTGACGCTTCTCAACGATACGTCTCAGTATGCGGTTCTGAACGCTTGCAGGCTTCGCCTGGCTCTTGATGCTGAGATTTAGGAGAATCCCATCCAGCACCTCTATCTCAATTTTTCTGGTGATGGTATCACATACATATTTTACTGATGCTGAGCGGTATCGTGGACTGTGTTCTACCTTCTCCCAACTCTTGTTTACCTTACGGCGAGTATTGGCTTCTGCCTTCTTGCTTTTCTTGACCTGCTTCTGGTTAGCTTTCTTGTTCATGGTGTTCTTGCTGTTGTTTGTTGTCTGTTTCATAGTATGCAGATTTTGTTGACCCCACCAAACGATTTGCAGCGTCAACTCCGAGGTGGTGTCGAAGTTTGACGCTGCAAAGGTAATACGCTTTTCGCTAATAAAATCAAGAGGTCAAGAGTATAATGGTTCCTTCTAATTTGGAACCATTCCTCTATCCTTTCTTAGGGTATAAGTCGGATAAAGCACGCGCTCGTTGTGCCATTTTATCTCGAACATTCTCTGGGGAGACAACCTCTAATCCTGCTCCCATTTGTAGTATGCGTCCGTAGAACTCGTTGTTCGGTTCTACATCCACAGAGAACTCTGCATACTCTCCATCGTCATATATGCCAAATGGCTTAACAATGGCATAACTCTGATGAAGAGGCTTTGTGTCCATCAGTTTATAAATATATAATGAGCGCGCGCGAATGATTACATGCTCTTTCTTGACATCTATCTTATGGCTTACGCCCACAATGTCCTTGAAGAACTCATCATAGAAATGCTTTGGTGCTGGCACGTATTCAACCTTAGCCCTCTCGCGAGGTCTTGATTGAATTCTATCAAGAGCTATATTGTAGCCATATTCCGGTTCTCTTCCCTCTACATGACCAAACAAATGCCATCTGCCATTATATTCCTTCAGGTAGTGAGGATGGAACATAAGTGTGACTTCTTCCTCGTCAAATGGCTTGTAGTCAATCTCCAACACCATTTTGTTCGTGATGGCTTCATACAACGATGGCAGATACTCTATGTTGGCCAGAATACGATCAAGGCTTGCACTTATTACCTGTTCTCCCTTTTGTCGCTTCGCTTTCATATCCAACAAGTCCTGGCAATCCTTGAAGAAGTACTCTAACCATGACTTAGGGAAAAAACCAGCGGAATCCTGACAGAATTTCCAGTACTGCCGAAGGTTGTTGATTACCTTAGCATTACGCATATCGGCAAGAGGGTCATTGTCCTTGCCTATGTAACGGAATCGTCTGTTCTTATTATTGCCGTCTTCCTCAAAGCAATCGTCAACATTCTTATTGTGAACACCCAGTTTCTCGCGGATGGCTTTCTTTACGATACAAACGATCTTCTTTAGTTCGCCATAACCATCACAATTGGATAAGTTTGCGGGTAGCTCTTCTATAGTGCATCCTAACCTTTCAGCCATAATATCAGCATTAGTAACCCATCGGCGACTCATCAGCCACCGATAGGTTATTATAGCGAATTCAGCTTTATAGCCCACGCCAAAAAAGAGGTTTTTGCATTGCATTATGACTATTTAACTTGAATGTTGGTTGCATACCAGAATGATTTACTAGAATCTCTTCTGTTTGCTTCTTTCTTGGCGGTAAATGTAACAACATCGTCTTCATAATAGTCGCTTAAGAATTCATCTCTTATTTCTAAAGGGTGAGGATAATTCGCACATTTAACCTTTTTACGAATACGACCATAATAATCCTTTACTTCTATTATTTGACCTGTGTAAGTTTGTCCTTCTTCAAGTGCTTTCGTAGACACTACCTTTGAAGCTTTTTTCTTTTCTTCTTTTTCTAAAGCCGAGTTCACTAAGCCCCAAGAATACCAATATATTGGCGCAAATCTGTAGTATCTTCCTTTTGTCGTAATCTTTTCAGCCATGATGCCATTTGCAAATATGAGACGCTTTAAGTCATCTGGAGACTTTACAACAGGACTTTCAACTATTCTGTCAAATGTTATCGAAATCAATTCTTCGAATTGGGCTTCTGTGAGTGCTTTATATCTATATTTTTCACCAACAGAAGTACGTATCACTTCTTTGAAGCGTAACAGATCTTTACTGAATGCATCTTGAGTTAAATCTGCAAAGTATTTCTCTGTTGTATCTTCACGCACAGATTTTGAAGCATATATTTCAGGTGAAATAATGCCATTCTGTACATACCTCTCAGTCTTTGCTAATGCTTTATCAACAGCATTTGAATTAAGCGTGTTAATAAATGGACGCAAACTAATAGCGGTGTTGTCTGCATTAGAAAGTTCCTTCTCAAAATATTCCCATGGACTTCCAAGTGTAATAACTCCAACCTTGACAATTTTACCAAAAAATACCTCGACAATCAGTTTCATTTGGGCTATGCTTAAATCCTTAAATTGGTTTTGAGGGAATTTGGCAAAAGAGGCTTTTGTATTCTTTATATAATTAGGGTCTATTCCAACTTTTTCTGCAATTGCCCAATATGCCTTACTTGCATTCTCGCTTGAAAAAATCAGTTTGAAAAAGAAACCAAAGACCTCGCCTATTGACCATTCTATGTGAATGATACTGTTTTCAAGTCTTGCCGTATTTGTTCCTTCAATCTGTTTGAACAAGTCTGTTCTAACAAAAACTTTAGGCGTTATGTTAGAGAATGACTCGCAATTATTTCTCCAATAATTAATTAAAGGCGAAACGGCTTTATTCCATCTTAAAGGATTGATGCATGTGTCCAGACGGTCGTACAAGACAAAAAGACGCTTTTGATGCTTTTGAAGGTATTCATTAAGATGCAACATGTCTTTCTCTATAGCGACTAAAGCATTTACACCAAGATTTATAAGCTTGTCAATTCTTAACAAAGCCTCCTTCGCAAATCCCGCTCCATCTAATGGCTCTATGTATTCAGAGAGTTCACTTTGCTCTTTAATTGAAGAAAACTCTGAACGCAGTAATAATGCGTTCCAAGTATAAATCTGCCAGAAGGTGTTAAAGTAGTATTCTGGTTCATCGATAGCTCCATATCGGATATTATCAAACACAAGAGAAGCCTCATTTGTCGGCAATATATTAACGAAGATGGGTTCTAGTAGATCCTGATTCTGAGTTCCCGACCATTTCTGAATGTTAGCAGAAATCCCCTTGTCTGCTAAAGCTTTATATAGATAAGTCTTGCCTGTACCCTTATATCCTTGGATTAAAAATTTTTTAGGGTCAAAGAGTTCCTTCATACAATTTCTGTAGAAGAAATGTTCTTCTTTGATTTGTGTGTCTTCTGCAAAGTTTGAAACGTTTACCAAAGCATTTTTTAGATGTTTCAATACGACATTTCTTAACTGGATAGCAGGAGTGTTGCTTGTATATGTAAGCGTTGGAATCTCTTTGAAGAATTGATTGCTTATTTTTTCAAACAAGGCATTATAATCATCAAACTTTTTCCCTTTTACAAGCTCTACAAAAGCAGAATCCGACAAATCGTCGCCTGTACCAATCTTTTCTAGAAGAGAATTTCGATGAAGATACAGGAAAGATGGATAGTTTTTGTTTTCACTTCCAACATAACTAATATATTGTTGTACTTCTTTTTTGTGATTTTCAACCCATGCGTCATCTGCTTTGTCAGGAATTATAGAAAACACTAATTGCAAACTAAAAGAATTTCCTTCTTTATAATATTCTCTCAAAAGATTCATCAATCCAGGTTGTGTTTGGCGACTAAATCCAAAGAAACCAACCACACTATATGATAAGTATAATGCTGCAGTTCCAAAAATATCGTTAAAGCCAGTTCTCGAATCTAACAATATGATATCTGGTTCTATGGTCTCATTAATTCTATCCAATAGAATGTTGAAATATTTAACCACAGAGTTAACGCTTGACAAGTTAATTTTTGCCAATCCCTCAAGATAATCATTTCTGTCGCCCCCTCCACTTAAATCAGAATATCCTTCATTAAGATTGCCTGCAGGAATAAGCCAAATGTTGTCTAAATTGTTATATGCAAAATTATTCTCATTGTCATCGCCGACGTTAATTATATAATCGTTGATGTCTAAGTCTTCTGGATGAGAAGTCAATTGTGCGTCACTCAGGAATTCTACTAACCCGTTTTTCTTTCCGCTTTGTAAACCATTATGTTCGGACAAGTCAAAAAAGTTGAGATAACCAGGAGCTTCCAAGTCACAATCAATAATAACGACGCGCTTCTTTTTTATTTCATTGTCATTAACCGCAAGGCTAATTGCATAGGCTATCATTGTCGTGGTTCGCCCCATACCTCCTTTGTAACTATAAAATGTCACAACTGGTGCTTTGCTCTCCCCTTTTACAGATGATGTATTTTTAGGCTTAAGCAGAGAGTCAAAGCGGTAACGTGGTCCCCAATCAATGACATCCTTTTCATTCGCAAACATGTTTGCATAGAAAGGATCATCTGCAGCATCATCTCTATTGACAAGATTAAAAGTAATTTTAAGATTGTCCTTGTGCCTGTTGTAGAACTCTCCATCTTCATCTGATAAAGAACAAAGTTCCATATAGAAATCACTCTCGTACTTACTTGCAATTGGAAGATTAGAAGTCAGTACGTACACATCAATACTACAATTGACTCTAATGAAGATCTTGAATTTGTCTTCGCCTTTTTGAATAAGGAAATTCTTCAATCTATTTGCGATGTCTGATATTCTTATCATAATATTATATGTGATTAATATATATTGTTTGACAAGTATTTATAAGCCTATTTATAATATCACAGTTAAGATTCGGAAGCGGATTGGATTGCCCTTGATGATAATACCTAACACTTGGTGACCAATTATTAATTAGGGTTTCTACGTCCCTGTCTATTACGCCATTTCCAAGATATGGGATATCGTTAAACGAGGGATCAAGTTTTAATAGGTTCATAACAATGCTTTGAAATTTATGCCCCTGAACACTCATAGCTCCGCTTGGGCGGTTTTGAAAAAATGACGGAACTTTTTCTTCACCCGTTATTCTATCCTTATAGCTTCTTGCATAATAGAAATCTAAATTGGTTCTTTGTGAGAAAGCTAAATTGTAATGTTTTTGAATATCGTCGGAAGAATTCCAATGATTCAATTTGTAAGCAGAGTAAACAGTTATTCCTTCCAAAATGTAACCTGCAATATAATATAATTCCAGCCAGACGTGTGTGTCAGATCTTCCTCCTGTATTATATGATTCAAGTAATGATTTACATCCTTTTAGATGTTTCTCTGCGCATGAAAGATATTCATTATAAGTCATATTGGATACATACTTTACGTTTAACGAGGAGTTCTCTTATGTCAATGTTTAGTAATTCCGAAATCTTTGCCAGCGTTTGCAAATCGGGTTGTGTGGTGTTTGTACACCACTTGGAAACTGTTACGGGATCCTTCCCTAACTGACCGGCAAGCCAGACGCCTGTTTTACCAGCATCAGCCAATGCTCCTTTAATTCTGTTTAGGTTTTCCATGCAAATTTCTTAATGTTTGATGTAAAGATACTGAAATCCATTGAGAATATTGCCAAATTCTCTACAAATCATGCGTTACGGACTGATTTTTAACAAGATTTTATGTTACCAATGTCATTAGAGCCTCATATTTGATGATTGTATTACTCGGTTACTATTTGTTTTGTCATCTCTTATGCTTGGACTTGGCCATAAGTTAAGCCTCGGGGTGGTCTTTAGTGAAGACTGGATACAGGATAAAATATGAGTTTGAGAGAGTGAGCTGATTGCCATGTGGATACTGAGGACTATGATAAGTCAAGGTGGTCAGAAGGGTGATTTTAGTTTGTGGAGACCATCCTTGTTATGGCACCGAGTATCATGAATCCTTTACAGAAAAAGGTGTAAACGGTATTTTTGCCTGGAATTGAAACGTCACATAATCACCCAGTATTCCACGAAATTTCAGAAGGGCACGAAAGATGAGTTTTGACTCAAAAAGGTCACCTAAAGGTCACCAACAAAAGAAAAAAGCACTTGCGATTACTCGTAAGTGCTTGATTTCCAATGTGGACCAGCTAGGACTCACGGATTGTTTTTAGTTGTGTAGGTATAACGCAATAGACTGTTGATTATCAAGCACCTTAAAAATTATACTGCGCAATATATCACAACTAAGCGCAACAAATAGCACGCAATTTCGCACGCATATCTTTGAGGTGCGTGCGATTTCTGCCACGCTTGTCGTAATCGCTACTGGGCGCAAAGATAATGCTTGTCAGGCGTTTTTCTGCCCGAAATATGTTTTGCAACATATTTTGCAAAAATAGTTTGATTTTTGCTTGCATTTTTCAAATAAAGGCTGTATCTTTGCATTGTAATTAAGAAACAAAGTAACAAACAACAAAAACAAAACCCAAATGAAATACTTCGCAGAATTTACAGCAAATAACGGTTCAACAACAATATCTGAACCATACGAATACACAAATAAGGCCACAGCTATAAAAGAAATAAAAAGTATTGTGAGGGGCGAACATTTTCACCAACCTTACAACAGCTCTAAGTACATTGTCTGGGACAGCGAAGGCAAAATAATCGCCTCTGGCTATATTAATGACAATGGGTGGTGGTCAATAAACGAAGACGAAATTGGTACAAACATAAATGATAACTTGTAATGCTAACATCAGACCTTAAAGAAAAAGAAGCTCTCTACGAGGTAGTAGAGCCTCGCTATTTTGAAAAAGCCGAGTCCTTATCAGAGCAAGACGACCAAGGAGCTATTTACGAGTTCCTTTTGAAACTTGGCTCAGAGAACTACACTGAGTGGCTTAAAAGCCACGAGAATGATTACTACTTCGAAGTAGTACGTGTGGACCGCTATTATTACGCGGTAGCATACGAAAATTATACGCAGCCTGCATGGGCAGTAGAAATAGAACCTATCAAATAAAAAGTTTATCATGAGAGATTTATATTCTTTTTCAGCAGTTGATTACAACGGGAAAGGTTGCAATATAGGTACAACGATGTATAGCGGTATAGCTGGAACTGAAAATGAGTTCCGCGAAATGTGCGAAGCAAATGGGTTTGACCTTACAGGCCTTGACATTGAAAGAGGTCGTAAAAATCCCAAAGACGAAATGGGGAGGCCCTTCCCAAAAGGTGTCCAAACTGATTTGGGCATTGAATAATCCACAAAAAGCCCCACCTTTATGGGGTGGGGCTTACCACGAGATTTAACTCTCGACATTTTATCTACAATAGTAGAAATTATGCTCATTAGAGCGTTTCAATCCACAACCCTTGATAGGGTTGACAGCGCAAAGATAAGAATAAATTCTGCTATTTTGTATGATTTGAACACAAAAAATCAGCAAATGTACAAAGTTTTTTTCCGAATATGCCGCTACCCTCACGTGGTCATCGGCCTTGTAAATATCACCACTGGTGAAAAAGGATACTGGTGGTTCAGCATCTTGCATGAGGAAATGCTATGCGAAGAGTATCACGTCAAGAACTTAAAGGGCGTCCTCCTTGACGAACTGCCACAAAATGGAGGCTGGTTCGACATTAACGACATAAATAAACTATGAATAAACTAATAATGCAATATGGACAATCAACAAATATTCTATTTTGGAACTAACGGGAGTCGTGAATGTGTCCCCCTTATTGTTTATCATGATGGGGACGTATCGCCACTCTACCTTGAACACGAAGCATGTGAAAAATTAGAACGGACCTTGTCCGAACGGTCCTTTGAAAATTTTACTTTTGGCCAAGGCTATTTCCTTGGAAGAAAGTGGACAGTGTATCTTAAACCATGGTCGGTAGATGATTACAGATGTGGCTGTTTTACATCCCTGTTCTGTGAGGGTGAGCACACCATTGAAGAAATGGAGTCGATTATAAAAAGAACTCCATTTTTGCAGCGTCAGTTTAGTAAGCCTATAGAACCAAATAGTGAACCAAATAGATTTAGGGTGGTGAACCAGGTTTGGGGTTAACTGTACAGTTTCCCGATGATAACGAAGATAAAGTAGTAAAATATATGGACAACAAAAAAACATGGGGCGGCCGCCGTCCCAACGCAGGCCGAAAAAAAGTAGGTAATGCAATATTATACTGTCGAATGCCACAAGAGGCAGTAGACGAAATCAAGACCTCTGCTCAGAAAGAAAACTTAGCGGTAGGTGACTACCTAATCAAGCAACTCGGACTCTAACGAAAAAAGCGTGACGATGTGTCACGCTTTTCTTCATTCAAAACTCTCCATATACCTCCATATCTTATTGCAAGGCGCATCTTCATCTTCAAAGAAAAACGCATGACCTGTCTCTATAATCAAATCTGGCGTCAACGTCTTGCACAAGTCGGCATAAGCCGCATTGAACGCTACATACTTGTCGTAGTCCGTTACACAAGACCTAAACTGCAACCCTTTCGTGGCTTCAAGCACCTGCTCCATGCTCCAGTGCGGCCCGTGATGCTCTGTGCCGTCCTTAGTCGTGTAGTATATGCGGCTGACAGCTTTCTCCGCACTCTCCTTGTCGAAGTGCTTGCACTTGCCACCACCCTTGCAAAATACCATATATAATC
>OGNQ01000554.1_pt1 | contig 36329 bp, 27 predicted proteins | sample 1573481 | NCBI WGS metagenome assembly OGNQ01 (sample SAMEA2581920, study PRJEB24529) | metagenome | biome: Human gut stool | place: China | collected 2011 | reverse complement strand
GAGGGCAAGAAAAAGCTTGCCGGTGTGCATTGCGATTTTTGTTTTGAAAACGTAAAGTTCCATTATAATAATACAGATAAAAATGTATTAAATGACTTAAATCTTACCGTTCATCAGGGTGAAACGATTGCACTGGTCGGAGAGTCCGGCGCAGGAAAATCGACAATTTTAAATCTTGTCATTGGGTTTAATTTTGCTACGGACGGAAAAGTGCTGGTTGACGGTGAGGACATCAGCCGGATTGATTTAAGAAGCTACAGAAAGCATCTGGCAGTTGTTCCGCAGACCTCGATACTGTTTTCGGGAACAATCCGTGACAATATGAAATGGCAAAACGAAAATGCAACTGACGAGGATATTATAAAGGCTCTAAAAATTGCACAGGCATATGAGTTTGTAAGCAAGCTGAACAAAGGGCTTGACAGCTTTGTTGAACAGGGCGGTAAGAACTTCAGCGGAGGTCAGCGTCAGCGACTTTGCATTGCCAGAGCGCTTACAGGCTCACCGAAGCTTCTCATTCTTGACGACAGCTTTTCGGCTCTTGACTTTGCAACAGATGCGGCACTCAGAAAGGCTTTGCGTGAAAACACAAAGGATATGACCGTGATAATCGTTACACAGCGTTGCTCAACAATTAAGAACGCAGACCTTATTCTTGTGCTTGATGACGGCAGACTTGTAGGCAAAGGTCCGCACGATGAACTGTTTGAAAGCTGCGAAACCTACCGTGAAATCTGTCTTTCACAGCTTAATGAAGAGGAGGCAAAAAGATGAAAAATTCAGCAAAAAAATCCTCCTCTGTAAAAAAGGTACTCAAAAAAATAAAGCCGTATTCGTTTTATCTGATTTTAGCTCTTGTGAGCGCAATCATCAGCGTTTCGCTCACGCTCTATATTCCGGTTCTCACAGGTAACGCAATTGACAACATCATTGACAAGGGCAATGTTGACTTTGCAAGCGTTATTCAGATTCTTGTGTACATCGGTGTAGGCATCGGCGGTGTGGCACTTTTCCAGTGGATTATGACCTACTTTACCAACATTGTCAGCTACCGCACTGTTCGTGACCTCAGAAGAGAGGTTTTTGAAAAATTCAACACAGTTCCCCTCTCCTACATTGACACAACACCTCACGGCGACCTTATCAGCCGAGTAATCAACGATGTTGACGCAGTTGGTGACGGTCTTACACAGATGTTTCTACAGCTTTTTTCGGGCATTGTTACCATTGTCGGCACGCTTGTATTTATGCTGACAATCAACTGGAAAATCGCCCTTGTGGTTGTTGTTCTCACACCGCTTTCGCTCTTTGTTGCGGCATTTATCGGCAAGATGACACACAACCGCTTTGCTCGTCAACAGGCACTCAACGGTGACATCTCGTCATATGTTGAGGAGCATATCGGCAATCAGAGAATTGTAAAGGCTTTTTCATATGAGGACAGAGCCTTTGAAGAATTTGAAAAGTACAACGATGAACTTCTTGAAGTGGGATTCAAGGCGCAGTTTGCAGGCGCACTTGCCAACCCGTCAACAAGATTTGTAAACGCATTGGTTTATGCCGCAGTAGGCATCATGGGTGCTCTGTTTGCCGTTGCAGGCACACTTTCGGTCGGACAGTTATCATGCTTCCTTACCTACGCAAATCAGTACACAAAGCCGTTTAACGAGGTTACAGGCGTACTCACACAGTTGCAGACAGGCATTGCGGCGGCAGGACGGGTTTTTGAGGTTCTTGAGGCAGATAACGAAATTCCCGACAACAGTACAAAAGAGCTTGAGCATTGCGAAGGCAATGTCAAGATTGAGAATGTAAACTTCTCCTACACAAAGGAAAAACCGCTCATCACAAACTTTTCGCTTAATGTCAAGAGCGGCAGTCACATTGCCATTGTCGGTCCGACAGGTTGCGGCAAGACAACATTCATCAATCTTCTTATGAGATTTTATGACACGGACAGCGGCAAAATCAGCATTGACGGTGTTGACATTATGGATATCACCCGTGACAACCTCAGAAAATGCTACGGAATGGTTCTTCAGGACAGCTGGCTGTTCAACGGAACGATTATGGAAAATCTGCGTTACGGCAACGAAAACGCAACCGAAGAAGAAGTTATTGCCGCTGCAAAGGCAGCATATGCGCACTCATTCATCCGCCGTATGTCTGACGGCTACAACACCGTAATCAGCGAGGACGGCGGTAATCTCAGTCAGGGACAGAAACAGCTTTTGTGTATTGCAAGGGCGATGCTTACAAACCCATCAATTCTTATTCTTGACGAGGCAACTTCATCAATTGATACCCTTACCGAAATCCGTGTTCAAAAGGCTTTTGCCAAGATGATGAAGGGCAAGACGAGCTTTGTTGTTGCCCACAGACTTTCAACAATCAAGGAAAGCGATGTTATCCTTGTTATGAAGGACGGCAACATCATTGAACAAGGCACACACGAGGAGTTGCTTGCCAAAGGCGGATTCTATAACAAACTTTACAACAGTCAGTTTGCAAAACAATAAACCGTATAACTGACTACTACACTTGAACACACAATTTTCAACAAATCCGAAAATATATACAAAACGAGGTCATCAGCTAAAAACCGATGACCTCTGTTTTTTATTATGAACTTTTAATCCGAAAGAGATTTTTCAACATTGATTATCGGATAAAGCTTTTCGTCAATTGACTTGATTTTCTCGATTGCACTCTGTTTAATCTGTCTTTCTGTAAGGTCAAGTCCATACGGAATAACCATATCAAAGACAACATTTGTATGCGTACTGCCCTTTACAATTCTGAAATCGTGGATTGAATACTCCGGATTAAGCTCACACAAGCCCTCCTCCACCTTCATTTTAAGTTCATTTGTGAACGCATCGTTTGAGGCAATCGGATCCATATGTATGGTTGCAAAACAGTTGTACCTGTTTTCAAGCTGTTTTTCGGTCAAATCAATTGCGTCATGTGCTTCGAGGATATCCTCATCGCATGGCACTTCTGCATGGAGTGAAACAAAGCATCTGCCCGGACCGTAATCGTGAATAATCAAATCGTGGATACCTACAATCATATCGTTTTTCAACACTGTTTCCTTGATTTCATCAACAAATTCGGCATCTGGAGCTTTGCCGAGAAGCGGTGAAAGGCTTTCTCTGAATGTGCTGACACCCGTAAAAAGTATGAACAGCGAAACACACACGCCGAGCCAACCGTCAATCTGAACTCCTGTTGAGGCAGAAATAAGCAATCCGATTATTACGACCGAGGTTGCAATGCAGTCGGTCAACGAATCGAGTGCCGCCGCCTTGAGTGCGGTTGAATTTATTTTTCTCGACAATCCTGAATTAAAAAAGTACATCCATAATTTTACGAAAATTGACGCAATCATTATTGCGAGTGAAAGCGTTGAAAATGCCGTTTTATCCTCGGGAGTAATTATCTTTTCTATCGAACTTTTTATAAGCTCAACACCCATTAAAAGGATTACAACGGAAATTCCCAAACCTGCCACATACTCATAACGACCGTGACCGAACGGATGCTCTCTGTCGGCAGGACGGCTTGCAAGCTTAAATCCGAGGAATGTAACAACCGAACTGCCTGCGTCCGAAAGGTTGTTGAGGGCGTCGGCAATGACGGAAACCGATGCCGAAACAATTCCGGCAAACAATTTTCCTCCGAACAGTAACAGGTTAAGAATTATTCCGCAAACACCCGAAAGGTTGCCATAGGCAGTTCTAACCTTTGGATTATCGCAATTATCGCTGTCTTTAACGAACAGCTTTACAAGTAATTTTGTCAAATAAAACACCAACTAAAATTTATTTACAGCGAATCGTTTCGGCTGAAAACATCGGCAACCTCCGTAATTGAAATGTACGCTTTCCTGTCGATTTCACGCACAATCTCCTTCAGCTTGCCAATCTGGAAACGGTTGACAACAAAGTAAATCATCACCTTGTCCTTGCCTGAATATCCGCCCTGAGCCTGCATTACGGTAACACCGCTTTGAAATTCCTCCGAAAGTGCATTACAAATTTCATCGCAACGACTTACAGATGCAATAATCGTTGCCGCCTTTGCCCTGTCAAAACCTTCAACAATAAAGTCAATCGTTTTAAGTGCGGCAAAATATGTAACAATCGAATAAAGCGGAAGAATCCAGCTTTGCAGAATGAAACCGCATACAACATAAAGTACGATATTGTATGCCATAACGAATGAACCAACCGATACACCGATTTTCTTCGCAAATATTACTGCCATAACCTCGATGCCGTCCATTGCACCGCCAAATTTGATTGCAAGACCGCTGCCTATACCCGAAATCACACCGCCGAACACGGCACAAAGGAGCAAATCGGTTCCCGCAAGCGGAGACGCCATACTGACATCAACGGGCAGAACATCGGTTATCAGCCATGAAACGAACGAATAAACTGCAACCGTATAAATTGCGTAAAATGTAAACTTCTTTCCCTGCTTTTTAAGTCCGAACAAAAACAGCGGCAGGTTAAAAATTATAAGAAAAAGTGAAAGCGACAGGCTTTCGGGTGTAAGTTGTGCAGCAAGCATAGCCGTACCTGAAATTCCGCTGTCGTAAAGGTTCACGGGGTTAAGAAATATTGTAATTCCAAACGCATTGATAATTCCGGCAATTGTGAGAAAAAGCATATTTTTGATTTTGATTGTCTTTCTCGCTCTTTGTAAAAGATTTTTCATTGTCATCATCCTTTGCGATAAATTTTCATCCCCATCATTCACATAAGTATAGCCTAATTGTATCACAATAATGATATTTAGGCAAGAAAAGCAAAAGGCACTTGCACATTTTGTATTTTTAATACAAAAAAGTAAAAGCAGAAAATATAGTTTGAATTATATTCGCAAATTGCAATAGCAAAGTATGTCCATAGCGACGGTTTCCTTTCGGATTTTTGTGTGGTAACTTAATTCTACTACGAAATCGTTTCTATGAATATTCGTTTTTATTGTTTCATCTTCATTTTACAATCTGCCATTCAAATCTGATATGACCATCAATCTCAAAAGATAACTGTATAAATAGCAGACAAAAACGCCTTGCAGAAATTGTAGGGCGTTTTTTGCGTTAGAATAGCAAATTTCGCTTGGTGGTACTAGTAGTTTGAATTTGTTTGTGTTATAATAAATTGTATTATATTTAGATAAATTGACAAGTCACAAAATAGAGACCTTTGAGTACGATTTAGGACTTACATTTGTTGAGATAAAATAAGCATTGACCAAATTTTATAAGGAGAAATTGTTATGGGAAACAAGATTACCGGAAAAGAATATCAATTGAGTAAAATCTTTAGTAAGGAATTCAACTATTATATTCCTGCATATCAAAGACCATATGCTTGGACTGAAGAAGAAACTGAAACTTTGTTTGATGACTTGTTAGATTTTTATCAAACCGAAAAAGTTGACAATTATTTTCTTGGAAGTATCGTGTTAATTAAAGATGAAGATAAGCCTAAAGCAGATGTTATAGATGGACAACAGCGACTTACAACATTAACAATACTTATTGCAGTCATTGCATCATATCTCACAGGAGAGAATCAAAGCAACTGCAAAAAATATCTTAGAGAATCTGGAAATTATTTGGAAGACTTGGCTCCTCTTCCAAGACTTCATTTGCGTCAAAAAGATCAGGAGTTTTTCAATAAATATATTCAAAATGTCAATTTGTCTGATTTGATTTCTCTGGATTCAGAAAATTTACCAAATGAATCACAGCAACATATCAGATCTAATTGTGCATTGATAATTAAAAAGATGGATGACACATTCAACGGAGACGAAGATAAAATTAAAGATTTTTGCAAATTTCTAGTGACAAGATGTTATCTTGTTGCTGTTTACACACCAAGCCAGCAATCTGCATTTCGTGTGTTTTCTGTTATGAATAGTCGAGGATTAAACTTGATGCCTATAGACATCATCAAATCCGATGTTATCGGACAGATTCCTCAAAAGGAACAGCAGTATTATACTGATAAGTGGGAAGATTTAGAAGTTCAAACATCTCGTTCTGGTTTTAACGATGTGTTTACACATACAAGGATGATTTTTGCAAAGTCAAAAGCAAAAAAGAGTTTACTTGAAGAATTTAAGGAATCTGTATTATCAAAAACAACGCCAAAACAATTAATTAATGATATTTTGGAACCGTATTCTGAAGCATATACCATTTTGGTTAACAGAAAATATGTTGCAATAAAAAATACAGAAGATATTAACCAATATTTGTTTTGGCTTAATAAAATTGATAATTCGGATTGGATGCCTTCTGCAATAAAATTTATGGCAGAACATAAAAACGAACCAGATTATGTATTATGGTTTGTAAGAAAGCTTGAAAGGCTTGCATCTTATCTTCATATAACAGCCAAAGATATTAATCACAGAATAGAGCGATATAAAACGATTCTTGAAGAAATGGAAATGAATCCAGATCATAATATAAATGACCCATTATTATCAGTAGAACTTTCAAATAAAGAAAAGAAAGAATTTGCTAATGTATTGGATGGGGAAATATATAAATTAACAGCTATAAGAAGAAACTTTGTTATTCTCCGACTGAATTCTTTTGTTAGTGATGGGGCAACTAAATTTGATTTTGAGCCTAATATATTAACTATTGAGCATGTCTTACCTCAAACAGTGACAACTGGATCCGAATGGGAAGATTGGTGGCCTAACATAGAAGAAAGGGAAACCTGGATACACAGAATTGCGAATCTTGTACCATTAACCCGAAAGAAAAATTCAGAAGCTCAAAATTTCAATTTTGATAAAAAGAAGGATATATATTTCAAAGGCAAGAACGGAACAACAACATATCCATTAACAACTCAAGTTATAAGTGAAAGCACATGGACACCGTCAATTGTTAAAAATAGGCAAAAGGAACTTTTGGAAAAATTTGAAGAGTGCTGGGAACTTGATTATGTCGATGAGGTAGATAAAAAAACTACATTAGATGATGAAACACTTTTCTATATTACAAATAAGCGTGGAGCAAATTCAACAGGTTATGCAGTTGAGAATGGTTTTGTAGTCAAAGCAGGAAGTAAAATATCTGACACTACGGTAGAAAAATTTGAAGTGAATTATCCTAATGCATACCGACTTCGTGAGAAACTCTGCTCAGATGGAACCATTATTAATGGAGTGTTTCAAAATGATTATGAATTTGATAGCATTTCACTAGCGGCCTCGCTTATTCTTGGCAGAAATGCAAGAGGGCAAAAAGAATGGGTAGATATTAATGGATTTCCTTTTGATGAAAATGAAAAAAACAATTATGTTGGTGTGTTTAACATCAACGATGAAAGTACATATGGAGTACTTAAGGTTGGTTCGTTAGCCTTTGAACTATTCAAAAAGGTGTTTGAACTTGGGAACATTACGGATGAAGAAATAGAAAAATTAAAAGAAAAAGAGTATTCAAAACAGTTATTCAGTAGAACTATTTATCCTATCTTAGCGGATCATCGAGAGGATAATCGTGGCAACAGTAATGTTATACGTTATCGAAAAGAGCCAATTGTTTATCAGGGTAAGAATATTTATTTTACGACACAGTGGTTTGCATCAAATCGTAATGATGTTATTTCTTGGTATAAGAAACATCTGTAATGTGCGATGAAGATTGAAATAACTAAAATTGTGATGTAGCAATATGCTCTCGATAAACGCAATAAAGTGACACCAGTATATTGAAATGCATTGATAATAAATGTTTTGATACTATTGAGAATGAATATAATTATAATTGATAAAAAAGAAAATCAGAAATCTATAAGTTTAGGGGAAGAAGTATTATGAGAAAATACCATTTGATAAGTGCTAAAAGAATGGGATGGGATCAAATGTATGATTATTATCCTTTTCCAACAGATAGGTACACTAAAGAAAGTGCAATGGCTCAATTTTGTCCTGTTAAAAAGGAAACTTTGAAAAATAATGGACAATGGTACGAATACACTGCATATGAATTTCAAGGAGAAACATACTACAATATTATATATGATGGGGTATTTGATGAAAGCAATTTATTAAGTCGTGGTTTCACAAAAGAAGAATTAAATAGCATATAATATAAACCTGTAATGATATTAGCAATAACTTCCATTTTACAAAGGTTAATAGATACATATAACTCGTCTATTAACCTTTACAAACTCTATTGCAAATCAAGGTTTATGCAGACTCAATACCCCTATTTTTCAAGGGGAAATGCCTCTGTTTTTATCGAATTACCCCTATTGACATTGAGCCTTAAACAAAATAGGGCTGTCGCATTATTTGCAACAGCCCATTAATTACCTATATTTAATTATTCCTGAGAGTCAGCCTTGGCTTTCTCAATAATTTTTTGAGCAACATTTGCAGGAGTATCCTCATAGCGGACAAACGCAAATTCAAATGATCCTCTGCCCTGTGTTACCTGACGAATGTAGGTTGCAAAGTCATCCATTTCTGCCATAGGAACTTCCGCCTCAACAATCTGCGTTCCGTTCTCACCCGGCTGCATACCGAGTACACGACCTCTGCGCTTGTTGACCTCGCCCATTACATCACCCATATTTGCATCCGGAACATTGGCTTTAAGGCTTCCGATTGGCTCAAGAAGCGTGGGAGAGGCATTCGGAATACCGTTCTTATAAGCAAGAGATGCCGCTGTCTTGAATGACATCTCGGAGGAATCAACGGGATGATATGAACCGTCATAGAGAGTAGCCTTGATGCCTACCATCGGATAACCTGCAAGAACACCCTTCTTGATTGAATCCTGAAGTCCCTTTTCAACAGCAGGGAAGAAATTTTTCGGAACTGCACCGCCGACAACTCTTTCGGCAAATACAAGACCGTCCGAATCACACGGCTCAAATTCAATCCACACATCACCGAACTGACCGTGACCGCCTGACTGCTTTTTATATCTGCCCTGTGCGGAAACCTTTTTGCGGATAGTTTCTCTGTATGCAATCTTCGGATTTTTGAGGACTGCGTCAACATTATACTTTGTTTTAAGTCTTGAAATTACAACATCAAGGTGTTGTTCGCCGAGTCCCGAAATTAACATTTCATGGGTTTCATGGTTTGAAACGAGCTTGATTGTCGGATCTTCGTCTGCAAGCTTTGCAATACCCTGAGCGACCTTATCCTCGTCACCCTTCTTTGCGGGATACACAGCCATTGTATATGACGATGACGGATAGTCAATTCCGTCAAGAACAACCTTTCTGAGAGGAGAACAGAGTGTGTCGCCCGTCTTTGTTGATGCAAGCTTCGGGATTGCGCCGATGTCGCCTGCGCCGATGTACGGAACATCCGCCTGCTTTTTACCGCTTACGGAAAGCACCTTTGTGATTCTCTCCTGTGCGCCTGTACGCATATTGATGAGAGGAGCGTCCGAGCTTACCTTGCCCGAAACAACCTTTACATATGAAAGTCTGCCGATGAACGGGTCTGCAACCGTCTTGAATACGATTGCGGCAGCCGCACCGCCGTCATTAACCGAAACATCAACGGGTTCACCGTCAAGGTCAACACCGATTTCACCGCTCTTGTCAGCCGCTGACGGAGCAAGCCATGTAAGGCTGTTCAAAAGCTGATCAATTGCGAATGTATTATGAGCGTCACCGCAGAATACGGGGCAGATTGTGCCGTCCTTAACGCCCTGACTTACACCGAGAATGATTTCTTCGGGAGTAAACTCCTCACCCATAATAAACTTGTCAAGAAGTTCCTCGCTTGTTTCGGCAACAGCCTCCTTGATAGCCTCACGCAAGCCCTCAAGCCTGTCACCCATATCAGGAAGCGCAGTCTGTTTTACACTGCCGTCTGTGCCGTACTCATAAGCCTTGTAATCAAACAAATTAACATAAGTGTTTGCCTGACCGTCAACAATGTACGGAACAACAACCGGACAAACAGACGGACCGAATGTAGCCTTCAAGCTCTCGAATACACGATAGAAACGGGCACTTTCGTCGCAAAGACCGTTTACAAAGAACACCTTTGTAAGCCCTGCCTTTGTTGCCGCCTCAACTGCTTTTTCGGTACCTACACAGACACCGTCCTTGCCCGAAACAACGACGAGCGCTGTGTCAGCCGCTCTCATGCCCTCTGCAACACCGCCTGCAAAATCAAAAAGACCGGGGGTGTCGATTAGGTTGATTTTTGTATTTTTCCATTCAATCGGTGCAACCGCCGTCATAATTGAAGTCTGTCTTTTAATCTCCTCGCTGTCAAAATCAAGGACTGTGTTGCCGTCTGCAACCTTACCGAGTCTTTCGCTCATCTTTGAGAGATAGAGTATTGACTCCGCAACCGAGGTTTTGCCGCTGCCGCTGTGTCCTGCGAGGGCAATATTAAGAATTTTTTTAGCGTCATATTGTTTCAAAAGTGAAATCCCCTTTCGTAAAATTTCTATTCTAATCAAGCTTATTTCGACAAAATTAAACAATAGTGTCAATTAATACGGAATTATTATAGCATATTTGTATAAAATAAACAACCGAATTATGGCAAAATAAAAAAATTCACCCTTTGCCCAAATGGACAAGGGATGAATTGTGCAACTTGCTTTTTTATTTTATGTTAAGCCGAAAAATATACAGATTTTCGCAAGGTCAATTGTGCATTTTAACGATTGGGTTTCCTGAAGAAACAATTTTTGACAAAAGGAAAGGCTCTCAAAACGAGAGCCTTGAAAACTTGATTATTCGAGAACCGCACCCTGTGCGCCTGATGTAACAAGCTTTGCATAACGAGCAAGGTAGCCTGTTGTAATCTTGGGCTGACGGGGCTTCCACTCTGCCTTACGCTTTGCAAGCTCTTCGTCAGAAACGAGGAGATTGATTGTGTTTGCGGGAATGTCGATTTCAATCATGTCGCCCTCTTTAACAAGTGCAATCGGACCGCCGACTGCTGCCTCGGGAGATACATGACCAATAGCAGCACCTCTTGTTGCGCCTGAGAAACGACCGTCTGTGATAAGAGCAACACAGTTGCCGAGACCGCTGCCCATAATAGCGGAAGTCGGGTTAAGCATTTCTCTCATGCCGGGACCGCCCTTAGGACCTTCGTATCTGATAACAACAACCTCACCGGGATTGATTTTGCCGTCATAAATTGCACTGAGAGCGTCCTCTTCGCAGTCAAACACTCTTGCCGCACCCTTGTGGTGCATCATTTCCTCTGCAACGGCACTTCTCTTAACAACAGAACCGTCAGGAGCAAGGTTACCCTTGAGAACAGCAATACCGCCTGTCTTGCTGTATGGATTTGTAACAGGGCGAATGATGTCTGTGTCCTTGATTTCACAGCCCTTAATGTTCTCGCCTACAGTCTTGCCTGTTGCCGTGATAAGGTCTGTGTCAAGAAGTCCAACCTTTGTAAGCTCGTTCATTACGGCATAAACACCGCCTGCCTCGTTAAGATCCTCCATATATGTGTGACCTGCAGGAGCAAGGTGACAAAGGTTAGGAGTCTTTTTGCTGATTTCATTGGCAATGTCAAGGTTAAGCTTAACACCTGCCTCTTTTGCGATTGCAGGAAGGTGGAGCATTGTATTTGTTGAACAGCCGAGAGCCATATCAACAGTAAGAGCATTCATAAATGCTTTTTCCGTGAGAATGTCACGAGGACGGATATCCTTTTCAAGAAGTTCCATAACCTTCATGCCGGCGTGCTTTGCAAGCTTGATTCTGTCTGAGTAAACAGCAGGAATTGTACCATTACCCTGAAGTCCCATACCGATTGCCTCGGTAAGACAGTTCATACTGTTGGCGGTGTACATACCCGAACATGAACCGCATGACGGACAAGCCTTGTTTTCAAACTCGGCAAGCTCTTCGGCAGTAATCTTGTTTGCCGTATAAGCGCCGACTGCCTCAAACATACTCGAAAGGCTTGTCTTTTTGCCCTTAACATGACCTGCAAGCATAGGACCGCCGCTTACGAAAACTGTCGGAACATTAATTCTTGCGGCAGCCATAAGCATACCCGGAACATTCTTGTCGCAGTTAGGAACCATTACAAGTGCGTCAAACGCATGAGCCTTTGCCATAGCCTCTGTTGAGTCTGCGATAAGCTCACGGGTTACGAGAGAATACTTCATTCCCTCATGTCCCATGGCAATACCGTCACAAACAGCGATTGCAGGGAATACAATCGGAACGCCGCCTGCAAGAGCAACGCCCTGCTTAACGGCGTCAACAATCTTATCTATATTCATATGTCCCGGAACGATATCGTTCTTGGAACTTACAATACCGATAAAAGGTTTCTTAATTTCTTCTTCGGTAAGACCGAGAGCATTCAAAAGCGAACGCTGAGGTGCGGTACTTACGCCGTCCTTTATAACTGAACTTTTCATTATAAACACCCTTTCCATAATTATCAAATCGGAACAAAATTCACATAAAAGCCCTTCAATTGTTCCATAATAAAACACAGTGAAAATTTCTGTATCGTTAATCTTAATTTTAGCACATCGGCTGTTCAAAATCAAGTAGAGAACCTATATTGCCAAAATCATTTACTGCGGCTCAATCGTTGATTATTCTGCCCTTTTCAACATTGGGCATAATAAAGTTATCCCTTGAATATTCCCACAGCTTTTTTGAGCCGTCAGCAGTGTTTTTGTTGCGGTTAAGGATACTGTGCAGATGAACAATATGCTCTACCCACGCCTTGCCGTCGGTTGCATCATTGAGCATGGCGGGCTGAATGTTGTCCATTGTGTGAGCAAACTTTGCTTCGGCTGTTTCACCGCTTTCAAATTCAAGCCACAGATTCATCATCTTTTCGCCCTGATCTTCCGGAAGAAGTCCGAAAATTCTTTTTGCGGCTTTCATTTCACGCTCTGCCTGAGTTTTCTTAGCTTCCTCATCATAGGCATATGTATCGCCTGCGTCAATCTCGACAATATCGTGAATCAGGAGCATTGTCATTGTTTTAAGCACATCAATTTCCGAATTTGCATATTCGGAAAGCATAACTGTCATTATCGCCATATGCCATGCGTGCTCGGCATCGTTTTCCTTTTTTCGAGCGTCGGAAAGGTAGGTTTGACGGATGATGAATTTTTCCTTATCAATTTCCTTTATAAAATCAAATTGCTTTTCAATTCTTGATTTCTCCATAATGTTCCCTCTTAAAATTTAGGCCTGCACATGGGCATAGTGCAGGCTTTATGTGATTATTTATTTACTACAGGAAGTTTGGTTTTATCGTATTCATCCAGTCTGTTGCCGTAAAGGTAATAGTTCGTTTCTTTTACAACAACAGGCGAAAGCACAACTACGGCAATAAGGTTGGGAATTGACATAAGTGCATTGAAGATGTCAGCCATTGTCCAAACAAGGTCGAGCTTGATAACAGGACCGATGAGAAGAATAAATACAAAAATCAGCTTGTAAGGAATCATACCGCCTCTGCCGAAAAGATATTCAACACAGCGTTCACCGTAGTATGACCAGCCGAGAATTGTTGAATATGCAAAAGCGGCAATACCGATAACAAGAATCGGTGTGCCGATTACGGGAATCTGCTGGAAGGCTTTGTATGTAAGGTCACCGCCGTCGGAAACATCAATTGCAGGATTTTTGATAATTGAGCTTACAAGCACAAGACCTGTCATAAGACAAACAACGACTGTGTCCCAAAAAGTACCCGTTGAAGAAATCATAGCCTGACGAACAGGGTTTCTTGTTTGGGCGGCAGAGGCAACTATCGGAGCAGAACCCATACCGGATTCGTTACTGAAAAGACCTCTTGCAATACCGTAACGAGCGGCAAGCATAAGGCTTGAACCGAGGAACCCGCCTGCAACGGACTTGAGAGAAAATGCGTCCTGAAAAATCATTTCAAATGTCTTACCGAGAACATCAAAGTTCATGCCGAGGATAATAAGACAGCCGAGAACATAGAAAACAGCCATAAACGGTACAAGAAGTTCGCAAACTCTTGAGATTGACTTGATACCTCCGAAAATTACAACGGCTGTAATTGCAGCAACAAGAACACCTACAATAATCGAAATAACCGAAGCGTCCTGACCGAAAAGATTCACCGTACCAAGGTCAAAGGTGTTGTTCATAATGTTTGAAATTGCATTAACCTGAACACCCGAACCGATGCCGAAGGATGCAAGCAATGCAAAAAGTGCAAAAAGAACGGCTAAAATTTTGCCGAGAGTTTTAAACTTAAATCCTCTTTCAAGGGCATACATGGCGCCGCCGAGCATTCTGCCGTCAGAGGTCTTTACACGATACTTTACACCGATGAGTGACTCGGAATACTTCGTTGCGATACCGAAAACACCGGTGAGCCAGCACCAGAGAACCGCACCGGGGCCTCCGAGTGCAATCGCAGTACCTACGCCTATGATATTACCCGTGCCGATTGTTGAGGCAAGTGCTGTTGCAAGAGCCTGAAACGGGCTGATGTCACCGTCTGAATCGGGATCCTTTGTCACCGAAAGTTTGATTGCCTTAAAAGTTTTTCTCTGTACAAATTTTGTGCGAATTGTGAGGAAAATGTGAGTTCCGAGAAGAAGGATAATCATAAACCAACCCCACAGGAAGTCATTGAAGCTATTCATCACAGCTGAAATCGCATCCCACATATTGTACGCCTCCTTGTTTTAGTATAATCCTACCCTGTTTAATATACAAAAGCAAAACCTGCTTTATGTCCGTTAATGTTTTTTACAAAAATCGTTTTACATCAATAAGGTTGTCTGCAACTCCGTAAAGAAGGGGAATTGCCTCTGCACTCGGACGGTCAAGGTCGGGAACCATAACCGTTTTACACCCTGCCGAGCTTGCCGACTTTATGCCGTTGAGCGAGTCCTCAAGTGCAATGCAGTTTTCGGGAGCAAGCCCGAGTTTTTCTGCGGCATAAAGATAAATGTCAGGTTCGGGCTTTCCTTTTGCAACCATTGACGCACAAACTATTTCGTCAAAATAATCGTAAAGACCGAGAGCCGAAAGATATTTTTTCGTTCTCTCCGGAGCGGTTGCGGTTGCAAGGGCAACCCTGTAGCCGTTCTGCTTTAAAAAGCCGAGAAATTCAGCGGCACCGGGCTTTGATTCAATGCCGTTTTCTGAGATGAACTTATCCATAAGCTCAATTCTTTTATCGTGAACCTTGAAGTAGTCAAAATCCTCTCCGAAAAAGCCCTTTAATTTTGCAATTGCAAACGGGCGAGCCATTGAGCGAATACTGAGTGCGTGGTGCGTTTCCATAGGATAGCCGTAAAAAAGAGCCGCCTCACACCAAAAACGGACATACAGCTTTTCTGTGTCAAGAATGACACCGTCCATATCGGAAATAATACCTTTTATATCAGGATTCATATTTTACCTCCCGATTTTTTTAGATTCATATTTACAAACGCAATTCCGAGTGAAATCAGAATAAGAGAGATGAGCGTTTCGATTCTGAAAACATTTTCACCAAGCATAAGCCCCGACAAAACTGTTCCGAACACGGGAACAAGCAGATTGAAAACGGAAATTCTGCTTGCATCATGAAATTTGAGAAGTGCTGTCCACAGTGAAAATGCCGCCGCTGATACGAACGCAAGCCAGAGCAACACGGAAACACTTTCAACATTTATCAAACCAATACTGCCACCGCAGCATATGCCTGACACAAGCAATATAAAACCGCCTGTTAAAAGCTGAAAAGCGGTTACAGGGAACGGATCTCGTCCTGTTGTGACTTTTTTCGCAACGATGTTGCCTGCCGCCGCAGATATTGTTGAAAAGAGAATCATCATATCGCCGAACCAAGTGTCCGTGCTGACAGTTCCGCCGAAATTGATTGCGATAATTCCGCCGAATCCGAGAATACAACCGATAATTTTCATCAGCGTGAGCCTGTCGTTTTTGAAAAACAACGGCACGAAAAGTACGGTAAAGAACGACGCACAAGCCGTTATTATAGAGGTGTTCGTTCCGCTTGTAAAACCGATTCCGATGTATGTAAAAATATACTGCAATCCTGTCTGCACCACTCCGAGTGAACAGACGGGCAGTATATCTTTTTTTGAAAGCGTCGGCGGTTTCCTTTTTGATATCCACAAAAAGAGAAACACCATAAATCCCGCCAACATAAACCGCATTCCTGCAAAAATCAGCTTTGAGCCGATATCTGACTCCTCAATCTCAAAAGCAGAGTAGCCGACCTTTATAAAAGGAAAAGCCGTTCCCCACAAAAGTGTGCAGAAAATTGCTGTTAAATATGCTATTTTTTTATTTTGTAACAGTTTCATTTTATTCATCCGGAAAAATTAACAATATCAAGTATAGTATACCATAAAAATCAGAAAAAGAAAACCTTACAATTTCAAAAATTTGTTTATTCCGTAAACAGAATTTGCACCGTCACAACAGGCGGTTATAATTTGTCGCAGATTTTTTGTGCGGATATCCCCTGCAACAAAAATTCCCGACACGGATGTCTGACAGGTTTCATCGGCAATCACATAGCCGTTGTCATCAGTTTTTACAAAGCCCTTGACACATTCGGTTCTCGGTTCAAGACCTACCGCAACAAAAACTCCGTCAGTTTTCAGAATTTTCTCATTGTCAAGCGTAACCGATTTAACCTTTTCGTCACCGTCAATTTTCACAACATTGGTGTTGTAAAGAATTTTGACATTGCCCGATTTTTCAAGCTTTTGCACAAGCACTCTGTCGGCTTTTAATGCGTCGCCCCTGTGAATAAGAAAAACCCGTTTGCATATATGAGAAAGATAGGTCGCCTCGGTAACGGCGGTGTTTCCTCCGCCGATTACCGCCACTGTTTTGTCTTTGAAAAAATAGCCGTCACACACGGCACAATAGCTTACTCCTCTGCCCTCAAACTTATTTTCACCGTCAATTCCCAATTTTTTGTGGGTTGCGCCCATGCAGAGAATAACAGATTTTGTCTTGACCTCGCTGTCGGAACATTCAAGGATAAAACCGTCATAATTTTTTCTTATGCCGACAAGGGATTGTCTGACAAAATTTGCACCGAATGACTTTGCGTGTGAATAAAAGTGCTGAATGAGGTCAAAGCCTGCAATATCGCTGAAGCCCGTGTAGTTTTCAACCGCATCCGTGAGGGCAATTGAACTGCCCTCGGGTGATGACTGATCAAGCACAATGCAGTCAAGTCCGCTCCGAGAGGCATAGAGTGCCGCCGTAAGTCCTGCCGCACCTCCGCCGACAATTACAAGGTCATACAAAACTCTCACCCGTTTTTTCGGAGATTTCGGAGATTATCCTTTCTTCGGTCTGAACACCCGACATACGCAAAATTTCGTTGCCGTCTTTAAAGAGCAAAAGTGCAGGAATTCCCGATACACCGTAGCGTTCTGTCAATTCGGGATTTTCGTCAACATTGACCTTGACGGTTTCAAAATACGCTTTGTACTTATCACCGATTTTTTCTATTACAGGCGAAAGCATTCTGCACGGTGAACACCATTCGGCATAAAAATCGGCAAGCACCGGCTTTGATGATTTTATTAAGCTTTCAAATTCATTTTTCCGTATGTTTTGAATCACAATATCACTCCGTAAATCGTTTTTACTATTGTTCCCGATTTAAGGGTAATTATTATATCTTTGTCTGCACATTCAAATTATGTGTAACGGCAAACCGATTTTATTGTAAAAAGGCGAAAAAAGCCCCCTCGAAAAATCGAGAGGACTTTAAATTTTTTTAATTTTGCAAATTGCAATAGCAACAAATATTTTTGACAATTTTTGTATTGATTTATTTTAAGGCAATGTCATTCAAAATACAAATTCCTCAAAGCCGAAATTTCTTTGGCATAACCGTCAAGCTCGTTCGGGGTTTCAAGGAAAAACGGAAGATTTCGCAAATTTTCATTATTTATAATTTTTCCGAACGCGTCAATTCCGATGTAACCCTCGCCTATTTTCTGATGTCTGTCCTTGTGGTTGCCGATAGGATTCATACTGTCATTGAGATGAAGTGCCTTGAGTCTTTCAAGCCCGATTACACGGTCAAATTCTTCAAGAACTCCGTCAAGATTATTCACAATGTCATAACCGGCGTCAAAAACATGGCAGGTATCAAGGCAGACGCCGATTTTATCGTTTCGCTCCACACGGTCGATAATCATACGCAGTTCTTCAAAGGTTCTGCCGACCTCCGTGCCTTTGCCCGCCATTGTTTCAAGCAATACCGTGGTTGTCATATCATCGAACATTGCAGTATTCAACGCTGTGCCGATTTGCTCAACCGCAGCTTTAACGCCCTGTCCCGTGTGACTGCCGGGGTGAAAGTTGTAAAGATTATTCGGGAGATATTCCATTCGTTTCAAATCATCCGTAAGCGTGTTCAGAGCAAATTCACGGGTTTCGGGTTTTGCCGAACAGAGGTTCATTGTGTATGGTGCATGGGCGAGAATTTTTGCAAAATTATTTTCCGTCATAAGTTTTATAAGTGCATTGACATCTTCGATATCAATTTTTCTTGCAGATCCGCCACGAGGGTTGCGTGTAAAAAATTGAAATGTGTTTGCTCCGATTGAAAGTGCATCTCTGCCGATTGCGTAAAAACCTTTTGATATTGAAAGATGAGAGCCGATATTAAGCATATTTTCTCCTTTTGCGTTAATTTATTTGCAGTAAGCGGTTTATCGTAAAGAAAAAAGCCTTTCTGTCAAAAGACAAAAAGGCTTTAGTTGGTCGGGATGACAAGACTTGAACTTGCGACTCCACGCCCCCCAGACGTGTGCGCTACCAAACTGCGCTACATCCCGTTGCAACATTAATATTTTAACAAACACTGCGAGCGTTGTCAAGATGTTTTAAAAACTTTTTGAATATTTTTGCACCATGAGTTAAAAAAGCAAAACGGACACTGCCGATTGACAGTGTCCGAAAAATGCTTAATCAAAGATTAATTCGTTAAAATCAGTCTTCTTTCTTCTTTCTTGCAAGGAACATAACGCCTGCTGCTGAAACCATAAGACCTGCCATTACGAAAACGATAGTTGTTTCAACACCTGACTTAACTGCACCTGTGCTTGAAGAACCTGAACCTGATGAGCTTGAGCCACCGTTGCTTGAAGAAGAACTTGAACCGTTGCTTGAGCTGCCGCCTGCTGCCTTAGCACCTGTCTTCTTAGCGCTGTCAAGCTTAGCTGTATCTGCCTTCTTACCTGTTGTAGGATCTGTGCAACCTGCGAGAATCTTCTCAACTGCAGGAGCAATCTTATCCTTATCCTCGTTGTTTGTAGCATTGAGCCTATCTGTTACAGCACCCATAACATCTACAGGACTAACCTTGAGTTCGTCAAGAAGTTTCTGTGTAAGACTTGTCTTAGCGTCATCATTGTAGTAAGCAACGAGGTATGTAGCCAGCAATGTTACATCTGATTCGCCCTCAGGGAAAGCAGAACCGATGATGTTACCTGTTGATGTAATCTTCTTTTCAGGGCCGCAGTCTGAGTTGTTCTGCCACTTAGCTTCGTTTGCCTTCTTTTCTGAATCCTCAGGGTTTTCAAGCTGATTACCTGTGCAATAAAGTGTGTCGCCGATGCAGTTACCGTTCATAATAGCGTTGTATGACTGCATACCTGTGTTAGCACTGAAGATTACACAGTATACTCTTCCGTCTGACTTAGAAATTGTGTTACCTGTCTTTGAAAGATCATATGTAGCGATACCTGTTGAAGAATCGTACTTACATTTTTCTTTCTTTGACTGCCATGCCGGCCAATCGCCTGAACCGTCAGCCTTCCAAACGTGACAGAATACTGACTTAACATTATTCCAGCCTGACTTCTTAACATCAAACTTAATAACATTGCCTGCTTCAACTTCTGAAGAAGCGTCAGCTGAAACCTCTGATGAACCGTCGGCTGAAACCTCGCCTGACTGATCTGCTGCAGCAACAGCAGCGTCATCCTCTGCTTCTGCAGCGCTAGCTGTGATGGCAGCTGAACTGCACATTACTGCTGCTGCAAGAAAAAGACCTGCAATTTTCTTGAACATTTTTAATCTCCTCCTAAAATTGTTCATAAATATCCAAGATAGATTTTCATATCTTAGTACTGCTTATTATACTATAAAAATAACAAAACTGCAATAGTTTTGATTTAAAACCGTTTTTGTTAATTGCACAAGATTTTATGTAACCGTTTGGCTATTTTCCACAATTCAACCGGCAAGCAAGCCATAAATACACATTAAACGATTATTTTAACATTGCATAAACAGTTTCTTTTACGCTGTCAAGAGCCTCTGAAATCTTCTCAGGCTGTTTAGCGCCTGCCATAGCCATATCTGGCTTTCCGCCTCCGTTGCCTCCGGCCTTCTGAGCAACCGCCTTTATGATTTTGCCTGCATTTGCACCGAGAGCAAGAGCCTCTTTACCGCAGGCTGCGGCAAATGTCACCTTGCCGTCATTTTCAGTTGCAAGAACACATACGCACTTCGGGGCAAAATCTCTTGCCTTTTCACACATTGTGCGAAGAATGTCGGCATTAGCCTTGTCAATTCTGCCTGTTACCACTCTTACACCATTTTCCTCCGTTGTGCCTGCAAAAAGCTGACCGATCTGAGCAACGGCAAGCTTTGAATTAAGCTCGTTGATTTCTCTCTGCTGTTCCTTGATAAGCTGTTCAGCCTTCTGAACACCCTCAACAACTGCCTTTGGATTTGCAATTTTGAGTAATGAGCAAACATCCATAATAACAGCGCTCATACCGTTGATGTACTTGAGAACGCCCATACCTGTGAGAGCCTCAATTCTTCTTACACCTGCGGCAACCGAACCCTCCTGTCTGATTCTGAAAAGACCGAGGTTTGCGGTATTCTTTACATGTGTACCGCCACAGAATTCAACAGAGAAGTCGCCTGCGCTTACAACACGGACAACATCGCCGTACTTTTCACCGAAGAGTGCCATTGCGCCGAGCTTTTTAGCCTCTTCAATAGGCATTTCCTGTGTTGTAACGGGGATTGCCTCAAGAATCTTTTTATTTACAAGATTCTGAACCTCAATAAGTTCCTTTGCAGTGAGAGCCTCAAAGTGAGTAAAGTCAAAACGGAAGTAATCGTCTGAAACAAGCTGACCTGCTTGCTGAACATGGTTGCCGAGAACCTCACGGAGAGCCGACTGAAGAAGGTGAGCCGCTGTGTGGTTTCTTGTAATATCCGCACGGCGCTCTTCATCAACAGCAGTTGAAACCTCTGCACCTACATTGATGCTGCCGCTCTTTACTGTACAAGCGTGAAGGTAAATTGTGCCTGACGGATTCTTTGTTGTGTTGTCAACATCAGCTGAAAAACTGCCGGACTCCATAACACCTGTGTCGCCAACCTGACCGCCGCCTTCTCCGTAGAACGGAGTTTTGTCGAGAACAATGATAGCATTTTCGCCCTCACCGATACTGTCAACTCTCACACCGTCCTTAACGATTGCAAGAACCTTTGAAGTTGACTTGAGGTCTGTGTAACCTACGAATTCTGTATTTGCAACATCCGAAAGGTCTGTTGTGTCAGAAATCCAAGCGTCTGCACCGGCGTTCTTCCTTGCGTCACGGGAACGCTTTTTCTGCTCTTTCATAAGCTCACGGAAACGATCAACATCAACCTTAATGCCTTTTTCGGAAAGAATTTCTTTTGTAAGGTCAATCGGGAAGCCATAGGTATCGTTAAGCTTAAATGCGTCCTCACCGCTGAGAACCTTAACATCTTCGCTGTCCATAATGCCGTTGAGCATCTTAAAGCCCTGATCAATTGTCTTGGCAAAGCTTTCTTCCTCAACCTTGATAACCTTTGTAATGAACTCCTGCTTTTCCTTGAGTTCGGGATAAGCTGTGAGATTTTCCTTGATAACCGTATCGCAAACCTTATAGAGGAAAGGCTCGTTGTAACCGAGAAGTCTGCCGTGACGAGCGGCTCTTCTGAGCAAACGGCGGAGCACATAGCCCTTGCCCTCGTTTGACGGAAGAACACCGTCACCGATCATAAATGTTGTACTGCGGATATGGTCTGTGATAACACGGAGCGAAACATCGCTCTTTTCATTTTTGCCGTACTCAACACCTGTAATCTGTGAGATGTGTTTCATAATGTTCTGAATTGTGTCAACGAGGAAAAGGTTGTCAACACCCTGCATAACACAGGCAAGTCTTTCAAGTCCCATACCTGTATCAATGTTCGGATGTTCAAGAGGAGTGTAGTTACCTTTGCCGTCACTCTCAAACTGAGTAAATACAAGGTTCCAAACCTCAACAAAACGGTCACATTCACAGCCTACATGACAGTCGGGTCTGCCGCAGCCCTTTTCGTCACCACGGTCAAAGTAGATTTCGGAGCACGGACCGCAGGGACCTGAACCGTGTTCCCAGAAGTTATCTTCCTTGCCGAGTCTTACCATATGTGACGGATCAACGCCGACTTCTTTTGTCCAAATGTCAAAAGCCTCGTCATCGTCCTCATAGATTGAAACATAGAGCTTTTCGGGCGGCATTTCAAGAACCTTTGTAAAGAATTCCCATGCCCATGCTGTAGCCTCGTGCTTAAAATAGTCGCCGAATGAGAAGTTACCGAGCATTTCAAAGAATGTACCGTGACGGGCTGTGATGCCGACACGCTCAATGTCGGGAGTACGGATACATTTCTGACAGGTTGTAACACGCTTGCGAGGAGGTGTTACCTCACCTGTAAAATATTTTTTCATAGGAGCCATACCGCTGTTGATAAGCAGAAGGCTGTTGTCGTCCTTTGGAACAAGCGAAAAGCTGGGGAGTCTTAAACAACCCTTTGATTCAAAGAATTCAAGGAACTTTTCTCTTAATTCGTTAAGTCCTGTCCACTTCATAAAAAATCTCTCCTTATACAAATTCACAGGGGAATACAATATTCGTTCAAATTTGTTTAAAGTATGCAACCGAGCAAAATAAAAAATCCCATTGTATAAAAATACAATGGGACAGGAATATCCTGCGGTACCACCCAAATTGACGCCAAGCGTCCGCTTTGAGTAATCGTCATAAGATTACATTTCCTTAACGCAGAAATACGCTGTGCTTAATCACACAGAGCTCAGGGGCAGCGCGCCGAAACTTCACATAAAAGCCTTGCACCAAAACGGCTTTCTCTCTGAAATGCTGACATCTCGGTTAATCCCGTCACAGCCGAATATTGTAATTCAATTGTAGCAAATAATTTAAATCGGAGCAACACTCTGCTTTGCTTGCAAGGAGCAGAGTTTGCGACAGATTGCAATCAAGTGCATAGGAGCGTCAGCTCCTCAGTATTTCAGCGAGAGATTTGCTCACGCTGAAAGGCTGAATTGTTCCCCACCGTTTCTAAGGTGGGGAACATCAGTACTTAGATTATAGAACTGTTTCTTTGTGTTGTCAATAGCAAAATTCGGGATTAATCACGCTTTTTTCTGATAACCGAGCCTGACGGAACGGGAGCGTCGCATTTCATTGTAAGTCTTTGCATCGGATGCGGCGCACTTTCAACGGGCATGCCCTCGTCGGTTGTAAGTGATTCGCACTTGATTTCAAACGGCACTCCGCTTGGCGGAAGTACATCAAGTGTGTCACCCACATAGAATTTGTTGCGCTGAGTGATTACTGCGGTTGTGTCGTCAACAAGCTCTTCACACAATGCAACATTGTCATAATGACGGATATATCCTCCGTTGCCCGTAACCTGACCTGGTTCTCTGCCGAAATAGAAGCCTGTGTTGTACTCACGGTGGCTGATTTTTTCAAGTTCTTCCCTTATCCACGGTTTGAGAACATAATCGTCACCCTCTGCAAAATAATCGTCAACAGCGTGACGGTAAGCGTTTGTTGTAACAGCGACATAGTAAGCCGACTTTGCTCTGCCCTCAATCTTAAAGCTTGAAATACCTGCCTTTACAAGCTCGGGGATATGCTCAATCATACAGAGATCTCTTGAATTGTAGAGATATGTGCCGTCACCTGTTTCTTCAACAGGAAAATACTGTCCCTGACGGTTTTCTTCGTAAAGATGATACTTCCAGCGGCACGGCTGAGCGCAGTCACCGTGGTTCGCATCTCTGCCTGTCATATAGCTTGAAATAAGGCATCTGCCTGAAAATGAAACACACATTGCACCGTGTACAAAGCATTCAATTTCAAGCTCTTTCGGAACTTTTGCACGCATTTCGGCAATTTCATCAAGCGGAATTTCTCTTGCAAGCACAACCCTTGACGCACCCATATTGTAAAGCACATTTGCCGCCGCATAGTTTGTTACTCCCGCCTGAGTCGAAATGTGGCGCTGAACCTTTGGCGCATACTTTTTAGCCGCCTCAAAAACACCGAGGTCGGCAATTATGAACGCATCAACTCCGCAAGCCTGAGCATTTTCCATAAATTCCTGAAGATGAGGAATTTCATTATTGCGTGGAAGTGTGTTGCAGGTCACATGGATTCTTGCGCCCTTTGCGTGGGCAAGGTCACAAGCTTTTTTGAGCTGATCGTTATCAAAATTCTGCGGTGCGGAACGCATTCCGAACATTTTTCCTGCAAGAAAAACTGCGTCTGCGCCAAAGTTTAAAGCGGATTTAAGGCAATCCATATCACCTGCCGGTGACAAAATTTCGGGTTTTTCAAAATTAGTTATCATAGCTTTCAATATACTCCAGATTTGCGTTTTGCTGTTCAAGTGTTGATGCGTAATAAGCCTGTCCCTTGCTGTCATGACAGAAGAAGTAATAATCCGAGCTGTTCGGATTGAGTGCGGCAATTATCGCATCCATACCGGGATTGCAGATAGGACCGTAAGGAAGTCCCTTCCTGTCATATGTATCATATCTGCTCTTGTAGGTGCTTCTGTCATTTTCGGGAACATCTTCAAGACTTCTGTACGGATAGAACTTTGTTGAATCAAGACCGAGGCTTGACACACCGAGACTGCTGTCGGCTGTAAGACGGTTGTGTAGAATTGAAGAAATGTAGTACATATCCTCTTTGTCAGCCGCCTCTGCCTGAATGATAGATGCGATTGTCATAACCTGATCAAGCGAATACTTTGTGTCGCTCTCTTCAACCATTTTCAAAACTGTTGTTTTCTTTGAATATCCGTCAACAGTCTGCTTTTCGTTAATCTTTGTTTCGTAGTTGTTGAGAAATTTGTAGATTACGGATTCTGCATTTTCGTTTCTGTAGAATTCGTAGGTATCCGGATAGAGATAGCCCTCAAGCTTGTAGTAACGCTTGTCCGCATTTGTTTCAGCCTTGATAAAGTCAAAGTCGCTGTCAAACTTTTCGGAATTGCAAAGCGAAAGAAACTCGTCCCTGTCGCCCAAAGCACCGTTCTTTTCAAGAGTGTTGGCAATTTCAAGAACGCTTTCACCCTCGGTAATTGTAACGGAAACCGTGTCGGTTCTGTTGTTGTTACTCGAAAGGAAGTTGATGATTGCCTCGTAGTCCATATTTCTGCGAATTTCATATGTACCCTGAGTAAAATCATCGGCAGACTTTGTGACATTGACAAAAAGCTTGAAATATGACGGCTCACCGATTACTTTATTGTCAACAAGTACCTTTGTAACATCGTCAACAGTCGGATTTTCGGGAATTTCAATTTTCACGGTTGAGGAGTCGGTTCTGTTCACGGCAAGCAAATCGTTCATGCCTGTTATCATATATACAGCCGCCATTGCTCCGACAATTAAAACCGAGATAATCCAGATAAAGCGGAAGGTTCTGCGATTATACTTGTTCTTTGCTTTAAGAGCCTTTTTTTCTTCCTTTTTCTTCTGCTTTAAAACCTGCTTTGATTCACGGGCCATTTGCTTTTTGACATCCTGACCGCTGTATGAATTAAGGTTTGACGGTTCATCCTCAGACTTGACGAAATTATCGTCCTCATACTCGCTTTCATCAATATTAAGTTTAAAGTTTTCGGCTCTTCTGCGACGCTGAGCGTTAAGCTCCTGTTCGCTCATATTAAAATTATCAGGGTTCATAATGTATCATTCCTTTACAAACTCGTTATTTGTTCGGTTGGTATATTTTTCGGTAATCACGGCGTCAACGGGGCGGTCGAACACTCCCGAGGGCAGAGTATGCTCTATACATTTGGAGTAGCAAAGCCCAACGCTTGTTCCCGAAAAATTCTGTAAAAATCTGTCGTAGTAACCCTTGCCGAATCCAAGGCGGAATCCCTGCATATCAAAGCAAAGTCCCGGAACAAGGCAGAGTCCGTGTGAGAAATCCTCGTACTTTTCGCAAACCTCGGGGTTTGGTTCCATGATTGAAAACGCACCCTTTTCAAGCTGAGAAAGTGAATTTACAAGGTAAAAATCCATTTCGCCGAAATTATTTTTACACTTTGGCAAAGCAAGTCTTTTGCCGTCTTTCAGCGTTGTTTCAAGAATAAGCGAGGTGTCAACCTCAATCGGTGATGAAACAAAGGCAAAAAGCACATCACAGCTTTTGTATTCCTCACTTGCCAGAAAAGCGTTCTGCAAGGCGAGGTCAAGCTGTTGCTTTTTTTCGGGAGGACAGCTTTTTCGGATTTTTTTATATTTTGCACGGAGCTGACTTTTCAGCTCACGAACATTTTTCACAGGCATTGCATATCACCGATAACCTTGTCGGCGGCATCCTTTGATACTGCGAGAGAAACAATTGCGTGACCGAATTCAATTGCACAGCCTGCACCCTTTGCGGTAATAATATTGCCGTCCGTTACGGTGTGAGTGCCTGTATAGTCTGCACCCTTGAGTTCCTTTTCAAAGCCCGGAAAACAGGTTGCCTTTTTGCCGTCAAGAATTCCGAGATGACCGAGAATTGACGGAGCGGCACAGATTGCGGCAACGATTTTGCCGTTTTCACAGCTATACTTAACAGCCTCAAGAACCTTTTCGTTTGCCTCAAGATTGAGAGTTCCGGGCATACCGCCGGGGAGTACAACGCCCTGAACATCGTCAAGGTCAATATTGTCAATTGTGATATCGGCTTTTACAGGCACACCGTGTGAGCTTGTAACACATTCGCCTGTTACACCGACTGTTTTAACATCAAGCTTTGCCCTGCGCATTACATCAACGGGGGCAAGCGCCTCTGTTTCTTCAAAGCCTTCTGCAAGAAATACATAGAACATAGTAAACTTCCTTTCAGGAAAGAGTAATCCCGATATAGACATCATCGGGAATTTTATGGTTTTTGTCGAGTGATTTAATCATTCCGCATTTTTGTGATTGGCAGTTTTCAAAAAGAGCGTTATCGGATTTGCCCGTAAACACAAACCTTTCTGATTTTGTATTTTCAAGCAAAAGTGCGGAAAGTTCGTTTATATTTTTATAAGCCGAGTAAAAGACATCGGCAGTATTTTCGTTTTCATCAAATACGGCAAAGCAGTCATTCTTATTGATTACCCTTGAGCCGTAAATCTCATAATAGGACTTTGCAAATTCAAAAAAATTCTCACCGTATATGAAAGAATTTTCTTTTGAACAGCCGATATTCAAGCCCTTCTCTGCAAAACTTTCAAGCGTTTGCCTTGAAATTTCACGGCTTTTTACGGTGCAGTTCAAAGCATATCCGAGCTTTGCGTAAAAGCCGTACAAGCCGTCATTTGCAGGAAAAAGCAGAGAATAGACATCACCGTTATTCTTTGCATCATTAAGTGCAAAATCAATCAGCCTTGACATTATCCCGTTGCCACGGAAAGATTTATCGGTTGACGCACCGCAAAGATAATGCGATTTTTCGCCGTTGAGCGTACCTTTTACAAGGTAAAGAGCCGAAACGATTTTATCGTCAACAACGGCACAGCAACCGTCAAAAAGCTCGCTGTCAAAAATCAGATTGACAGCAGTTACATCCTCGTCAAAACACGAGAGCCACAGCTTTTTTAGGCTTTCGGTATCGGATTTTTCGGTTTTGCGAAATATCGTTTTCATCGTTTTTTCGGTTTTGCATTCCAGCGGTCGAGGATAATAACGGGATTGTATGAAAGTTTAGACTTTTTGAGTCCCTCAAGTCCCATATCTTCCTCACGGTTTATATACTCATACTGCGTAAGAGTTTTGGCAAATTCGTTGTTGATTACGGCATAAACACCGTCATATTCACGAAGTGCCTTTTCAAAGTTGATGTCATACACCTTAGGTGAAATTTCACTTCCGAGAGTCATGGCAACAGGCTTTGAGTCAACATACAGTACAGCTCCCTTGACATTATATTCGTCTTTGAGGTCGCACATTTCCCTGATTGCCGTAATTTCGCTTGAAGCTTCGGGATCGGTGTCATTTTCCGCACACCACAGCTTTGCAACCGTTAATGCATCGGAAATGTTTGAATCCGACAGAGTTTCAAAATGGGTATCGGTGTAGGTTCTGTAAAATTTTGAAATGTGGTTACGCTTTGCGTGAAACCTTTTGCCCGCAAGGGTTGCAAGGTCACGGGAAGTGTAGATGTAATCCTGATTTTCGGGTGAACGGACATAATCAAATTTGCCGGGAAACATTGTTTCAAGCATTGCACGATTGCCGTTTGTCAGCATAACAATTTGCAAATTGCCGTTTCTCTCCTCGGCATCTTTGAAAACCTCTTCAAGCGCACCCTTTATATTTTTGCCTGTAGGCATACAGTAACCCCAAACAGACTCGTCGGGATTACAATACACCTTGACAATTGTATCATCATAAAAAGCAAATTTAATATTGTATTCGTTTCGCCAAAGATAAGCGTTCAAAAGGTTGGTATCGCAACCCATGCACTCATCATAATCGTAGTATTTTTTAAGTTTGTTTATGTCACTTTGCTCAATTTTTTTAAAGCTCAGCATAAATTTCAGCCGCTGCCCTCTCTATCTCTTCCGATATTTTTTCTATACTCTTAATCTCTCCGTTTTCACAGCAATTAATAACCTTCCAGCCGCATTTTTTAGCGGCATAAACTGCACTTTTTCGACAGTCAAGAAGGAAACGGAGGTTTTTTTCATGCAAATCTTTCTTGCTGTTGTCACCGCCGTAGCGTTTTTCCATAAGCTTCTGCGAAACCTCGGGTTCAACATCAAGGTAGATTACAAGGTCGGGTTTCGGAATCCCGAGCTTTTCGTATTCAAAATCGTTCAGCCAATCAATAAAGCTGTTCCACTCCTCTTTCGGGAGTTTGGACATCTGATAAATTATATTTGAAGTCACATAGCGGTCGCTTAAAATCACACCGCCGTTGTCACATTCCTTTTTCCAAAACTGAAGATAGCTTGCAACACGGTCAACCGCATAAAACGCACTCGCCGCATAGGCATTGACATCATCGGGCTTGTCACCGAATTCGCCGTCAAGATACATCTTCACGGGAGCGGCGGCAGGACTTTCATAATTCGGAAATTCAAGCTTTGTGACCTTTTTGCCGAGAGCGGAAATTTTTTCGCACAAAATCTTTGTCTGCGTAGCTTTTCCGCTGCCGTCAAGTCCCTCAATAACAATAATTTTGCTTTTCATATATATACCTTACTTTTCTCTGCCGTATTTCTGACGCATTTCCTTTTGCTTTCCGCAACACATATTGCCCTCGGGGCATGGTCCGAACAGACATGACGGGCCGCAGTTTTTGAAAAGATGCGGAGCAACCTCAAGACATTGCAAAAGCATCTGTTCGGCAACCTCACGAATTTCCCACTGTGCTCTGTTGCAGCAACGGTGTGCAAAAAAGTTCTGCAAGCTTCTTGCATTGAAAGTGCAGACAATTTTTGTTGTCGATGCATTCGGAAGAATAAATCTTGCGTCCTCATTGGCTTTCTTGATGAAAGCATTGCAGGATTTTTTGTCATCAGCCTTGTAGGCATTGATAATTTCTTCATCCGTTCCGCTGTACTTATCGGGACATTTCTCGTTGATGTAACCGACAGCAAGCGCATCTCTGATTTCCTTGTAAGCGTCAGCCTCAACCTTGAGAGCCTTTTCATAAGCAGCAAGAGCCTTTTCGTTCTTTGCAATCTCGGGCGGAGTTACAAAGTCAAACCTTGTGCCGTCAACATAGCGCTGTGACTGCTGACTGTAGGACGCAATTCTGTGGCGGACAAGCTGGTGTGAGCAGGCTCTTGAAATGCCCTCAATGCCGAATGTAAAATATGCGTGTTCGGTCGGACTTGCATGACCAAGGCTTGCAAGCATATCAATAAATGAGGAAGTTTTTTCCTCGTCAAGACCTTCTCTTATATCTTCAATCCCTGACGGTGAATAGCAAAGCTTTGCCGCCATTGCAACCGTCTGCTCAGGGTTAGGAGTGTGTGTAAGGAGCGTTACCTTTATTGCCATTTTTCGTTTTCATCTCCCATTTTCGATAAAGTTATTCACAATTTCCGATATTCAGATTTATTATAACATTATTATTCAGTCTTTTCAATGGTAAAAACGAGCAAAAATCCCGACAGCACAAAACCTGTCGGGATTTCTGATTAAAATACTATTTTCTTGTAATTGACCAACCCTTTGAGTGGAAACCGCTTACCGTTTTGCCTTTCCTGTCAATACAACGGACTGTGTAGGTTACCTTCTTACCCTTTTTAGCACCTGAATCTGTGAAAGAGGTTGAAGTTGTATCCTTAACCCTTGTCCAGCTTCCGCCGTCATATTTTCTGTAAAGTCTGTAGCCGTAAACACCTGCGATTTTATTCCAAGTTACGCTTACACCCTTTGATGTGTTTGAGAGCCTTGTAATTTTCGGAGCAACAGGAGTGTATTTCTTCGACCAACCCTTTGAGTTAAAGCCACTGACGGTTTTGCCGTTCTTGTCAATACAACGGATTGTGTAGGTTTCGGTTCTGTTAGGACTTACTCCCGAATCGGTGAACGATGTGGCAGTTGTGTCCTTAAATCTCTTCCAACCGCCTGACGATGTTTTATAGTAAAGTCTGTAACCATAAACACCTGCGATTTTGTTCCAACTAAGCTTGATACCGCCTTTGGTGATATCGAGTTTTGAAACTGTCGGAGCGGCAGGTGTATATTTTTTCGACCAGCCTGTCGAGTTAAATCCGCTGATTGTGTTGCCGTTTTTGTCAATACAACGGATTGTATATGTTTCGGTTTTATTCGGTACTACTCCCGAATCAGTAAATGATGTGGCGGTTGTGTCTTTAAAGCGTTTCCAACCACCCGATACAGGCTTGTAATAAAGTCTGTAGCCGTAAGCGCCGTCAACCTTGTTCCACGAAATTTTGATACCGCCTGTTGTGTTTGCAAGACCTGTAATCTGCGGAGCGGGAAGATTTACGGTAACTTTGCAAATTGCGGTTTTGCCGTTTGAAGTTTTTACCGTGATTGTTGCCGTACCTGACGCTTTGGCGGTTACTTTACCGTTGCTGTCAACAGTTGCAACATTTGTGTTTGAACTGCTCCAAGTGCATTTTTTGTTTGCCACATTTGATGGGTATACTGTTGCTTTGAGATTTGAGGTTTTTCCGGTATCAAGTGTTAAAGTTGTCTTGTTAAGGGCAACCGAGGTTGGAGTAATTTCAAGTGAAACAGGTGCTGTTGAGAACTTGAAATTATTTGCCTTTGCATACTGATTTGCAAATGAACCGCTCTTGCCGTGGATAGCAAATGTCTTTGGAGTATTCTCAAATGCTGTATAACCAAAAAATCCATCTTTATCTATCAAGCTATCATCATTTATCCTAACATAACCTATCCGATTAACAGTCTCAGGGATTTCAATATCCGTAAGAGAAGTACAATTTACAAATGCTTCTCTGCCGATTACTGTTGTGCCATCAGCTATTTTCACTTTTACCAATGATGAACAATCTCTAAAAACACCGTTTTCCATTTTGCTGACACTGTTACCGATTGAAACTGTCGCAAGATTTGTACAACCTTTAAAAGCTTCCCAACCAATTTCTGTTACACTGTCCGGAATAACAAGCTTTTTGATTCCTGTATTATTTTGAAAAGCATCACTACCTATTGTTACTAAACCTTCACTCAATGAAAGTTGTGTAATGCCTGTGCAATTATAAAATGCGTTCGACCCTATTGTTTTTACACTATTCGGGATTGTCACATTTGTTAATTTTTTACAATCGTCAAAAGCTTGAGAGCCGATACTTGTTATAGAATTTGGTATGGATACTGACGCCAAAGAAGTACAACCGTCAAAGGCGGATTCACCGATAACAGTAGTGCCATAGGCAATTGTGACATTTTTAAGTGAAGTGCAATCTTTAAATGCACCCATATCCATTGCATTAACGCTGTTACCTATTGAAACTGAGGTAAGACCTGTGCAATTTTCAAAAGCGTTCATTTTTATTTTAACCAAACTGTTTGGGAGTGTAAGTGTAGTAATCTTCTTAACATTACTGAATGCACCATTACCTACTGATACAAGTCCTTTTCCGATAGACAGATTGGAAATTCCTGTGTCATAAGCAAAAGCACAATCGCCAATCTCCTTTACACTGTCGGGAATATTCACACTTTTCAATGCACTGCATTCAGAAAATGACCATTCGCCAATCTTTGTTACTGAATTCGGAATTGAAATTGAATTCAATGAAATACAATTTTTAAATGCACCGTCACCAATGACTGTAGTACCATAAGCAATTGTTACTTTTTTTAGTGAAGTACAATTTTCAAACACATTACGGTACATAGTATTAACACTGTTACCTATTGAAACCGTCGCAAGCTTAGAACACTCTGTAAAAGCTGAGCCATCAATGCGAGTTACACTATTCGGTATAACAATCGATAAAAGACCTTTATTTTGATAAAAAGCATAACTGCCTATTCTTTTGAGATTGTTGCCAAGTGAAACAGAAGAAAGACTTAAACAACCACTAAATGCAAAATCGGAAATTTCTTCTACACTGTTCGGAATTTTTAATGACACGATACTGTTATTATTTTTAAACGCAGAAAAACCTATCTTTGTAACCTTATAGCCGCCAAGCGTTGATGGAATTACAAGATTTGTATTTGTGCCACTATAACCTGTAACAGTAGCGGTTGAATTATAGGTATCAACAGTGTATTTAAAGCCGTTTTGAGTATATTCTTCTCCATAGCTGACAGAACTGTCTGCCGATATTTCTGCTGCATTTGTTACAACAGGAGCAACCGATAATGAACTTAGAGTCATTATCATTGCGATACTGAATGATATAAATTTTTTAGTGTTCTTTCTCATAAAAATCCTCCTAATAAGATATAACTATAACAGCAAGAATAATTATCTTGTTAGGATAATTATATATTCCTATTTTGCAATTGTCAACATATTTTAATCTGATTTGGCTAATATTTTTATGATTTGTGGAAAGAATGGTATAATCTAAATGCAAATGTTACCGCATCTGAGGCGGACATGGAATTCAGTCTATCCGCTGTACTTGCAATCTATCAAAATTAACTTATGGGCAAAGGTGTTATTATGGAGTTTTCAGTCAGATTAAAAGAATTGCGTGTTGACAACGATATGTCACAGACTGAGCTTGCTGAAAAGCTGAATTTAAAGGCGAGTGCGATTTCAAAATATGAAAAGGGCATTACACAGCCGTCTATTGACACGCTCAAAAATTTGGCGGAAATTTTCAGCGTTACGGTTGACTACCTTATCGGTATGTCAGATATCAAAAATCCATACAGCAACTCACAAATTACACCGAACGAAGCCGATTTGATTGAACATTTCAGACAACTGACCTACGAAAACAAAATCCGAATTGATGAAAGAATTAAAACAATGGCAGAGGCGTGATACTGCGTAATATATAGCAAGATGTAAGCGGAGAGTATCCGCCTTTTTTATTTTAGAACGAAATTTGATTAAAGAATTGATTTGCAATAATAAATCGGTTGGTAATAAGAGTATATAAGTTAAATTAAATATAGTGTGTCGGGCGGTCAAAAACCGCCGTTTATTTTTGCCCCAAAATAATTGGAAATGAAATTATATTTCGTTCACAGAATTATCCAAATAAGACAATTTCTTAAGCAATTGCAAGATTGTAACGGCAAACAATATCCACACATATAAAAGCGGTCGGATAGACGAACTACCCGACCGTAAATTTTACTTTTCAATTTTCAGATTTTTAATTAAAGATTAATCAAAAATCACTTTTCATAGATATTGAGCAAAAGAGCCTTGATGTCATAGAGTTTCTTTGAGAGGTCAACATAATAGTTATGCGGATTTTCAAAACGCTTAACCTCGTCCCAGAGAAGGTCAATCTGTTCACGGCAATAGGTTGCAATTTCCTCAATTGATGGTGACTCATACACGCACTTGCCGTTTTTGAAGATTGGCACAAGGAGTTCCTTTGCGGTGTAGTTATCAAGCATTTTTGTTTTCCAAACTGCATTCGGATCGAAAATTGTTCTCGGCTTTGAATCGTCAACAACCTCATCATAAATGCAAAGCTCATCGGCAATAGCCTTACCGCTGTCCTTGTCAAAGTAGCGGTAAACCTTTTTGAAGTGCGGATTTGTAATCTTGGTTGTATTTTCGCTGACCTTGATTTTCGGCACAATTTCACCGCCGTCATTTTCAACGGCAACAAGCTTATAAACACCGCCGAATACAGGCGAACTTGATGAAGTGATAAGTCTTTCACCAACACCGAATGTGTCAACCTGAGCGCCCTGCATCATAAGGTCACGAATAAGGTACTCGTCAAGAGCGTTTGACGCAGTAATTGTACATTCAGTAAGACCTGCGTCATCAAGCATTTTTCTTGCTTTCTTTGAAAGATAGGAAATATCGCCCGAATCAAGGCGGATTGCACACTTGGTCTTACCCTGCGGAAGAAGGACCTCCTTGAACACCTTAATGGCATTCGGGACACCGCTCTTTAATGTGTTGTATGTATCAACAAGGAGAGTAGGATTATCAGGATACATCTCGCAGTAGGTTTTAAAAGCGTCATACTCACTGTTGAACATCTGAACCCATGAATGTGCCATTGTACCGCCGGCGGGAACACCGTAAAGCTCGTCTGTAAGTGTGCAGGCTGTACCCTTGCAGCCACCGATATATGCAGCTCTTGCACCGTCAACTGCGGCATTTGCACCCTGAGCACGGCGTGAACCAAATTCAAGCACGGCTCTGCCCTGAGCGGCACGGACAATTCTGTTAGCCTTTGTCGCAATGAGAGTCTGATGATTGATTGTGAGGAGAAGGAATGTTTCAACAAGCTGAGCTTCAATTGCAGGCGCTTTGATTGTCATAACAGGCTCGTTCGGGAAAATCGGAGTTCCCTCGGGAATTGCATAAACATCACCGCTGAATTTGAAATTTCTCAAATACTCAAGAAACTGCTCGTCAAAAATGCCCTTGCTCTTGAGATATTCGATATCCTCGTCTTCAAAATGAAGTTCCCTGATGTACTCAATAGCCTGTTCAAGACCTGCCATAATCGCAAAACCGCCGTTATCGGGAACTTTGCGGAAGAACACATCAAAATAGACATTCTTTTTATAAAAACCGTTTTTAAAATAGCCGTTTGACATTGTAAATTCGTAGAAGTCACACAGCATAGCCATATTTTCTTTTTTCATAATAATCACCTTGAATGAGATTGTATATTCTGCAACGCAGAAGCATAGATATAGTTTAGTCTTTTTTCGTCAATTTGTAAAGCGGAATTTGCACAAAAGCCGTTAAAATCCAACCCTCTTGCCTATACATTTTTAATATCTCGGTTGACATTTTACCGCTTAAAGGTATAATTAAGTTATATCGAAAACGATCCACTCGGAGGTAAAAATATGAACAGCGAAAATAATAAACTCTGCCCATTCTGCGAAAGCGAAATGATGATTATTCAGGACAACCTCAACAACGGCAAGCCATACCTTGAATGCCCCACCTGCGGACTCCGTTTCCAAATTGAAGGCTTCCCCGAAAATCCGCAGGAAATCAGAGAAACTGAGTGATTTGGTCTGAACATTTGTATTGCAGATATTGAAAAAAATCACCGCTCGGCTCAAAATGTCAAATTTCACAAAAATGTGTTGACAAATCGACTGAACGGTGATATAATCTATCTTGCGTTGAAATTTATGAGTAAGTTTGCAAAACTGACTTTCGTAATTTCATCGGTTGAAATTAATATAGGGGTATAGCTCAGTTGGTAGAGCAGCGGTCTCCAAAACCGCGTGCCGAGGGTTCAAGTCCTTCTGCCCCTGCCATGAAAAAAGCACTTGCAAATGCAAGTGCTTTTTTCAACGAAATAAATCCCTTTCGGGATTTGTGAAATGCCCTGCGGGCGTGAAATACGCCT
>OGNQ01000541.1_pt1 | contig 37038 bp, 35 predicted proteins | sample 1573481 | NCBI WGS metagenome assembly OGNQ01 (sample SAMEA2581920, study PRJEB24529) | metagenome | biome: Human gut stool | place: China | collected 2011 | reverse complement strand
CACGTCTGAAGCGCCTGACTCCCCGAATTGAGGGTGTAGAACGAAATGGGAGCCGTGACCAGCGCCGAGAACTCGTTGCGGGCGGCCATGGAGATGTACAGATTGATGATCGACAAGACCGGCATCCAGAGCTGAATCCAGATGACGACTTGGAAATACTTGCCAAGCATGTTCAAGCCGAAAGCGCCCACCACCAGAAGGAAGCCCATCAACGGCGTGATGGCGTAGATGAAGCCTTCAAAGAAGGCCATCAAGGGACGCATGGTGGAAACGAACATGGTGCCTTCCGCCGCCCATTGTTGATTGCGCTGCTCGACAGCCTGATTGACCATGACGGCTGAAGCCGCATCGCCCATGTCCTTGTAAAAGCCCGATGCGGCCTTGTCGTAGAGAGGTTGCAGCACAGCGAGCTTGAGATAATCCGTGCCGTTGTTGCCGGCAGTATCGAGCATTTGGAGAGCAGAATCAACCTTGTCAAGATGCTGTGCGGTCTGACCAGCTTCCTTGATGTTGAGCAGGCGGTTGAGCGCTGCGGCTGCATCAGGCTCTCCAAGTGCATCAAGCGACTGGCGAATGAAGGGCGTTGCTTCTGCGCAAGTTACATCGCCAGCGGTACTCAGATGCGTGCCGTAAACAGAAGAATCGTAGAACAACTCATTGGTGCCGCCACGATAGATGGCGTCCGGCGTAGCTTGTCCGAGGATGATCTTCACCATCGTGCACTCGCGCAGGTAGTTGTCGATGTCTTGAGCAAGGTCTGCATTACCAATGGCCCTTCCGGCAGCTTCGATGATGCTGACATCGCGGGCGGCGGATCGCACGCCGGTGAGCACCTTCAAGGGTTCCAAGAAGGCGTGTTCGGTCATGCGGTCGGCGGTGCCGTAGCCCTGCTCGAAAAGCGAAGTGACGCCATAGCCGATATTCGAGATCATCGTACCAGCGGCGGCTGCGCCGAGCGGCACGTTGTCGACGACGCGAACTTCATCGGTATAGGCGTCTTCAACCTGTACAGTAGTACCCGGGCCGAAGAAACACATGTAGCAAATCATGCCGATGAGCACCTGATGCAGATTGAACTGTCGAGTGCCGGATGTCAAGCACTGAAAGCCCATAACCAACAAGCCGAGGAGAGCGCCGACGCCGACGAGTGTCCTGAAGTCCCCCGTACCGCAGATCATGGCCAGCGCATTGAGGATTTGAGCCAGGAATGCAGAATCCCCAATCGAATAAATCGTGAACATGGGAGCTCCTTACTTCGGCGTCGACTGCGATTGACCAGCGGTCAGTGTGGGATTGTGCATGATCGCGTTCAGGTCATGGTAGTACCGAGTCATACTCGCCATATTGGGATGATTCTGGCAATAAGCTTCGTATTCTTGAGTGAGAATCATGATGTTTTGGTCGATCATGTCCGTCACTTCCTTTGTTTGCGGCTTATCCGAGGTAGACACAGCTGCTCGAACCGAATACATCATGTCTTTGGCCATGTCATATGCCATGGAGGCGGCAACGGCATATGAGAGGCCAATGGCAAACTCTTCGGCCATGCCCCTGTTACGAAGAGCGAAGTTGCGCAGCATGACGCCAGCGGGCACCGGCATTGAAGTGAGGAGCGCGCGACTTTGTTCATTGATTTTGGTTTGACCGTCAGCAAACGATTGAATGATGCCGGTCTTGCCATCAGTGCCAACAAGCATGTTGTAAATCTTCAATCGAAGGCTGTCGACCTTTGTCTTGACAATGCCGGGCTTCAAGCACTGGGAGTCACTGCCGGAGTCGTCGCACTTGTAGACCTCGACATTGGCCCCCCCGTCGATCAAATCCCTCAGATGCACGATTCGCGTCACGGGTTTCATCGGCGTCGAATCGCTCTTGACGCCGTTGCCGACTTCCTTTTCCACTGGCTTGTCGATGATGTAACTACCAGTCATGGACATCAACAGCTCATAACCCTCGTATTTGTCGGAGAAGGAACTGGTAAACCAAGAAGCCACATTCTGCTTTTGAAGCGTCTGCCACACAATGTTGCCGAAGATCTCCTGAGAGATATTGGGATCCGAGGCCGCTGTATTCATGGCTGATTTACCATCCTTTTCACTGTTAGCAGCGAAAATGTCGTTGAACAAACCATGAGTCATTCCTTTGATCGAAGCATCACTACGACTTTTTTCCCACTGAGCTGGTGCCAAATCATTGACAATGCCTTGAGCCAGCTGACAGCTGTTGCCGGCATATTGGTTCAAGGCTTGAATGATGCGCTTCAAGTCATTGATGTACGTCATGCACTGCGTGCAGGTGTTGTCCAGAGCAAGCTGAAAGGCATAGCCGGCAGCGTTAGACGCGACGGCTCGCATGAGCTGGATGAACTGATCTGCGTCAATGAAGGAAAAAGACCCGCCGAAGAAGTCAATGCCGCCGCATCCGCCCTTCCATGACGGCGGAACAAAGGTCACAACATTGGTATCCACGATCTTGTTGCGTACATAGACCGAGCCGGCACTCACGACGCCTCGACGCTGACCTTCAAAGACGCCAGGACGCGTAACGTTGATCATGGAATCAAAGACGCTGTCCATTTGAGACTGAAGCGCGCCTGAGGTGGCTACCAGTGGCGTCACGGACATGATGACGGCCAGAGCTTGTGCAATGAGAGTTTTTCGCATGATTATTGTTCGACCGAATTAGAAGTTTGAGTCGGCAGGGCATTCGTCGTGACAGGCGGCTGGCCTGCAATGATGGGATTCATCATGAGAAGCATCGGATCCAGAACGCCGCTTGTTTCGGCGTCTGTTCCGAAAAGCCCCACGAGTTTGTCCGGGGCAATGAAACCGTCCTTGTCAACAACGGATTTCGTCTGATCTTCCGTGAGGGAGGCGACTTTGTCGGACGATTCTTGAGAGCCCCAAAGGAGTGCAGGATTTTCCGTTGATGCCTTCAACAACTGCGGCAATTCGACGGAGAGGTCTCGCTGCTGGTTCGGATTCATCAGCGGCCTTTGTTCGGCGAACTCTTCTTCGGTAATCCAACCGCGTCGTTTTGAAGCAATGAGAATGCGTTGCTTGAGTTCTGGTAGGGCGACTACCCCTTGGCCTAGTTGTTCAAAGGTGCCGTCCGGCGTCACGAGGAAGATGGCGGGCACGGCGGTAACACCCAGATATTCAGCTTGGCCCGCATTCTGACGAACATGGGGGAACTTGAAGGTTGACGGCTCGCCCCCATCCATGGAAATGGCAAGCACGTCGAAGCCTTCGTCCATGATGCGTCCGATCAGAGGCGCTTGTGCTTCACAGTAGGAGCATCCGCCCTTGAAGAAAAAGAACAGACCTGCCTTTTCGGAGATCTTTTTGAGAATCGCGGAACGCTCTTTTGCGGCGTTCTGATCAACAGTTAGCGTTGCAAAGCTTGCAAGTGGACGTCGGTAATTTTCGTCGAGGAGGGGATTGCCCATCGTGACGGTCTTGGCGACATCTGCGAACTTTGAAGAGCGGTCGATGGCAAAGCGTTGGAGAAGGAAATACGCCTTGACGTTTTCAGGCGTCGGGTTGTCCCATGCGATGTCCTTGTACTTGGGGAGCATTTCGCGCACCCAGGCTGCGGTGAAAGGTGCGGGCGGCGTAGCCGGCGTCTCCACTTTCAAAACGGGCTCAGGCTTGGGTTCCGGTGCTTTTGGCGGAGGAGGCGGAAGAGGTTCTTCTTGGGGCTCTTCTTCCTTCGGATCTTGGTACCAGTACCAGCCTTCAGCGTTGTTGCCATAGAAGGAGGTTTGACCGGTGGTTGTGATCTGCCGGCTGTCCGTCACGGTCGTTGCCTCGACTGGCATGGACAAGAGGGCGAGCAGTGTCAGGCAAAGCCCGCTACGTTGGAAAACGGTTCTCGACATCGGATTAGCTGCATGTTGGAGAAAGTACCGCCTAGGGTAGGCGCGAGTGCAAACCGGCCTCTCACCTGTTCGGCAAAAACGACCGACTCGAATGCAGAAGGATGCGAAGGGAGAGCCCCCGGCAGGGAAAAAATATGGTTTTGGCTGCCTGGGCCAACCCCAGTGTGCGCCGATGCAACACCGCCCGGATGCGGGTTTTGAGGTTCTGAAGATTCCGCATTCAGTTAAGACGCTACTTGCAGAGGCGACTTGAGGCGATTTTGGGCCGAAAGCGCGACTAAGGTGAACCTTTCTCGACGGCGCATCCGGAGTTCGCCGATACGGTGGGTATCGCCTGTAGTTGCCTGTGGGAGTAGGGAAATGAGCAATAGACTTTCTCTATCAACAGAATTATTGCTCCCAACCAACAGGATTCGAAGATTTCGCGAAGGATTTTCACGTTTTCGCCTGTGGCAGTAGCGTTTGCAGGCATTTGAAAGGGCGAAGCGGAGAGGAAAGACGGGTGAGTTGCTCAATCGTGCTCAAAATTTGTGCAAATCGGGCAAAACAGAGAGTTCGGGCGCGACTAATATGAACCTTTTCAGCCTTTGCGGATTTTGTGGTGTTGATTCACGAAATCGACTGCAAGAGTAAGACGTTCGGGTTGTTGTGTGCTCGTTCTGAAGTGGCATGAATCCGTTAACGCCTACTCTCACAGTCGTTTACGGGCTTTTTCCGTGAAATTGCGCGACTTGTGTGAACCTTTTGGTATTCGTCTTGACATTCACCGCTCTTTTCCTGTGGCAGTAGGCGATTCATGGCATTCGGAAGGGAGAAGCGCGACTAAGGTGAACCTTTTTGCGGAGGGCCGGAGGCTCACCGGCATACGGTACGTTTTGACCCGATTTCGTCACGCCGCAACTGGGGGCGCCGGACGCGATTTTTAGAGGCATTTTGGGTGCAAAATCAGATGTAACAGCAGATGTAAAAGTTCTTGTCAGGTGCCGGGCCTTAGTTTTTGTCTACTAAAGCTTGTATTTTCCTCCAGCACAGGGAAGGGCAAAGATTCGTCAGTCATGGTTATTTTTGGGAATCGACCAAAATCCCATTTTTGACTTGTAAGTTTTGCGCCACTTCGGCAATTTTTGCCAAACTGGGGCAAGGTTTGAATGAGGTCGTATGGTAGCCACTGGTTTTCTCGGCAGCCCTCGCGGTCTGGTCGCAGCAGGCCGGTCGAAGGGCGTTTTGTGGGTGCTTTCGAAGCCCCCTCAATTCACTATCTTTGCCTGTGGCAGTAGCGTCTTAACTGATTTCCTCTTTTCTGCTTGGGAAAGCGTGTTTCGGGCGCGAAGAAAATTCCATTATTTATCAATGACTTGGCTCGCGTCACGCGCGCATGCGCGTACTTACCTGTTAATACATACTTGTTATATACATACTTGTTATATAGTTAGGGGGCGCGACTTAAGTGAACCTTTCTCGGGGGTAAAGCGCGACTAACGTGAACCTTTCTCGGGGTAAAAGCGCGACTAAGGTGAACCTTTCTCAAAAGTTATTCACATCGCCCTGTGGATAACTTTTCTTGCCATAGAGCGGACGCGCTAGAACGCGTTTTGAGCGACACGCAACCCCTCCCGCTACCCACGCCTTATCCATCTCTCAGAAACGCGATATGAAGCGATTGTGAGCGTCCTACGGGGTATTGCGAGGCCGAGGGATCCTCAAAGAAGAGAAAAACCGTCGATTTTGGTCGATTTTCGGCTTTTGGGCCCGCCTCTGGACAACCGGGCCTTTGAGGGCCGAAAACAGGCCCAAATGGGGGTTCGGAGGGCTTCCGGACATGCAAAATCGGTTAAGACGCCTGCGAGAGTAGGGACTATCTCCCTTTCGCGGCTTGATTGAGGGCGCTGTTCGGAGGTCGACGGCCTGCCCCCTGGCTTGGTTGTCCTGAGGTTTTCCCTTGGATGCGAGAAAAACGATTGCCGGACAGTCAAAGATCGCCTACACTGCCATATCTTCCGGTAATTCACCGATTTTTTGGTTCAATGCAGAAAATTGCAAATGGCAACTAGACGATTCGAAACGGCTCTGTCGCAGGAAATCTTCGACATGGTGAAGGAAATGTCCGAAGCCTTCGGCATGACGGCAAAGGGCTATGTTGCGATGGCAATCAGCCAGCGGGTCATGGCCGACAAGGCCGAATTTGCCCGTCTCAAGAGCTTGCCCGCGTCCGAGCGCATCGAGGCTGCGGGCGAGGGTGAATCAACGTCGGTTAAACCACAATTGCGTCGCAGTGCGCGAACGAAGGGTGCGAAATGAAACGCGGTCTGACGCTGCCTAAGCCCCTTGGGCAGGATTCGCTCTTTGACGATGAGGATGTCTCGCCCGATCAGCAGGAGAAGGCGAAAGGCTCCTTTCAGAAGGCGATTGCCACCACCAAGACGAATCTCAAGCAAGAGCTCATTCACCAGATCAACGAGATTGACGCGGCGGAGGCCGATTCTCTCTTTTTCATGCCGAGAGCTGCGATCTATGCGGCCATGCCCTATCGTCAGAAGCGAGGTGACGACGGAAACTTTCTGACGACCTACGAGCGCAGGAACAATGCGCTTACGCTCAAGCTCCAGACCATTGCACCTGAGATCGGTCTCCCTTCGGGCGCATTCCCGCGCATTCTGCTTGCGTACATGACCTCCACGGCTATGCGCACGCACTCTCCCTACATCGAGCTCCCGAACTCGGTCTATTCGCTCATGGACACGCTCGGGCTCAACACAAGGGGCGGCTCGACTATCCTCATGCGGAACCAGCTCGATGCGCTGCGCAATGCGCTCATCTCGATTGAATGGAATCGAGAGGTGCAGGCCGGCGACGAGATCGTGCGCATCAAGAAGGATCGCATGTCCCTCATCATTGAGGAGTCGGTGGTTTGGGAGATCGTGGCGCATCGACGCAAGCGTCTGGCGGAGCCCATGTTGGGCGGCTACTACGTGAAGCTTTCCGACTACTTCTTCGACGAGATCTGCGCGAGTCCGGTTCCTATTGACCTGCGTGCCATGATTGCGCTCCAGTCAAGTCCTCTCGCGATGGACATCTACGCCTGGTGCACGTACCAAGCGTCCTTCCTTCGCAAGCCCAAGACCATCTCCTGGAGTGCCCTCATGGTGCAGTTCGGCACCTACGACCGCGTGCGCGACTTCAGGACGCGTTTTTCGCAGGCTATGAAGAGCGTGCTTGAAGTCTACCCAGAATTGCGCGTGAGCTTGACGACGCAGGGTATTCGTCTGTCGCCGTCACCCACGCATGTGGCTCGCTCGATGCCGATGCGGGTTGATCAACCCGAGATTGAACCGCCCAAGAAGCCGTCTCCCGAGGCGCAGGAAGTACTCGATGCCGACAAGGTTGAAAAGCCTAAGATCAAGGTTGAGGACATTACCGACCTTGAGCCTTCGGAAGGCTCCCCGAAGCAGACCACGAGCGTCAAAATGGTCAAACGCAAGGTTTCCAAGAAGATAGAAGAAGACGAAAAGGCGTCTTCAAAGCTTGATGCCAAGCCGACAAAGCCCAAGGCCGCAAAGGGTCTGCGACGCCCGAGAGGCATTGGCCTCAAAGCCATTCCCAAGCAGGAAAAGGAGGATTGATGCGCACGCTTGCTGTCATTGAACCCTCGTGGGAAGGCCGCTACCTGATGCTGCGCGAGCCGGAAGGCTGGTACGCCGTCGCGGTCTACAGCGCACGCCGACAAGTGCCCGTCCTCTTCTCCGAAGACTTCTACGAGGTGCACGAGGAAATCCAATATCGGTCCGGCCTGGCGGCTTCCGAATACCTGCCTGAGCGGGAGTACATCTACGTTGGCCCGAAGTTCGGCAAGGTTGTGCGCGAGTTCGGCGCCGAATATGACGAAGGCGCTCGATCTTGGTACGTCCCCGATGATCTCCACAACCTCGTCGGAACGGCGCTCGACAAATGGCGCAATCCCGAACGCCTCGACTTTCTGAGGAAGATGCTCGAAGAAGAGCACAACCGCCTGCACCGGACGGCACCCGCAGATCGGATCTATCTCAAGGTCCCTCTCACCGACAAGGAACAGGTGCAGTATCGAGGCGCGGTCTACGACGCCGGCAAAAAGGCGTGGTACATCGACCGCTGGTCGCCTTCCGTGCGCTTTGCGCAATGGTTGCCGCACGACGTTGAGGTGGACTTCACGCCTGAAGCGCTCTTGATCCCCGACGACCATCTCACAATGCCCTTGTGGCTCTTTATCGAGCTTGAAGAACAGGCCGCAGCCAAAATGAAGGGCGCTGTGCAATGGCAGGACAATGGCCTCTGGTTTGCGCCCGTCGGCGCGAATCCTGCTCGCTTCGAGCAATGGGCCATGCCGCCGCGACGTTTGGGCCCGAAGTCCGCTTTCATCCGGTTTTTGAAGGATCAAGGCTTCGATGAAGACCGCAACGCGCTTGAGGTGATTGCCGACGGCGAACCCCATGCCTTTTTCGTGCTTGGGGATCAGAAGGCGCCTTCTGGCAGGTACGGTTTCTTCATGAAACCCAACGAAATTCCAGCCGGCTGGGCAAGTAATGCGCTCGCTACTAGCTACCAATCCTGGGCTTATCCGCATAGCGGCCTCGATTGGGAAAAACTCCTCTAGAACAAACGCAAGGAAAACTACCCAACCACCTTCTCTATCTTTAGAATATTACACCACGATAATATAGCAGAATACATCTTCTGAATCTCCAAGTCACCCTGAACCGTCTCCGATCATGAATTCGCAATATTCCCAAAGATACAGATCATGCGGACCGTTTGATCTTCAGTCACATGAAGGTCGTGTGCTGGACTATTTTTCGCGCTATCTAGTCGAAGCATCAAAAGAGAGCGATAAAGCCCGCATAATCAATAGTGGCGCCATAAGACGACTTGATAAACTCATCACAGACAAGCATCTCTGTACTCAGAGTTGTCTTTCCAATTATCTGTCCGGCATTCCAACAAAAAAGGATTTCCTGAAAGAGAAGCCTTTGATTTTCCCTTTCGGCTGCAATCTGAGCCAGGTCGAAGCCGTCGAAAAAGCCTTCTCTAGCAACTTATCCATCATTCAAGGACCGCCTGGGACAGGGAAAACGCAAACCATTTTAAATATTATTGCGAATCTTTTGATCAGAGACATGAGCGTTGCAGTTGTCTCTAATAATAATTCTGCTACTAAGAATGTTCAGGAGAAACTTTCGTCAAATAAATATCAATTAGGATGGCTAGTTGCAGAACTAGGTAGCGCTGGACAGCATGAAAGGTTCTTTAAATCCATTCCAAAAATCGCATTAAATAACGAGTGGGAACTACCGTACACGTCGTGACGTCCCTTGTTCTTAACCGTCGACAGACCATCGGACTCCATGTAGCAGGCAAAGAATTCCTTGTCGTCCTGTCCAACGCCAGACTCGAACACGAAGATGCTCGTGGTTATGCCCACGCCGAAGAACAGGTCCTCCGGCAGTTTGATGACCTTACGGAGGCGGTGATTCTTCAGAATCCGATTCATCTGCGTAGTTGAAGCCTTCTCAAGTTTCTTGTCTGGCAGAATGAACGCACATTGTGTACGCGCAGGTACGCTATTCAACACATTCTCGACAATGTTCATGCAGCCGTACTTGTTTTCATACGGCGGATTCATCAGGACCTTCGTAATTGGTTTGGATTTCATCCATTCACCGGCCTCTTTGGTGCGGGTGTCCATCTGCTCAAGGTTAGTTTTGCCGTCCTTGTGAATCAACATGTTCGCGCACGCCAACGCGTAAATCTCCCGGTCGAACTCAATGCCGTACAACTGCTTGGACTTTATCTCGCTGGCCTTCTTCGTCTCCATGCCGCCTGCCGCGTGAATCATGTTTGCCATGGCCTTCACCAGGAAACCGCCAGAACCGCACGTGGCGTCAAGGATGCAGTCATCCTTGTTCACTTCGAGAATCTTGTACATAAAGTCCGTAATGTGCTCGGGCGTGAAAACCTGGCCGGCCTCGGACTTCTTCTTGTATCGGTTGAACTCGTTGAAGAAGATGCCCATCACGTCCTCACCGCGCCACTCGTTGGAGTTGACGCACTCGGAAATCTCGACGACCCAGTCTATGAAGTCATTAATTGCCTTCTGGTTGTCCGTCGAGTTCATCTTGATGTCGGAATACTCTTCCAACAGAATGTCTATCTTCGAGTTCTGCTTACGACTACCCGCAAGAGACTTGGACAGGGTGGAGTGAATAGATGTGTGGAACGTGGCGTAACCCAAATCCTTGAGGCGCTTCAAACCCGCGCCGTAACGCTCGGCAACCAACGCGCACGCCGTAAAAATCATGCGGTGGTACAGATTTTTGATGCCAAACTCAAAATGCTGATTCTTGCCGTCAGCTGATAGATTTTCTCTTTATCTATCGTATTGACGGCATACAGAGATAAATAGGGCTATTACTCTTTTGAGGTTGGATTTGAATTGTCAAGTCCAACCTTGATTTTTTTGCCCCCTGAAAATCGTGCTGTCGATTTGAATCCGAAAAGTCAATTTGGGTTGGAAGTGGCCAAGAAGTCAGGTCGTCATGCCTCAGTAACCACGCTGATCGATCCTACGGACTTCCAGCTGTGCGCGATAACCGTCAAAACTCATTTTGGGTTGGATTCTCGTTCTGGAGCCAGTGCCTCAAGCCCGTATTTCGCGCAATGGTCTGCTTTCCCCGAACCGCCATTGCCAACGCCTTCTTCTGACCGACGAGGATCACCAGCTTCTTCCCGCGCGTCACGCCCGTATAAATGAGGTTGCGCTTGAGCATCACATAGTGTTGCATTGTGATCGGCAATACCACGATCGGATATTCGCTCCCCTGGGACTTGTGAATGGTCGTGGCATAGCAGAGCACAAGCTCGTCCAGCTCTCCGTAGGGGTACACAACTTCACGCCCGTCGAAATCAACTGTTAGCTCTTCTTCCTCAGCGTCAAGCCGCGTCACAAAGCCGATGTCGCCGTTGAACACGTCGCGGTCGTAGTTGTTCTCGATCTGCATGACCTTATCGCCAACAGAGAATTTCGTGCCGAACTTGAGAACGGACGCTTCTGTGGGAGGGTTGAGCGCAAGCTGGAGAACTTCGTTGAGCGTGCGGGCACCGGCACTTCCACGATTCATCGGGCAAAGGATTTGGATGTCCTTGATGGGATTCACCCCGTATGCCTTCGGCAGGCGTGTCCTCACCAGGCTCGTGAGGATTTCAGGCATCTGCTCGTTGTCTTCAACCAAGAGGAAGTAGCAATCGCCTTTCTCTTCCTTGCTCGGGAAGACCGGCATTCTGCCAGCGTTGATTTGATGCGCGGCCTTGATAATCCAAGAGGTCGCAGCCTGTCGGAAGACTTCTGTAAGCCGAATAACCGGGACGGCATTCGACTCGATCAAGTCGGAAAGAAATGCACCGGGCCCGACAGACGGCAACTGATCGACGTCGCCAACGAAAATGACCGCCGTCCTCGATGAGATTGCCTTGATGAGGTTGTTCGCCAGTGGAATGTCGACCATTGAGCACTCGTCCGCTACGAGCAGATCGCAGTCCAACGGGTTATCCTCGTTGCGCTTGAACTCCATCGTGGCAGGATCAATCTCAAGAAGCCGGTGAATCGTCTTGGCTTCCATGCCGGACGACTCGGAAAGGCGCTTCGCCGCACGTCCGGTGGGCGCACAAAGCATCATATTGACGCCCTTGGCACGAAGAATAGTGAGGATGGCCCTCACGATCGTCGTCTTGCCTACGCCTGGTCCGCCGGTGATGACCATCACCTTGGACTTTAGAGCCGCTGCTACGGCTTCCCGCTGGCTTGCGGCAAGGGTGAGGTTGAGCTTCTTCTCCACCCAAGGAATTGCCTTCTCCGGGTCGATGTTCGGCCACGGCGGTGTACCTTTGACCAACTCCCTCAAGTTGCGTCCGACAGACTTTTCCGAGAGATAGAGCGAAGCCAAATAGATGCACCCTTGCACTGGGAAATCGGCCTCGATCAGTTCGCCTTCGTCAATCTCATGGTCGATAGCGTTAGAGATAACGCTTTCGGGGATGTTCAGAAGCTCTGACGCCTGACTTATGAGCAAGGGCCGTGGCAGGCAGCAGTGGCCTTGATTGCCTGAGGCTTCCGACAAGGCAAAGGCTACGCCCGCTTGAGCGCGAATAGGAGAGGTAGGTTCAATGCCGATGTTCTGCGCAATGGTGTCGGCAGACTTGAAGCCGATGCCTCTGATGTCCTTGGCCAAGCGATACGGATTGTCCTTGACGGTCTTGACAGCATCCTTCCCGTACTTCTTGTAGATGCGAACAGACTTCGACGTGCTCACACCATGGCCGTGCAGAAATACCATGATTTCCCGAATGACCTTCTGGTCTGCCCATCCGGATGTGATCTTCTGAATGCGCTTCGGTCCAATGCCTCGCAATCCCTTCAGACGATCTGGTTGTTCTTCGATGACTTTGAAGACTTCCACTCCGAAGGCCTTGACCAGTGTCTTGGCACAGAACGGTCCGATGCCCTTCACCATGCCGGAGCCGAGGTACTTCTCGATGCCAACGAGCGTCGTCGGCGCATGAATGCGGAGATATTGCGCGCGAAACTGGCGGCCGTATTCCTTGTCGACGATCCAATTGCCCAATGCCGATGCATACTCGCCCGGCGTCACGGAAGGTGCGTGGCCGAGAAGGGTGACGAGCTCGCGCTCGCCCTTCACCTTGAGGCGAAGGACGCAGTAGCCGTTCATTTCGTTGTGGAACGTAACGCGCTCAACCAGGCCGCTGAGCTTGTCCAGAGGCTGCTTGTCTGTGTGGGAGTCTGTGACAGTCATGTACGGGAAGCCTTTGATATTAATTCGGGTTTTGCTCTTTTTGGTTTGGATCCCTGTGAATATCCAGCCCGAAAAGAGCAGCTCATACGGCGAACGCTCGCGTCAAGACTTCCATTGCTACATGCCAGGTGCCAGGCATTTCATCCCACCTGAGTCCTGGTTTGGCATGGCGCCACAGGAGGATTTCGTCCATCTTCGGACACTCCGCATTCGTCTCGAGAAGCTCGCCTCGTTCATCGACGACAACGACAAGAACCCCTTCCGGGAACTTGTCCGCAATACTTCTGTCCACCGTGACAGCTTGTGCGGCAATCGGATGTGTCATGAATCCTAGGGAGGAATTCATAAAGCGGGCATCGACCTTGAGCTTGGCGTTTCCGACCATCCTGAGGACTTCGGTCTGCACGTCGAACTTTGAGAAGTTGATCTTGCGGGTTCTGGACGGCGCCAGATCCCAACAGCGCTGCTCGAGGGCGTAGCGTATCGACCACAGCACGGGGAATGCGCCGAGGCCATCAAGTGCGACTGCCCGCCATTTCTTTACACGTTTATGGGAATCCGCAAAGACAAGAATGCCTTTTGGTAAAGAATTGTTCCAATAACGGAGATTGTCCCAAGGCTTGTCGATCGTATAGTACGGATATTTAATTTTCTCAAATTCAAATGGATATTCGCCTTTCAGGATTTCTGCTTGATAAGGATTGACATTCTTTACGGGGTTTAATTCCACCTCTCCCGCGTTTTCTCTAAAAGCAGCCAGCGCTTTTTTGAGATATGCCTTTTCATCAGGCTTTAACCAAAACAGAATGCGCTTGAAACCTTCGGCCTCCCTGCGCTTGGTGAAGTTAAGCTGGCGAAGTCTGTTTTTTTCGGACATAACGAGTGTGTAAGGCGTTAGTAATAACGCTATTCTACTCGATCCAAGGCTGTAACAGTGCAAAACTCGTGCTTTCCGAACCTACGGAATTCCGTTGGATCGCCTGTCGCACAGCCCTGAAGGCGTTATCAATAACGCTCACAGGCGCAAACCAAGGCTCTCTTTCTCTGGCGTTTGAGCATCTGATCTATCCTAACGCCCTCAATCTCATCATCGGGTCCCCTCTGGTGAGGAGGGTCTCCTCCCCTCTGCCGTTATCACTAACGCCTGCCCTCCTCTTCGAGGCACGCAAGGGTTCTGGATGTGTGCGAAAATATCTGATGGAAATTGCCCTTTCCGTCTATGAGTCCACTGATGTCAGATGTTGTTGTCTATGATGCGCCTAATCCTCACCACAAAGAGGCCAATGCCTTCGCGCTCGATACCAAACACCCGCAAGACACCTTCAATCCGGCACAAGCCTATGTCCTCACCCTCGGTGCTGGACAGTCCCGCAACAAGGTCGTTCGTGTTCTCAACGCTATTGCCAAAGAGTTCGGCCACCCTTCACTCAACGAGTGCCCATGGGAAAAAATGAACTACGACGCCGTGCTCGCCTTCCGAGTTCGGCAAATGGAAAAAGGACTCTCGCCTTCAACGGTGAACCTTCAGATCTGCACGCTTCGCATGGTGGCCAAGCAAGCCTGGTTGAAAGGCATGATGTCTATCGAAACGTACTCAGCCATTCGCGAAGTGAAGTCTGTACGCGGCAGTCGCGTCTCCAAGGGACGGGCGCTCAATACACGTGAAACGGGGAAGCTCATTGCGCAATCCGAACTCAAGGGCACCGCCATCGGTGTGCGCGACGCGGCTATCATTGCGCTCGCCGTCGGCTGCGGCATGCGTCGTGCAGAGATCGCAACCTTGAAGCTTCAGAACATCAATCACCAGACGCGGGTGATCACGATCCTCGGCAAGGGAAATAAGGAACGCAAGGTTGCGCCGTCTGACGATGTGTGGTGTCGGCTCGAAGACTGGCTCAAAGTTCGCGGAGAAGAGGGGTGTGAAAACGTTTTCGTGGCCGTTAAGAAGGGCGACAACATTCAACCCTACTGGGCCATCACGGCCAGCGCGATTTATCAATTGTTGAAAAGCCGGGCAGGCGATTCACAAGTTTCGGCCTTCACGCCGCATGATCTGCGCCGCACCTTTGCGACGCGGCTCCTTGAGTCCGGCGCCGACATCAACACCGTGCGGCAGGCGATGGGACATTCCTCCGTCGTGACGACCCGGCGCTACGACAAGCGTGATGAGCACTTGGTGGAAGAGGCGACGAGGAAGGTCGCACTTTGAGCCAAACGGGCGTTTTTTGTTGGACTCTGGCAAAATTTCAGGAACGAACGGTTGCAAATTTGCTGGTGCGAGGTATCGATCCAGGCCGCCCTTCTTGTCTTGGATACCCAGCCTTTTTAAGGGCCGCTTTAGCTGCGATTTTTGATCTTTGATCTGGCGTTAGGGCCGCGCTCCTCGCTTTTGCAGCCGCTTGTTTTTTAATGTTTTTTGCTTGCATGTGACCTCCTGTAAGCAATGTGCTTGCAGAGGGATTATAGCAAGCAGGAACGAAACAGAGGCGAGTGTCAAAAAAAGCCCCCAGCTTTCGCCGAGGGCTTGAGTTATTCGAAAAATCGAATGACTAACGTTCACGGGAACTTTCGACGCTTTTCAACACCTGGTCAAAAGTCACTCGTTTAAACAAATCTGCTTCCCCCATCGTTCAGAGATGGGGGGTTTGAAGAGCTTGCTTAAACGACTTTTGTCGAACGGAAACGGGGTCTCTGAAAAGGGGCCCCGCTTGCGCTTTTGGGCGTACAATTGAATCGACTAGATAGCGATTGCCTATTGTCTAGAAATTCAACATAGACATCCTTATGCTGAATATGTCGGCATATGTCATATTTGCCGACGGCCAGCCGCTTGAGTACAACTGCGTTTGCGTGCTACCAGCCTTGCCATGGGGTTTGAGTTTTTAGGTTTAGATATTTAACTGATTTTGTTTCATCGCTTCGAGGAGAATTGAGGCGATGCCCTCGATTCGGGTCAAACCGAGAAAAACGCTCTCAATTTGCCTCAATTGAGACGGATAGTCTTCAATGGCTTTCGAGGTTCGTCGGTTTCGACCAGGAACTCGAACCATCGCCGCATGGTGAATCGTTCCCCATCCTGGAAGAACTCCGCCACGAGTTGCTGCGCCTCTTCCAACTCTCCCTTGCCAGGGAAAAAAGTGCATTGGCTGCTGTACTCCGCCCACCAGGCTAGTATGTCGTCATTGAGCTCTACTACTTCGCCGGTCAGGCTGACAAGTGGCTTTTGGTACAGCGCCTGGACGATCTGTACGCCTCGGAATTGTTCCTCTGTGACGGATGTCACCGGTTCCTGAGCCGTGTGGTATTGCTGGGAATCCTCATCGAAGCCTGTCACGGGAAGCATGGCCTTCCACTGCTCGTGGGCTCGACGCTGGCATTCCTCATGAATCCACTCCGGGATGACAGGAAGAAAATCGAGTTCGATGTTCTCCTGTTCCTCGGAGTCTGGAGAAAAAACAGGAAGATCCCAGTTGTCGGATTCACTCATGGCCGTTGCTTGAAATAGTTTGTCGTCATTGGAATCATAGCCTCTCGCCCGCCAGATAAGCAAAAAGCCTCGGAGCAACCCTATTGGGATTGCTGGCCGAGGCTTTTTGCGTTGACAAAGACGATGTCAATGGTAGTTGACATAGTCAAGGTTGATCACCTTCCGTGCGTTGCCGTCCCATTGGAACAGCAACCGCCATTGCGGAGAAACGCGAATGACCCACACGGAGTTGGGCGCTGCATTTCGAAATGAGTGAAAGCGGTGAAGGCCTAGCCCATTCGAGAGCTCGCCCAGGTGTCGAGCCTGTTGAAGCGTTCTCAAGAGCTTGCGCAGTTTCTTGGCATGAGACGGATTGATACCCGTTGTCGTGCCGTTGCTGGCGAATGCCTTGAGTCCTTTATGCTTAATCGACTGAATCATGGTTTCCCTTGAAAAGAGTCAAGCAAGCACAGTGGCTTCTCGGCATTCGTTGGCCATCTTGGCAATGGAGGTCATTGCATTCACGATTTCGACCACGTCGGGATCGTCCATGCTCAATTCCGAAGGAAGTCGCATGAACGACTGGCGGAGTGAGACATGGGCTTCGTGAAGCTGATTGCTCCAAGCTTGAAGTTCTGCCTTGTTCTTGCGAGCGATCACGGTGACGTGTTGGCTCTTGAGTTGAAGGAAGCACTTCTTGACGGCGTCAGCAAATGCGCGGATGTCGTTGAGGATAATCGTTTGCATGATGAGTCTCCTATAGAGATAAAAAAAGGGAGACTCATCCCCCAGCAGGGAAATAAGTCTCCCTACTGGAGTGAAAGGCGTCAGACCATCGAAATGATCATCGGCCCCGCAAGGGATCGGCCCTTACGGAATGGAAGATGCGGCTATGCTGTTCCGAACAGGAAAAGCTGCCGCTCCTTTAGTACGCAGAATGTCGTTCCAATCGAGCCCTTTCGAACCTTCAGGAATAGCATCTGCGATTTGGATGATGACTGCGAGCTTGCCTTCAAGAGCTAGTCTTGCACGCAATTTTTCAGCAGCCATCGCACCCGTTTCGGTACGATCCTTGTCAGCGAAAATCAGGACGGTCTTGACCTTTTGAGGGATCAGGACTTCCGTCATTCCGTTGGCAGAGATCGCAGCCCAGCACGGATACCCGGTACCAAGCAGAACGGAAAGAGCCGTCTCCACGCCCTCTGCAATGCAAAGAACGTCTTCAGGCTCGCCGAACTGAATGGCCGCACCAGAAATGGTTGAACCTTCGGGCAGCGCCATGAGGCGCTTGGGCGTCGTTACCGATGCCTTCCAACCGTCTTCGGTTAGAAAGGTTCGGTGAACCGTGACCAGGCGACCGCCAAGATCGCGCACGGCAGTCAGCATAGCCGGATAGAACTCGGTTTTTCCTGTTTCTTCGTTCCTGTAGAACGCCGAAGGGATAAACCGAATGGTGTCCGGCATCGAAGGCAAAGACAGTACGTCAATGCTTCTGTTCAAAAGGTACTGCTCCACTGGCGTGCTCTGAGTATCTTCAGGGGCCAGAAGCGGACGAGCCGCATCCCAAAGATGATCAATTGCCGTTTGGCGCTTGTCATGCTTTTGGGGTTGAACAGGAGCAGATGAAACATGCTTCGACACGTCGGCTTTTTCAAGACGCTCAATGTCCCACAATGTTTTATTGACCTTTTGACCGTTGGGAAGGGTGACTTCACGCACGCCCAGACGGGTGATGCGAGCCGTATGCCCTTTCCTGAGCTTGACTTCGGTCGATGCACGACTCAAGTCAGTTCCCATGCAGGTGGAGACACGCCCTGCTTCGTCCTTCACCTTGATGGTGAATACGGTAGCCTGCGTGCCGTTAGCTCGGCGCAGGTTCTTCTTGCCAATGAAGATCACAGCACCTTCGTATACATCCGTTGAAGGTTCTTCATGTCGTGTCGATTCGGTGGGAATCGGCATGACCTGAGAAGCCTCCGGTTGCAGTCCAAGATAGCGGCCTACCTTTTCGATGGTTTCCGGGAATGACCACTCATGTAGCCACATGAGCATCTGAAAGCCATCGGACTTGGCGCCGCAGGTATTGCAGATGCCATTACCCCTCTCCTCATATCCGGGAAACAGACGAAATCCGTCGGTTCCACCGTGTACGGGACAGGGGCAATGCTTGCCAGGATGCGCTTGAGCAAGCTTGAGCTGAGGAGCAAGAGCAGAAAAGATTTCGGCCCAGCGTCCAGCAGCTGCCTGCTTGACGGTGTGTTTGTCAAAATTCATGACGATCATCATAAGTCCTTTAGGAAAAAAAATCCCAAAGGACTTCCCAATCCCGAAACGGGACTTGAGGAAGTCCCGCTTGGGATCTGGGGTTACACAAAAAGATCTCGCGCCACCTGAAAGAACTTCGTCTGAAGTTCCTCCACCTTGTCAATCGAGATGTAATGCTCGAAGAGCTGATCGACACACTGAGAGTTCCCAATGCCGATTCCGATCACAATCACTCCACTTTTCTGGAGCTTTTTGATCAAAGAAATCGTCGGCGGGATCTCATCAGGCACGCCGTCAGTCACGACGATCATTATCTTGCGCTCTTCGCGTGTCTGACTTAGAGCTATGGTGCCCGAGAGCAACGCCTCGGCCATCGGCGTTCCACCGTATGCCTTTAACCGGGCAATCGTATCCTCCGCTTTGCGAAGTAGACGCTGTCCATGGGGCAAAATGGTGTGAACACTCTTACTACCGCCAAACACGCTCAACGCCGGGTTCACGTGCTTAAACGTCGTGAGACACATCGTGAGCGCCAGTGCTGCCCTGATGGCCGTATCCTGCGCACGACTCATGGAGCCGGACATGTCCAGCAGAATGTTCACCGCAGTGTTGACGGCCTTTCGTTCCGTGCGTTTTTCAAAAACGCGCAGATTCCAGGTCACCAACCGAGCCATGTTCGGCATCGACAGCTTCGCGCCGGACGTTGCCGTTCGGGTGGAAGCGCGGGTACGCGTCTGAATCAAGCCCTGAAGCGCTCGACGAGCATACGTTGAATCGGCTTTCGCCTGTTCAATTCGCCCTTCTTTGCGACAGGTGCTCAGATTCGGACAACATTTCGACGGCGCTGGAACCATGACGGCCTCTGAAGTGTTGGGATCTGCAGGTGCATGCTTGCGCATGGCCTGATTGATCTGCTTCTTGACAGAGGACGAAATGTCCACTTGGTTCAGATCCTTCAAGTCCTTATCTGTGGCTTGGAGCACCTTTTGGGCGGCATCCGCACCATTCTTCTTTTTCCCGGGTTGGGAAGAGGAAGAGCAGGCATTAGACTGAGACTCAGACTGCGACTGGGACGCAGATTGTGCATCGTCAGAATCTTTGGAAGACGAGTCGTTTTGACTTCTCGATTCGTTCGATCCATCGGAACCAGAGGGCTTTCCGCCAGCTTTTGCTTCCGATTGCTCGGAAGTTTTTTGGCTGGAAGAAGACTTGTCGGCTTGACTCTTGGTAGAGTCAGAGCCGGCATCGGATTTCGAAGATTGTGAAGCCTTAGAGTTCTGCTGCTGTTGCTGCTGACCCTGCTTCTTGTCTTCGTTTTTATCCGTTTGCCCATCCGGTTGTTTCGCCTGATTCTCAAGGAGCTTGAGGATCCGCTTCACAAGCTGTTTGGCATCGCCCGTGCACTTCATTGACGGCACTGCCTTGAGGCAGTCGTCAATTTGGTTCACAAGAGCGTTGCCAAATTCCTTCTCAAGACGATCTCGGAAGGCTTTCGTCTCGTCGGGAAGGCTGTAGTTGCCCATGAGTTCCGCCCCTGCACTGCAGAGGTAGAGCCCTAAGCACGAAGGAAGCGGAAGCTTCTTCGCCTTTGCCGACAACGAGGCCAAGAGGGGCGAATGCAGATCAAATAGAAGTGCACGTGCTCCGCCGTAGACGGTGGCCATCTCGTGTTCAATGCGCACGTCTTCGAGTGCATTGATGAGCGAATATTCCAGAGGCGTGTCGCCAGTGGCGGTCATATTCGTAAAACGGATATGACCGCATTCGTGCACGAGGTAGCCCAGGATTTCATTCCTGCCTATCGTCTCAACGCCTTCGACATCGGGAAGCCTAATCGAACGTCCGTCAGTGCTGGCAGTCTCGCCGCCCACATAGACTGGAACCCCGAATTTGCTGCCCAACGCCGCAGCGGTAATGGTCAGACTTTTGAGAAAGTTGGTTGATGTCATGGTTTATCTCCTAAGAAAAAAAGAAAACCCAACATCAGGACGCAACACGACCCCGAAGGGCATGCACGTCCCTTCGTTGGGCCGATTGTCAGATAAGGCTGACGATTATTGACGCTTCTTGCGAAGCGTGTAAGTCGTTATGGCGGCGAAGTCCTCCTCCCGATACTTGATGTCTGGAAATTCCGCCATGACCGCAGCCAAAGCTTCTTCTTGATCCAAGAAACCAGGAAAGCAGAAACAGCCGTCATCCGTTTCGGCGCGGGCCTCATAAACCCAGCCGTTAAGGTTGGCCGTCACGCGTTCGATGAACGTTTCGCAAAGCTTTTGATGGACAAAGCGCTTTGCGTAGGTTTTGCGAGGCATGGCTTCGAGCCAGGCGTCATGCGGGACGACGATGATTCCGCAGAATCCGGAGTCGAAGCCGCGGGCAGGACGCCCAAGGCAAAGCTTGAACCAATCGCTGCTATGCGAGCCGAATTCAATGAAGAAGACGTGCTCACCGGTTTTGATGGCTTCCAGCTGTGCTGCGCGAAGGACGTTTTCATCGGCCTCAACGTCGACGCCAAAGATGTCGGCAACGGCATGGTTGCAGGTAAGCACCCGAAGGTCGAAAGCCTTTGCCGTTTCCTCGACCGTGTCGTCGCGGTGGTCTTGATAGTCCACGACGATGCGTTGACGATGGTCGGCGTTGTAGCGAATGAAGTTGATGTCGAACATAGTGTTCTCCTTTGTAAAAAAAAGGGGAACACCTGCCCCTTGGGGAAGAAGTTCCCCAGAGGGTGGAAAGAAAAGAATCAGAACTCAGTCAGATACGGACGAAAGGCATCAGCCAGTTCGTTGTACGCACTTTGCACGGCATCCATGTCTTCCAGGATGTCGCGAATGTGATACGGGGCACCGTTGGCACCATGACCATCCGGCCCGATCCAGAGGCTGGCCTCGTAGTCGGGGTCGAATCCATCGGCCTGCGCGACAACCTCCTTGGCGAAGGCGTTGAAGCTGGTGACGGACACGATGATCTTGGCGTCGTAGAACGAAACGCTTGGCGTCAGCTCGAATTGGAGCTCGTCATCGTCCGTTGCGGACGGCATGACGATTTCCCAATGATCGAGCTTGTCGACGGCGGCCTTGATCAGGTCGAGTTCTTGAAGTTGGAACATGATGTTCTCCTTTGAAAAAAAGGGGAACATCGACCCCATGGGGAAGACATTCCCCTGGGGGTTAACAGATTACTCAGCCTTTTCGCATGACGTAAATCGTTGTAAAGCAGCTCAAAAACCAAGCGAATAACATCGGAACAGAGACAAAAATTAGTACGTTCCGAACATACTCACTGAGATCCAAGCAGAACCAAATGTAAATGCCTGCGGCCACGATTACCGTTTCAATGGCCGTCGCCGAAAGCATGAATTTAGCGATGACGGACATCCCAAGCCTCCAAAAATCGACCAATTAGTCGGGAAATGATACCGAGCACGAAGAGTCCCCCACTGACAAATGCCAGAGTAGTTTTTGACTCCACATTTCCGACCGCTTGTCCCAATGCTAACCCAACAACGATACCGCATGCCATCATGAGTGATCCTTCGGCTAGAAACCGGAAAATCTCTACAAGACCACTGGCAACAGAGAGATAGTCGTTGGGTTGAATTGACAGACGATGATCGGGACGGCTTGATTTCCTGCGTTTTCGAACCATAGTTCCTCCTAAAGATGGTGTAGGTTCTTAAACGCCTTAATTGGCAAAGACGCCGACTCGGTGCCAGGATGCGATGACCGCATCAGGATCCGAATAAGCGGCGTAGAAGTAGCCACGATCCGGGCCACCAAGCTCTTCCAAGCAATTGACAGCTTCGTGTTCACCGTACTTTTGGATGAGATCTTTGATCTCTTCGACCCAGTCGGAAAATGCGAAGTCAAGCACCTCGTCGAGCTCGACGGGTTCTCCCTGAGCCTTGAGTTCGGCCTTGATGCCGGACGAGAACCACGGCACTTCATGGCGAATCAGATGAAACTCCAACTCGTCACGAACAACGGCTTCTAGATCAGAACGAAGAAAGACAAAGCCCTCCTCGTCCAAACTTTCGGCGCAGCTGTCCACCACCGCATTAACGGATGGCAGAGTCTCGAACAAGTCGATCAAAGTCAAACAGTTCAGGAGCGCCCCGAAGATCGCGTCTTGATCCTTCAAAAGGATATTGCTGTCGCAAATTTGCATAATGATGCCTCCAATGATGAATGGGGACACCATGCCCTTTCGGGGAGCGATGTCCCCATAAGGGTTGAAAAATTTGCTTTGGTCGTTAAGCCCAAAACATGTCGGGAAGACTGGTCGAGTTCTCATGATCGAGATCGCCGTCCTCGCCGCGCACGATGAGCTCATGCGGAACGCCGGCAATGAAGTCAAGGATCACCTTGACCTCATCGAACTCCGGATACCATTTGACATCCGCCCAGATCAACTGCACCCAGTCCTTCCCGTCCCGACGCGTGAACGTCTTGACGTCATCGGCATAGGCAACGTAGTCGCTTTTGCACACGGAAGAAAGGGCTTGAAGTCTGGGAAAGTCGTCCTTCTTGAGGACGAGCGAAACATCCGAGTAGTACCCCATGATGCGACTCCTGGAAAAGAGGGCCGCATCTCCGTCGGGGATGTGGCCCCAACGGGTTGCACAAAATCAATTGTGAATGTAGGCGTCGATGTCGTCTGATACGACCTCGAAGAACGCCGTCATCACGCGCACCAAAGCGGTTAGCGCGATGAGATCGTCGCGAAGCCGACGCTCGATGAGCGAATCACCGAGCTTCAGACCAGACGTAGCTTTGAGGATGATGTCGGCAAAGCCCCAGTCCGCCTGCATTGCGTCGTAGGTTTCCCAATCGCAAACGTGAGTGAGTGCGACATCGAATGCCTCAGGCTTCTTTGCAACTGCGACAGCGCCCATTTCAAAGTCATCGACCCAGCCCGAAATGGTTTCGAGATGCGCATGTACGAGAAATGAGAGCGACGCTAAAGGCGTCTCGTTGTTGGCAGGGTTGCAAAAGTCAACTTGAACCATGATGTTCTCCAAAAAGAAATGAGGACACCATGCCCGTGCGGGGATTGATGTCCCCGTCAGGGTGGATAGGAATGACGACTACCGCTCGTCTGAGCGGCATCGTTGCCTCGTTTTCAAGGCACTCGGAAGAATGATTGATCCAATTCATCCATTGCGCCGTACCCCGCAGCGTCGATGGCATCGACGGCTGTTCTTGCCTTCTGCCGGAACTCTTCGACTATCCTCTTGGCAACCGGATGGCTGTCAAGCTGATCGAGCAGAGCCTCGGCGAAATGGCAATCCCAAATGAGCCGATCCCAAAGGGCGTGACTCACGTCAACGGGCGGCAGGCGGTTGCGAAGCTGTTTGAGAAAAACAGGATCACGTTTGCCGTACTCGTCCTGGGCCAAGGGCGTCAGACGACGCAGGTCGTCGATCAGCATCGGTTTGACTTCCGCTTCGGAAGCTTGGACAAATCTGTCCAGATCTTCGAAGAAGAGCGTGCAAACCCGCTCGAACTCACGATAGAGGTTATCGTTCATGATGGTGTCTCCAAAGAGAAAGGGGACACCTGACCCATCCGGGGAAGTGTCCCCGATTTGGGTTAGAAGAACAAAGAGTCGGACTGCTCAATGGCAGGCGGTGCCGGCGGAACGTTGTAGAGTTCCGGAGGAACAATCGTCGTGTCGAAGCCTTCAGGCTCAGAAGCAACATTCACCACGCCAAAGGGAGCGTTAAAAGCAAGCTGATCTTCATCTTCTTGCTTCGGGGCTTCTTGAGTAGCGGACTCTTTGGATTCGCCGAATAGCGAGCACTGCGCATCTGCTTCGAATTGCTTCTTGAGGTTTTCGAGCATTTGAGCTGCGAGATTCTCAGGAGCGCTTTCCAAAGCCGGTGTAGGTGTCGGTTCGGGCGTCTGTACCGGTTGTGCTTCCATAACGGGCGCAACCTCTGCACAGAGTGTGAACGCATTGTCCTTGACTGCGTCCGGCGAAAGATTCACCGTCCACTGATCAAGCGTTAGCGCTCCACTGGCAATGGCTCTCATTCTGTCAATGTCAGAGAGAATGCTTACGCATCCCTGCATCAACCAGAATGCCGGCCCGATGATCTTTCCGCTCTTGGGAATGCGGCGGATCGTCTCGTCAATCATGTTGACTAGAGGCGTAATGCCGTCATTCAAGAACTGAAGACCGATGAGCTTTTCACGCATCTTGCGAAGCGTGCCAACCGGGCGTTGGGTAACACCGTCGTTCTGCTTGCCAGACAGAGATTCGATCAGAAGCCTGTTAGCGGCCTGCGCAATCGACTTGAGGAGTCGATCACCCAAACTGCCCACTTCGGCTTCCAGACCATCGTTATCGCACACGGGGGCGACACGAACAGCCGTGAATCTCGCATAAATGCGGGAGTCCACTTCGAATGCCGTCTTGACAGCACTTCTAAGTTGAGTTTCGAAGTCCGGATTTTGAGAAATCCATTCTTCGACCTTCTTGTCGTAATTCTTCAGAAACTCGGCTTTTTCAGACTCATATTCGTCTGCGTGGGCTTTGAGTTCCTTCAGAATCTCTTCTGCACGGTCAAGGGGAATGCCCCAACCGCCCATGAAGGGAACGCCGTTCTGCTCAAGGAGCGAACGGGCACGTTGCTTGATCGTGTTGAAACGTTCAAGGGATTTCGGGTCAATGATGTTCTTCGAGCCGAGTTCGCGAATAATCGCTTTCGGCGGAAGGCGACCATTGTCACCGATCTGGAAATCCGATTCCTTGAAAACCGTCGTGCCGGTCCACTGACGAAAGTCAAGATGGACGACCACGAGCTTTTCAGTTAAAGGGGTTTCGTTGGCTTCAGGAGCCGTAGAGAGATGGTTGGTTTGCATGCTTGCACCTTTTCTTAAAGAGAAAAGGCGCACATGCGCCCGGAATGGACGTTGCGCCCATTCTCGGGTTACAGATAAATGAACTGAGGGGAATCGCAGAGATTGCTACCGTCAGGTTCATAAGCGGGCTCGTTGTTTCTCTTTCCGAGCTGGAAAGTCCTCCGTTTAACGCTCTGAAGACAAGCGCCAACTCATGTTTGACTTGCTGTAGTTGGCTGGCAAGGCATCCGAAGATGCGGAAATCCTAGGACGCCTCAATAGCGTCTCATTCTATTCTAGCCCTTCTCAAGGAAGAATTTGCGCAGCCTTTCCCTGCCCAGGGACGCGTGTTTGCGACAAGAGGATCCGAAATGAATATATCCGTCGAAGACAGATAGACTCTCTTGAACTTCATCCTGTCACAATCAGGGACCGTCGAGCAAAGAACGTCCATGACGGCTGCGATCCGATCACACAGGTCGTCAAGCTGGCGAGACGTTCTGATGACGCTCGAATAGACCGCTACGCGCAGTTTTGGAAGAAGCTTTCGCATCTTCGTTGTGCCGCGCTGCAATTGAACCCAGGCTGACGCTTGTTCGAAACAACGTGCATACAATCGTTCCACCTCATCCGGTCGAGTCGACGGAAAAATGATTGAATTGCAAAGGATTTCGCAATTCGGGTTGTTAACAGTCATGTTTTTCTCCAAAAAATGAATGAAAACATCCCGAAGGAAGCGAAAATTCGCCCCATCCGGGATGTTGGTAATCCCGGTAGGGAGAAAGAGAATCACCAGTACAGCGATTCGCCTACGTCGCACTTATTGAGCGACTTTTCAAGGTCGTCATCGACGGCATCTTTTGGAAGATCACGATCCACACGCTTGACGTACCACCTTTCGGTAGGCTTGCTGCGCACAGATTCGATTTCCTCCTCAGTGGGTTCACGACCAACCACCTTTTCAAGGAGTTTGGCGTAGTCCACGCGTCCCTTTACCGCAGAACGGGTCAGGGAGACACCAGCGAAATCCGCCAGAGCATTGTTGCCCATCATGCCGATCAACTTTTCCTTGGCTTCGTCTCTAGCGACGGTCAATTGGTTGATGCGAGTCTGAAGGGCTTCAATTTCGCGATCCGCCTGACAAAAATCGCGAGCTGCTGCAATCCAGCGCATGCGCTCTTCACCCTCGGCAGGGAGAAAAGCATCACGCAACGGATCCTTCGGCGGTTCGATTTTCTTAGTGACGCACTCATAAAACTTACGTCCCTCAGCAAGAAGGCGTTTGATGATTGTTTCGTCACGTTGAATTTCGAACTCTATGAGTTCCTTGGTTGTGCTGTCATAAAACACAAGCCACCCGCGATTCGATCCGGATACGAGCATTTGATGCTGCACCTGGACTGAATACATCTGGACGGTTTTGGCTTTAAGACCTTCGGTTCTAACTTCCGTGAGAACCTTGTCGCCCGGGCACTTGAACTCAACGGGTTCGTTCAGCGGCGTCAAGCCGTCAAACGATGCTCTGAAGATGGGATCGACATCGCATTCAGCGCAAGCCGGCATGACACAGGTCAAGTGCTTGTTTTGAAATTGAAGGCGAGCTTCATCTTCGAGCGCAACGCCGCGTTGGACGTTCGGATTCTTGGACAGATCCGGCGGCAATATCTTGCCGACCTTCTCAGCCCAGAGACGCCACGGCGTCTTGTATGGGCTTGCGCCCAAGATGACGGTGGAATCCGTTGCCGTAACACCCTGGTTGCGCCAGGCTTTCCAAGCGTCGGTGCGCTGGTCCAGATTGATGATATGCATGAGTCATGCTCCTTGAAGAAAAAAAGGGAGCATGAGCCCCCACGGGAGTCACACTCCCAGCGAAGGGATTTGACAAAAGCGACTCCGAAGAGTCGCTTTCGTCACAACGAACAGAATCAGAAAGTCGATTCGATCATTTCCGCAGGCGGTGCCGGCGGAATGTCGTCGTCGACATCCTGAGGGATCTGCGCTTCACCATATTGAGAAGCTTGATTCTGCTTGGCGTTCGCGATGTACTGCCTTGCATATTCAAGTTCCTCGCCCCTGAAGGATTCAGATACCCATTTGTCTGCAACAGACCAATTGTTGTGCGCAATGGCCATGTTGACACAACTGTCGATCAGCTTGTTCATTTCATCACGAGATGAAACGGCAAGCGTCTTTTTCGGCTGCACGGCTGACAAAGTCTTTTCAGACCTCGATGCCGCCTTTGCCGGTGCGGCATTGAGTTCTTCAGCATCAATGATGTTTTGACCTTCGTCTTCATCGTAAATGCCGGAGAGCCCGAATGCCACGCGGGCGCACTGGATGATGGCCTTGTGGCGCAACATCCGGCGGGGATAACTGCCCCAGACCATCGTCTTCTGATAGCACTCGCGTGCGTATTCAGGGATCGTGATGGGCTGGCTCATTCCCTTGCGGCGAATGCTGCATTCGCAGTATTCGGGGATCTTCACCCCGCCGATTTCGATCTCCTTGTCAGAGAATCGAATGGTCAGACCGTCATAGTCCGGCTGACGATTGATGATCGCCAACCAGCCGTCGATGGAAACGATTGGCACAACCTTTCCACCCTTTGCGAAGGCATAGACCTGTCGCGTAAAGGGGTTGAGCTTGTACTGATCGCAGATGACCAGAAGGGTCATCATCTCTTCAGGGGTCGGAGGGATGATTTGATTCCCTTCCTTTTGCCCGAAAATCGTCGTGGACAGCGTCTTGGCGAGTTTGTCCTTGTCGACGCCATATTCGGCGGCCATGCGGGCCATGAGGTTGAGGCCGGTGTTTGACATGATGTGTCTCCTAGAAAAGAAAAAAGGGGGACACATCACCCTTGTTGGGGAGCGGTGTCCCCGTAAGGGTTGAAAGAAAGAAAGTTAATCCCTAGTGCACAAAGCAAGGACGAATCCGAAGACACCGAGTCCGAAAATGGACGCGATGACCTTGGCTGCAAACCATAACGATTCAGTCATTGGGTTTCTCCTCTCGCACAATTGCGTAAGCGGCCTCCAGCAATGGAGTCAAACCGAATGTCACAAGCACAAGCCAAATTGCACTTGGGGCTTCGGTATCGCCAATGAAAATCGCGATTGCCAAACCCACGCTAAATAACAACATGAATTCGGCTGCGCGTTTAAGCAGGAAGCAACTCGCAAGAAAAAGAAGTTTTCTCAAGTTCATTTTACTGTTCCAGCTGACGGAGAAGGGAGGAAAATCTCCCTTTCCGTCATAGCCCACAACTCACAATCAGAAGTCGTAATCACCATCCTGAAGCTCCGCAGGCGCAGTCTGCGCTTGACGAGGAGCTGCCGGACGCTGTGCCGAAGCACTGCGTTCAGACTTGGACGAGGAAGCGTCGGCTAGAAGCTGCACGTCGTCAACGTTGATGTCGACATAGCGCTGCTTGGAGCCGTCCTTGGCGGTTCCTTCACGGTAGCTGATGCTGCCCGTGACGATAACCGTCGTGCCCTTCTTGAGATGCGAAGCGAGCGTTTCCGCACGTTTGCCCCACATGACACAGGAGTGCCAGGTCGTCGGGTGATCCCACGTACCATCCTGCTTCTTGAGAAGCGTTTGAGTGGCGACGGAGAACGTGGCGAACGAAGCACCGGACTGCGTTTGCTTGAGCGCAGCGTCCTGGCCAATACGGCCAACGAGCGTGATCTGATTGAGCGAACGATAATTAAGCGACATGATTAGTCTCCAAAGAAAAAAAACCGGAAAAGAAGTCATGTCGCATCCCCTCCCGTAATGAGATGCGACATCCCATTAGCGTGGGGTTAATTTGCTTTGTTCCAAGCCGGGCCGAAAATCGTCGTCGCCATCATGTTGACGGCATCACGATCTGTCTTTTCGGCTCTGTAGAGCAGTGCTCGATCCAAGGCACCAGAAAGCTTCCTGGGATCGCTTCTGAAATCCTGCGCCAACATGGCCCAACGAACCAAAGTTCGCGTGGACATTGTTAGTGCAATGTTTCCGCCTTCTCCATCCTCACCCATGAAAGCCTTGCGGACTTCATTAGCGAGCTGGATCATGGCGGTTCGGATTTCCTCAGTGATCAAGGGTGCTTTTTTCGCAAGAATCGCCTTCTCAACAGCTGGGGATGAATACCCAACGGTGAGGAAGCGATAGCGATCAAGCGCAGCAATGTTCTGTTGCTGGATGCCCTGGTACATACCCGTCATGTCGCCAGACCCAAAGCTGTTGCCAGTGACAACGCACCGGAACATGGGATGAGGCTTGATGATCTCACCGCCGTTTTCGGCAATGACAAGGGGACGGCCTTCGAGCACGTCATTGAGACCCGCGAGTTCTGCCGGATCCATTAAGTCAACTTCGTTGAGCAAAAGGATCTGACCAAACCGCATGGCTAATGCCAGCGGGCCGTATTGAAAGCGCATTTGGGGCGCTTCGCCGGGCCGTGCAGAACTGATGACGAACTGCCCCTTCAGGTGGCTGAACTCCATTCGACCGTTGCAGGTAACCTGCTGGACCGGCCAATTGAGTCTCGCCGCCGTTTCAGTGATGACACTCGTTTTGCCGGAACCCGTAGGGCCGGACAAGTAGAGAGCATCGCCGTTGGGCTTTTGAAGGAATGCGAGTACGTCGCGGAGCACATCACGTCTAAACACGTAATCATCGTGTTTGGCGGGAATGGCCGGATTCGTCTCGTCAGTGAATGCCAATGCAGTCCTTTCGGGCGGCATTTGAAATTCACGGTCTTCGTCGTAGATGACGAATTGCGAGGCGATGGAAATGCGCTGGTAAGCGCTAGTGGAGGAAGTGGATGCGTTTTGCATGCTTGCACCTTTTCTTAAAGAGAAAAGGCGCACATGCGCCCGGAATGGACGTTGCGCCCATTCTCGGGTTACAGATAAATGAACTGAGGGGAATCGCAGAGATTGCTACCGTCAGGTTCATAAGCGGGCTCGTTGTTTCTCTTTCCGAGCTGGAAAGTCCTCCGTTTAACGCTCTGAAGACAAGCGCCAACTCATGTTTGACTTGCTGTAGTTGGCTGGCAAGGCATCCGAAGATGCGGAAACTTGGGCGGTTCACACGAAGTGCAAGCATGCAAAAACTCAACCCGAACGTGGAACCGCACTCTGGATGCTACGCGGCCCGATGCTTGTTCGCAGGACGCCGTTCGGTACTTTTCACCTACACAAAATGCCTTTTCTTCCCTGCCGGGGCTACCTTGAGGATTCGCATTCCTTCAATTAATGCAGTAAACCCTCAGCAAGGAAAAAGCTCATGTCCGATGACACTCTTAGAACGTTAGGGCTTTCAGAAGACGCCTTAACCCCCGCGACCAACGCAAACGGCGAAACCTTTACTCCGCTTGCTGCCGTCATGGACGAAGTCAATGAAGAAGCTCAGGCCGACGCTGTTCCCCGCGTATCGACCCAGCGACGCAGGCCGAGCGATTATGCCCGCTCTTTCATTCAACAGAAATTCGCCCTCCAAACAAACCGAGCTCAGGTGGTTTTTGAACGTGTCTACGGTCGCACCGACAACTACCTGACATTCCTGACGGTCTCCATCGCAGACCGTGGCATGCTCAAGCTTGCAGAACGCCTCGAAGGCGAACTCGACAAGCGCTTCGAGAAGATCGAATCCGAAATCGAAGCTGCCTGCACGGAATGCGACCGTCTTTTTGACGAACGCCGCGTGCCGGTTGCCAATCGCCGCGCCTTGAGCGACAAGACGCGCATTTACGATGTCCCGCTGCGCACCAATTTCTCCGCACGCTTCCTTCAGCTCTTCTCCCGTTTCGACGAGCTTCTTTGCCGCGTCGAAGCGCTTTGGATCAACGGCATCATCCGCGCCTCAGGACGCTCTCAGATGATTGAGAAGTGGGATCGACAGGTGCGCAGCTTCACCGGCAGCATTCGCAGCCTTCGCGACCGCACCCTTCAGGAACTTCGTCGCCTGCAGTCAGAAAATCAGGCTCGCGCAGCCGCATCCAATGCGTCTGAAGCCCAGCCGAAGGATGAGCAGGACGCCATTGCCCCCGAGCATGACGACGAACATGTCGAAGCGCTCTCCTTCCAGGAAACTACGCCCGAAGGCGCAAGCCTTCAAGCCGACGGAAAGGACATCGGTCACGCGAACGAATAAGTCCTCCATTGCGCTCATCAACCCGGCCCGATCTCAATGAATTCGGGCCTTTTTCTTGTCTGCGGCTCGCCCGCCACCCCTTTTGCGACCTCTCAACGCCTTCGTATCGACGGCATCCAGACCAAAATTCTCCGTCCGATCGACGCTCTCAATTCGCCTCGATACGAGCAAATTGGCTTCCTTGAGGCATCTCAACAAAGGGGTAAAAAATTCGGCATGCCGAACTTTTTCAAGGCATTATGCTATCCATCGGCGATACTCTAACCTACACATTTTTTTCGTCTAACCTCTCAACCATAAACATCGTCATGTCCTTAAAGAAAACCCTTGCCGTCACTCTGGCGGCTGTTGCGGCAACCCTGATTTCAGGCTGCGCATCCTATAAGAACCCCAACGGCGTACCCAAGGTGCTTGACGACGCCAGCGAAGCCAACAAAATTGGATGGTTTATGGGGCTGAGGCTGCCCGACAGCAAGGCACCCGAAGGATTCGATCCCAGCAAGGAAACGCTTGTGCGTGATGTTAGCTATTCCGGCCTCGCTCATGGTTTAAACAAAATGACTGGCGGACTGGATGTCGGCAATTTCGGTTTGGAACTTGGGCTGTCGCTGGCAACTAATTTGCTCAAGCACGAGGAAGAAGAATATTGCCAAGCTCTAACCTACTTCCCGGCAGAAAGTTTCGCAACCAAAGAAGCCGCGCACACGACGGCCCGTGAACAGATTTATTCCAAACTGGCCGACGCTGCTTCCAAAGCCGGCTACAAGGTTAAAAAGGTCGGCGGCTTCAAGCTTTTCGGCAAGGATTATTCGGAACTCTGGCTTGAAAACGAACAGATGGGATGCCCCAACACGAAGAAGGTCAGCGAGCGGTGCTATTTCCTTGTTTCCGTGAAAGGCTCCCTCGTTAATGATGAACCGGCTGAAATCGAACCATACTTGAATTTGCCCTTCGAAAAAGGCTGGCGAATTCCTCGGATCCATGTCAAGCCAGAATCTCCCAGAACCGCTGGCTTTAAGCAGGATATTCCCACTATCCTCAACAACCTCGCCAAGGATCTTCCTCAAAACACTTGGCTTTATGTACCGCCTCTGAAACTGGATAAAAATTACTCTGCCCCGTACATCAGCGACGGCACACACGCCTACTTCTTCGTGAAGCCCTAGACCACGAACTAAACAAGTAGCCGAGCTAAAGCAAGGGAGACTTGCCACAACGGATCAAGCCTCCCTTTTCTTTCGCTCAGCCAAATCCGCCAGGAACCCTCGCCTCGGTGAGGCGGGGAGGAATGGCGGAAAAGACGGCGAAATGCGAGGCATACGTTAAAAGAGGAAGCCTCATATAATCAAATTTCCATACCGTTCCTTCCTCTGTCACGAATGATCCGCGCCATCCGCATTCGACTCTATCCGACGCCCGACCAGAAGAAATATCTGGCCGGTCTTTTCGGTGCCGTGCGGTTCTGCTACAACAAGGCGCTGTATCTCAAGACGCATTTCTACAAGGTGAAGGGCGTCAATCTTCACCCGATTCACGACCTCAAGAAGCTCATCGCCATTGCGAAGAAGTCGAAGAAGTACGCCTGGCTGGCGGAATACGACTGCATGGCATTGCAGGAATCAGTCCGCAATCTGAACAAAGCCTATGGCCGCTTCTTCAAGAAGGAAGCCGGATATCCGCGCTTCAAGTCCCGACGCGGCGAACAGTCCAGCTACCATTGCACCGGCGTTTCGGCAGGCGACGACTTCGTCAAGGTGCCGAAGATGAAGAAGATCAAGGCCGTCATGCATCGGAAGATCGAAGGCAAGGTCAAGAGCATCACGCTCTCGATGGATGCCTGCGGCGACTACTGGGCTTCCGTTCTCTACGAGGACGGCCTCCCCGAAGCCGTACCTGCGACATGCGTTCGCCAGACCAAGACGGTAGGCGTCGACGTCGGCATTGAGACCTTCGGCACATGCTCCGACGGTGAAAAGATCAAGTCTCCCAAAGCTCTCAAGAGAGCCGAAAAGAAGCTTAAGAAGGCGCAACGCGCCTTCTCAAGAAAGCAGAAAGGTAGCAAGAATCGTGAAAAGGCCCGCAAGCGTCTGGCGCGACTGCACCGCAAGGTGAAGCGCCGCCGCAGCGACTTCCTTCACAAGACATCTCGACGATTGGTGAACGATAACCAAGCGCTGATTTTCGAGACTTTGAAAATTCAAGGCATGATGAAGAATCACCATCTCGCAAAGGCGATTGCCGATGCAGGATGGGCTGAATTCATGCGCCAGTGCGAATACAAGGCGAAGCATGAAGGCAGAATCTTTGCAAAGATCGGCACCTTCTTTCCGTCTTCGAAGACATGTTCCGCCTGCGGTCACAAGCTCAAGGAATTGAGCCTTGCAACACGCAGCTGGACGTGTCCACATTGCGGCGCTCATCATGACCGAGACATAAACGCCTCTCTGAATATCAAACAGGAAGGCATAAGAATGTTGAAGGCGGCTGGGCTGACCGTCTTGCGCTCGTAACGTCACGAGCCAAAGCCTGTGGAGACATGTAAGACCCGAACGATCGTCCGGGCTGTGTTGAAGAAGCAGGAAGCCTCGCCCGATTTGTTACAAATCGGACGGGGAGCAGTCACTTCTTTCGGTTTCCTCGATCCACCTCCATCGCCTGCTCGAACTCAGAGCGAATTTCGTCGACCGGCGCATCGCCCAGGCGTTCGAGGGTACGCTCGATAGTGTTGAGACGCGTGCCATCCAAATCAAGCTTTGAGCCCTTGCCTGTCAACGCTTCGATTGAAATGTTCTCGTTGTTGGGCAAGTTGCCGGTCTGATCGAGAGTCGCTATCCATTCTGACAGGTCGACTCGATCCCAGTCGACTTTGTCAATTTTGTCGAGCGGGATCCCGTTGCACTTTGGCTCCTTGGCCGTGCCGAAGCCATCGAACTCTATGCCAAAAATGTCGCCCTGAAGGCGAATCTGCTCATTCATAATGCGGGATAGCGGCGACTGATAGCAGCAATAGACCTGCCGTTTTTCGATGCAAGCCCCCAGCACCTTCGACTTGCAGTATGAGCCGACGAAGTGACAGTTCCCGAGCTCCCGATTGGAAATCATCTCATATTCCTCTGGCTCGCAGGCATACACCATTTGAATGATCATCGTCGCGACAACGTAGGCCGTATAGATCGCCGACACAACGGTGAAGACCTGTGCTGCTCCAGCCATCAGTTCTTTGCTCGCTTCCGTGGCCGCGCCACCCGCAACAGATTCAGCCGCGCCTTCCATACCTGCGTCACGGAAGATGTCTGCAAGCATTTCGGAGCACTTTTCGGTGATCTTGTTAACCAAGTCGTCGACGAATTTCGTTGCCGTTTCCTTGACGGCCTTGACAGCACCTGAAATGTTGTCAATGAAGGTTCCGAACGTATCCTTGAACCACTGAGGCTGCGTGATCAAATCCTTCACAGGTTGCGTGAACTCAACGTATTGCCCCGCCAGATCCTTCATCATGCCCGGTGCACCCTCGGCTTTGCTCAAATCAACCAGACTGCTGTCAAGATCCGCCATGCCCTTGATCATCGAAATGTAGCTTCCAATGCCTATGCCAGGTTGCGGTTCGCAACAGTCTGAAACGCCGCCTACCGCTCGCTTGCATTCGCCAGCTTCCCCGCCAAAAACGGTGCAGACGACGTTTTCTTCATGGGTGTAGTCTCCATCCTCCGTCATGCCTTCGCACGTCATGTCTTGCGTCATGTACTGCATGGCATTGAGGAGCGCCGTCACCTTGGCAAAGTCCGTGCTAACGCCGGTCTGCGTGTCGATGCAGTCGTTGCCCATGCAGGCGATGTCACCCGGACACTTGTACTGGGTATCGGCCCATTTGTCCGTGACAGGCACGTCCTTGCCGCAGTCGTAGACCACGTCATTGACGTAGCACGTTCCTGATGCGCCCGATGCCCCTTCCGTGCATTGGGAGCGAATGAACTGACACTCGGGATTTTCTTCGTACTGCTTGCAGGTATCGAGCTTGCCGCCCACGTTCTCAGGGCATTGCCTGTTGCCGTTGGCGTCGATCCAGCAGTCCATCTGGCCTTTGTAGTAGTCCCAATTCGTTGTGACGGTCATTTTTCTGCACAACGGATTGATGCTTGGATGCGGAGGCTTCGACATGTCGTGCGGACAGACGATGATGCCGTTGTCCGTCATGCATCCGTTGGCATCGAGCTGAGGCATGTCGGTGCATTTGACGGTGCCTTCGGCAAAGCCGTCGTTGACGGCATTGAGCGTTTCAAAGCATTCTTGCGGTGCCCAAGACTCCTCATAAACCGTTTTCGACGGCTCATAGAAGATGCGAATTCGGCCAAAGCCCTCGCCGCCCCCGGTAACCGAAGCGCGAATCTTGAAGTTCACCAAGGAATTGTGTTCAACGTTCTTGAACCAATGAGTGACGTCCACATTGGGATTGCGGCTCCATGACGTCGAAAGCTCGCAGGCACCGCCGGTTTCGGGCGGGAAGTTTTCATTGGGGCCTGACCAAACTTTGGTCTCCTTGCCGGGAGGCCCGATCCAGACCTGCATATAGTCGTCCCACTTGGCGTACTCCAGAATCGCCTGCTTGACGGAGGACGGATTCACCATTCGGTAGACCGTATTCTGCTCATAGACGGAGCAGCGTCCGCTCCAATAGTTGTCTCCAACGCGTCCAATCCAAAGAAGTGCGCAACCCGTGCCACAGCTGTCAAGGTTGTACGGCCCTTCGTGATGTTGAATGATCCCGGCGGTGTAGTAATGGTTGAGCGTACAAGTACCGGAATGATCGAGCACCTGCGTGCATTCCTTGTAATCCGGAATGTGCTTGACCTCGGTCTTGTCCTTGATGATGGTCTCTGCAGTGCAGTCGGCCAGACCCGAAACGATGTTTTCAATATCCCCGATGATTTCGTAGGTTTTGTCAAACATCGGATCGTTGCTCATGTCGACGTCGGGGCGATTGAGATACGTCTCGTTCAAAACGGAATAGACGTAACCCTCAAGCGAACCGCCGTTTCCGCTTTCAACCGACTGGGCATCCTTGAACAGAGACTCCTTGGCCGCGTCTCCGCGTTTGCCCATTTGGTCGCCGCTGTTGTAGATCCCTTTCAGCGCCTCGATGTCCTCCATCGTCATCGAAGAGGAGATGCTGCTTCCCTCCTTTCCGGTGGAGCCCTGCAGATCCGTCTGCTTGATGGTCTGTTGCGTACCGTCGGGCATGGTCATGGTGACCGTCCCGTTGGCGAAGGTGTTGGGATTCTCCTTGAACTTGCCCGCGATGTCATTGGCAAAGTCTTGAGCCTCATCCCCATCTTCCCATTCACATGTCTCTACCTTTTGAAGAATTAATTGACAAATTCTATCTCCTTCTGAGATATCTACAGGTTTATTCCATGAAGGATTTACTAAAATAGCTCCATAATTCCCTCTATAATCAAAATCTATAATCCCAATTGCATTTCCAAGAATCAATCCATCTTTAAGAGCTACTCCACTACGAATATGTAAAGTAATCATATAACCTTCCGGAATACTTGTATGAATATCTAAAGGAACTAAAACTCTTGACCCTGGCTGCATCGA
>OGNQ01000537.1_pt1 | contig 37308 bp, 20 predicted proteins | sample 1573481 | NCBI WGS metagenome assembly OGNQ01 (sample SAMEA2581920, study PRJEB24529) | metagenome | biome: Human gut stool | place: China | collected 2011 | reverse complement strand
CTAATGGGGGCGACGCGTCTCGCGTCGGGGCATTTTTCAGCAGCCTCGTCCCGCGTCGGATTTTAAGGCAAAGGCTCACAGATAAAAGTGTAATTACTGCTATCTGTGAGCCTTTATTTAGTGTATGAACATTGCATTTTCCCCGCGGAACGAGGCTGCTGAAAAATGCCCCGACGCGAGACGCGTCGCCCCCATTAGAGATTGGGATTGTGTTAGGGAAGCAGCATTATGTAATGTATTACGGTTGCGATTAGTCGTCTTTTCCCTTCGCTTTAACTCGTATTTCGCTCGCCTTGCACTTTCGCTCACGCGCAAGTTAGGCGGCGGCTCGGAAATAAAAAGCGAAAGTTTTTGGGCATTTTCTTTGTATTTCGCTCGCCTTGCACTAACTTTGGCAAACAAAAGGACGGGAGGCGCGACAATTGATGTTGTTACGCCTCTATAGTGTTGCTTAAATTGCTAATCATCACCTATAACAAATATGACAAAAGGAAAAGTTGATGCCCTGCTGGGTATCGTGTTCGGAGACGAAGGTAAAGGTAAGGTTGTAGACTACTTCACACCGCGCTACGATGTTGTGGCCCGCTTTGCAGGTGGCCCCAATGCTGGACATACCATTATATTCGACGGCAAGAAATTCGTACTTCGCTCTATTCCCTCAGGCATTTTCGACGAGGGCAAAATCAATATCATTGGCAACGGCTGCGTGATAGCCCCCGACCTCTTTATGTCCGAGGCCCACGAACTCGAAGCTGCTGGCTATGAATTGACCAAGCGTTTGCACATCAGCCGCCGCGCCCACCTCATTCTGCCTACCCACCGTGTGCTCGATCGTGCCTACGAGGCTGCAAAGGGCAAGAACAAGGTTGGCACTACCGGCAAGGGCATTGGCCCTACTTACAGCGACAAAGCTGCCCGCGTAGGTTTGCGCGTAGGTGATATCTTGCACAACTTCGACGAGAAATACAAGGCGCTCAAAGCACGCCACGAGCAAATTCTGCGCGACCTGCACTACACCGACTACGACATTACCGAGGAGGAGCAAAAGTGGATGCAGGGCATCGAATACATGCGCAAGTTCAACTTGACCGACACCGAATATGAGCTCAACCACGCTTTGGCCGAAGGCAAAAATGTGCTGGCCGAAGGCGCACAAGGCTCATTGCTCGACATCGACCATGGCACCTACCCCTATGTGTCATCATCATCTACCACAAGTGGTGGTGTCTGCACCGGATTGGGCATTGCCCCCAACACCATTGGCCATGTGTTCGGCATTTTCAAGGCATACAGCACCCGTGTGGGTGGTGGTCCCTTCCCCGTCGAGCTGTTTGACGAAACTGGCGACACCATTCGCCACATTGGCAACGAATATGGTGCTGTAACAGGACGTAACCGCCGTTGCGGTTGGCTTGACCTTGTAGCACTGAAATATGCCATCATGATAAATGGCGTAACAGACCTCGTTATGATGAAGGGCGACGTGCTCGATGGTTTCGACACCATCAAGGTATGTACAGCCTACACCAAGGACGGCGAAACTGTTACCGAAATGCCTTACGACACCGAGGGCTGGCAACCCGTATACGAGGAATTGCCCGGTTGGAAAACCGACCTCACCGCCATACGTGCCGAAAAGGATTTCCCCGCTGCCTTTGCAAGCTACATTGCCTATATTGAAAAGGCCACGGGCACGCCCATCAAGATTGTGTCTGTAGGACCCGACCGCGAGGCTACCATCATTCGATAACAAAGGAGGCAAGTGACCCCCGCGTCACCCCAACAAGGCCGGCCCCTCACCTTAATCTTCTCTCTTAATAAGGGGAGCAGATTAAAGTGTGGGGCCGGCATTGTATACAAACGCTGTTGACAGGTTGACAGGTAAGTTAGTATAACCCCATACCTTCCACTATAAATAGTACAGCCTCCTCTCCCCCCACGCACTAACACAAAAACAAACACATGAATTCATCAATAAAAGGACACCTTTCAATGTTAGGTGCCAACACACTGTGGGGATTGATGTCCCCACTCTCAAAATTTGTCATGGCAGCCGGTGTCGTCACCCCACTCGTGGTGACCGATATGCGCATAGCCGGCGCCATGGTACTGTTTTGGATAGCATCGTTCTTTCAAAAACCCGAACACGTGCCACATGGCGACCTGGCACGCCTGTTTGGCGCAGCCCTCCTGGGCATTGTGCTCAACCAAGGGTGCTTTATATTCGGTGTAAGCCTCACCACCCCCGGCGATGCCTCAATCATCACCACCAGCATGCCATTATGGGCCATGGTGCTGGCTGCCTTCATACTGAAGGAACCCATCACTGGCAAAAAGGTGCTCGGCATAGCCGCTGGCGCCGCTGGTGCACTGCTGCTCATCATGGGCAGCGGCAACCAAGTTAAGGCCACTGCCACAACAGGCGGCAATTATGCCATCTGGGGCGACCTGCTGGTGCTGAGCGCACAGCTTTGCTACGCACTATACATTGTACTCTACAAGAACTTCGTAAACAAATATTCGCTCACCACCATCATGAAGTGGATGTTTACCTACGCCTTTATATGCACCCTGCCCTTCTCGGCCGGCGACCTCATGCGCACCAACTGGGCAGCCTTGCAGCCAAGCCACATTGGCGCACTGGCCTTTATAGTGATAGGCGCCACCTTCCTTAGCTACATGCTCATTGTTGTAGGTCAAAAATTACTGCGCCCCACAGTGGCCGGCATGTACAATTATGTACAGCCGCTCGTGGCCTGCATTGTGGCCGTGCTTTGGGGCATGGACTCCTTTAACTGGATAAAAGGCGTGGCAGTGGTGCTGATTTTTGGCGGTGTCTATTTGGTAACGGCCAGCCGCAGCCGCAAGGAATTGGATAACTACAAAGCGCACAAAAATGCACAAAAAAGCTAAAAACACGCCCCTCCAAGCAAGCCATAAGTTTACAATACGGAATATAATGCGTATATTAGCGCACGAAATGAGAAACATCATCTAACACAAACAAATAAATTATGAAGCAAATCTACCTTTGGGCCTCGGCTCTGTGCCTGGCACTGACAGCTCCGCTCACCGCCAACGCCCAGTTGCAGTTGGTCAACGAGAGCGTGGTGAATGCCGAAAACGAGCCCGCCCCCGTACACCCCGTGCCTGCCCCCCGTCAGCTCAAGTGGCAGCGCACCGAGTTTTATGCGTTCTTTCATTACGGCATGAACACCTACACCGGCAATGAGTGGGGATATGGCAACGAAGACGAAAACAAATTTGCCCCCACTGCAGCCCCCAACCCCGAGCAATGGCTCACCGCGGTAAAGGCTGCCGGCATGAAGGGCGGCATAGCCGTGGTCAAGCACCACGATGGCTTCTGCCTGTGGCCCACTGCCACCACTACACACAACGTGACCTCGTCGAGCAACGCCTACGCCAAGGCCACCAACATTCCGCGCGACTTTGCGGCTGCCGCCAAAAAGTTGGGCATGAAGTATGGCTTCTACGTATCGCCATGGGACCGCAACAACGAGCATTATGGCGACGACACATACGTAAAGGACGTGTTCCTTCGCCAGTGCGCCGAGTTGGCAGCATACGGCACCGACCAGTTCGAGATGTGGTTTGACGGCGCCAATGGCGGCGATGGCTACTATGGCGGCAAGGGCGGCACACGCAACATCGACCGCTCCACCTACTACGATGTGCCTAACCTGCGCGACACCGTGCACAAAGTATGCCCCGACTGCGTGCTTTGGGGCGTAGGCGGCGAGAGCCGTTGGATTGGCAACGAAGAGGGCTGGGCCGGCGAAACCAACTGGAGCCCCGAAGAGTACCTCTATGCACCCGAAAAGAACGGTATGTACGGCAACATGGACGGCTGGTACTGGCAACCGGGCGAAAGCGATGCCAAAATGACCACCGGTGGCTGGTTCTGGCACTCAGGCGAGGGACAGCTCAGTGCCGAGCGTCTGTTCCAGATGTATCTCGAAACCGTAGGCCGCAACGCCACACTCATTCTTAACTGCCCGCCCGACAAATCGGGCTCACTGCCCGCTGCCACTGTCGAACGCTTAAAGGAAATGGGCAAAATGCTCACCGAACGTTTGCAAGGCACTAACTATGCCAAAGAGGCCACCGTCACTGCCAACGAAACCCGCAGCGCAGGCACTGGTCGCAACTTCGAGGCCGAGAACGTGTGCAACGGCGACTCTGCCACCTATTGGGCCACCAACGATGGTGTGAACAAGGGCACTATCACCTTTGCCTGGGACGAGGCCAAACCCATTCGCTATGTGGTGCTTCAGGAGCATATACAGCTCGGCCAGCGCGTCAAGGCATTCAGCATCGAAACCAGCAACGATGGCACTAACTGGACCAAGCGTGGCGGCAACATTGCCACCACTACCATTGGTTACAAGCGCATCATTCCGCTCAACGGCAGCACCTCAAACAGCTACGAGGCTAACCCGCAAAAGGTTAAGTACCTGCGCGTCAACATTCTCGACAGCCGCGCTTGTCCTACTATTGAGAACATTGAACTGCGATAAAACAAAGCATGGTTTAACAAGTGGACTACCAAACGCACACCTTTTGCAGGTGCGCTTTGAGGGGTTCATCTGACATACATAGATTATTCAATGAAAAAGCATATAATAGCGCTTGCTGCCCTGGGCCTGCCCCTCGCAGCAATGGCACAGACCGTAAAAGTAGACTTTGAGGACGCTTCGGGCTACAAGAGTGTGGGCGTGTACGACACCTGGGAGGAGTCTCCCTTCCGCCTTGGCACCCTCAAGGGCAACTGTGCTGTGGTAGACAACTTTATCTCACCTACCAACGAATTAGGCGAGGTAGTAAACGACTCTAAAAAGATTCTGGGCGTACAGCGTTCACGCTTCGGCAGCAACACCTTTGGCGCACGCATCGACCTTAACACGCCCTTCGACATTACACCCGACTACAAGTATGTGCACGTCAAAATATACAAGCCCGTCAAAGGCCGTGTCATGCTGGTGGCACTTGGCAAGCGCCCCGACCGTGCAGGCCAGAGCAACGATGTGGAGCAGGCTTGGGCATACTCCACCTCTGTGTCGGTTGCCAACCAATGGTTCGATGCCGTGTTCCCCATCAAGGGCTGCAATGGCGTGCAGGTACACAGCCTTGTGGTTGTGCCCGACGCCTCGTCGCCACAGGAGCTTACCAGCGATTTTGCTGCATACATCGACGATATTGAGGTAAACGACTCACCCGACCCACGTTTCACGCCTGGAGCCATCTACGGCCTCAACTTTGAAGATAACGCCACCTCGGGCAAACCTGGACGCTACATTGCCAGCGTCAAGCTGAACAGCCCCTCTGCCGGCAACCAGACTATCGAAGTGGGTTCCGTAACGCCGCAACTCATCTATCGCGACTTTACCGAAAAGGTGTTCAATGCCAAAGCGGGCGAAACGCTCACGCCCTCTATTGACTATAAAAATGGTGGCTGGATGAATGGCTACGTATACGTTGACCAAAACAACAACGGCAAATTCGAAGCCACATTTGACGAAAACACACACAAGGTGGCCGAAGGGGCGGACTTGATGAGCTACTATTACTACGAAACTGTTGAAGACAAAAGTGGCTACAAGTACGATGGCACCGCCGTTAGCGGTAATGATCGCAACAACCTGTCAACACCGGCATTTACATTGCCTGCCGGCATGACACCTGGTTTCTACCGCATGCGCTACAAGGTGGACTGGGGCAACATCGACCCCGCAGGCCGAATGACCAGCACCAACAGCATTCAGCAGAATGGTGGTTACATTGTCGACGTGCGCCTCAACGTTCATGCCGACCAAGTAAACTTGTCGGCTGGCAGCCGCAACGGTTACATCACATTGAGCGATGGCACCGAACTTGTCAACTACAAAACGGCCTTTGGCAAGTCGGTAAAGCTCAAGGCTACTCCTGCCCCCGGCTTTATAATCGACTCACTCGTTATCAGCCACGGCTACAACCTCGAAGGCGACCAGTACAATGCCTATGGCAACAAGCAGTATGACAAACTGGTGGTGCGTGCGACCGACTTTGCTGCCGATGGCACCTACACGCTCGATGCACGCTATGTTGATGGCGACATAAGCATCGACGGCCAGTTTGCAAGTTCTACAACTACTGCCGTTAAAGATGCTGCCAATGATCGTGCGCTGACTTTTAGCACAGCGGCCGGCACACTGACATTCAACGCTGCCAAAGCAGCCAAGGTGACAGTGGTCGATGCCAATGGCCGCATACTATTCAGCAGCAAGGTTAAGGGCACCCGCACCATCGCCCTGCCCAAGGGCGTGTATGTGGTGAACGACACCAAGGTGGTTGTGCCATAACGAGCGATGCACGTTAATGTGCTAATGTGACAATGAGCTAATATGCTAATGGGCTGACGCCGTAGCGTTACAAATAGTAACGTTACGGCGTTTGCTATATTTGCACATCTGCACATTATTGCTGTCTGTAAAACCGTACTCAAGCCCCAAACGCTACCACTAAACGCAAGCTCTAATGGGGGCGACGCGTCCCGCGTCGGGCATTAAGGCAAAGATTCACAGACAGACGTGTAATTAGCACTGTCTGTGAGCCTTTATTTGGCGTATGAGCCTTTGCCTTAATGCCCGACGCGGGACGCGTCGCCCCCATTAGTGCTTGCGTTTTGGGGTAGCGTTTTGGGGGTAGCGTTTGGGGCTTGACTACGTTAGAATGCTTACGTTTTACTGGACAGCAATATTGCACATCTGCAAATGCAACAAGCATGGCTCACACCCCCTCACAGCACTTTTTGTGCAATTTGTCTACACTCTGCACTTTTTGTCTGCACTCAGTTGATTTTCAATGCGTTACGTAGTGTATGCAGAGGTGATATACCTACACTTTTGTCTACACTACCTACACTTTTGTCTACACTACCTACACTACCTGCACGCGTAGCCACAAAACTCAACAGCATAGTGGACGCGTTTGCCGGACATAGGGAGAGCAGATTTTCAGTTGCTCCAACAAATTTTACGCCCTCTCTATACCCGCATTCCTTGCCGGCACAACATATAATATGCTTGTATATGCAAGACAATGCAGACGAAGTGCAAGTAGTGCAGGCAGTGCAGACAAAAGTGTAGGTAGTGCAGACAAAAGTGCAGGTACATTGCACCTACATACACTACGTAACGCATTGAAAATCAACCGAGTGCAGACAAAAAGTGCAGAGTGCAGACAATTTTGCAAAAACAAATAATATGGGGGGATAAGCCAACTGCCACTTACACCACCCTACCGTCATCACCTTTCTGAGGCAAACCAAGTTCCTATTTCCCCTGGTTCCATCACCTTGTAGCCAAAAAAGTGCAGCGCTTTATCGCAAAGCACTGCACCCACATAATGGTTATATATCAACTGATAAACAAAAAGTCAATCTTATTTTGCCCCATACGTTTCAGACACCACACGTATGCGCAACACCTTTATTTTGTCGGCACCCACAGGCAGTGTGCCAGCAAAGCCATAGGTCAGCTTGCCACCAGCATGGTCAAACGACGGGGTACGCTGCAAGCTCCACTCACCGGCATCATCAGCCTGCATGGTATGCCATTGCAAAGGCGTTATGCTGTCGTTGAAAAGTCCGAGTTTTGCCACACTGTCGTAAGGCATGGTGCTCATGTTGCCAAAGCCCGAACTCAGACGCGGCAAAACTGGCGTGACAATGCGCCGGCCGCGCTCGGTATAGAACAGATTGATGCCAGGACCATCGGCAGCCGTAATGGCCTCGATGTGGTAACGCCCGGCGGACAAGGTTTCACTACGCTCCATGTCAAGCGACATAGGCTTAGTGTCTATTTCCTTTTCAAACTTGTAGTACGGCAATTCTACACTGCTGCCAAAGTCGTCGGTAGTAGACACACATCTGTCGCCGGCATTAATGTTGACAGCCGTGTTCAGTTTCCACCCATCGCGCGCCAACAGGTTGACCGAACGTGGTATGGTTGACAAATTGTAGATGTTGGGGTTCGTCTCCTTCACCCATTTTACTTTGTAAGCAAACAGGCTGCCAAAGGCTATTGACGAAATGAGTGTGACAAGGCACACAAGAGCCAAAGCCCATCGTGTAGCGGCCGACAGCGGACGGGTGCTTGACGACTTGAACAACGAGCGCACCAACAAATAGAAAAGTGTACCTAAGAACACCAGTGACGATATGACGCCCAACCAGCCCAACACACCTATCATGGCATCGTGGGCTATGAGCCACCCCAGACTGTCGTTCATGGCATTGCCAATGTGGCTGCTCTCACCATAGGCTATGGCAAGGTATACGGCACACGCCAAAACCGATGCAATTAAAGTGCCAATAATCAGCAGTACAAACAGTTTGACACAGAACACAAAGATGGTTAGCAATGTGCCCCAAAAACTGCGTGCGGCACTACGAAACTCTGGCGACTGCACATAGTTGGCCGCCCGGTTGGCTTCGCGCATAACCTCCTCGCTGATGCTTTGTGCATTGACGGGTTTGCCCTGCATGCGCAAGCGGTCCTCGGGAGTGTTGGCTGCCGGTATGAGTGCCCACGCCACAAGGTAAATTATGCCGATGGTTGAAAAGCTGACCAATGCCAGCAGCACCATGAGTATGCGCCACGGCAGGGGGTCGTCGCAGCCAAAATAGCGGCACAAGCCCGACATGACGCCACCCAGCATTTTGTCCTGCGGGTCGCGGTAAAGTTTGCGAGCGCCCATACCGCCCTTTTCTTGGCCGGCCGACGTGCCATCGTCACCGGACTGTGTCTGACTTTCGGAAGCTTCACCGTCATGGCGGGCAGATTCGGCATCATCGGCCGTTTCGTCCATTTGTTCGGGGTTGCCAATGCGCTTTATTATTTGCTGCACGTGCTCAATGCTGACGGCCTCCACTCCTTGGTCTTTAAGTTCGCTCAGCAATTCGGCCACACGGTGCTCTATGTCGTCGGCTATCTCTGCCCCACCCTCGCGTTTGTCGAAGTAGCGGTGCATGTTGTCAATGTATTGTTCGAGCAGCTGGCAGGCATCGTCGTCGATGGCATACAGCACGCCAAACATGTTGATGGTAATATTCTTTTTCATAATGCGGGTTTCTGATTTGTTTGTTTAATGATAAAGTGCTACGCCTTGAGCGGCAACTGTGGCGTCATGTTCTTGAGCAGCGACACCGTGCGTGCCAGTTCGTTCCAGGCATTGTCGAGTTCGCACAAAAAGTTTCGCCCTTCGGGGGTCAGACTGTAGTATTTGCGTGGAGGTCCTTGTGTTGACTCCCGCCACTCGTATTGTAGCAGTCCGTCCTTTTTTAGTCGGGTGAGCAATGGGTAGAGCGTGCCTTCTACTACTATCAGTTCGGCCTCTTTCAAACGTGCGATGATGTCGTTTGCATAACTCTCCTCACGACTCAGCAACAGCAATACACAGTACTCGAGCATGCCTTTGCGCATCTGCTGTTTGGCATTGTCTACATTCATAAGCAGTATTCCTTAATTGTTTGATGGTGCAAATATAGGCTATAACTTGGTACTATGCAATACATAGTACTATAAAATCGCAAAGATTTAAGGTTTATTATACGTGGCGATGGGGGAATGCGGTAATGGGGGCAACGCGTCTCGCGTCGGGGATAGTGCAGCTGTTGTTTAGTGGGTTTTGTATGTCTTTTCTTTTTATTTTCCCGACGCGAGACGCGTCGCCCCCATTAGAGGTAGCGTTTGGTGCTTGAGTACGGTTTTACTGGCAATAATATGCAAATGTACAAATACAGCTGACGCCGTAGCGTTACTATTCGCAACGCTGCGGCGTCAGCCCATTAGCATATTAGCATATTGCCATATTAGCACATTGCCATATTAGCACATTAGCATGCTCGCATCACTTTGCATTAAGTTTGAGCGCGTCCTGGTCGTCATACTGCTTTTGCAGGCGGACAAGCTCCTTCATCAAGCGGGCAGTGATTTTCTCTGTACCCGGCTGGCCATAGATGTTGTGCATCTCGTGCGGGTCGGTGTTGAGATTATAAAGTTCCCACTTATTGATGTCGTTGTAGAAGTGAATGAGCTTGTAACCATCAGAACTGCGTACACCATAATGACGCTTTACGGCATGTTCGGCCGGATATTCATAATAGTGGTAGTAGATGCTCTTGCGCCAGTTTTTGGGGTGTTTGCCTTGCAAAAGTGGCAGGAGCGACACGCCCTGAATGTCAGCTGGCACGGGGGCACCCGCCAGTTGCAGGAATGTGGGTGCATAGTCAATGTTCTGCACCATCTCGTTGATGTCGCCACGGGCATTGAGGCCCTTTGGCAGACGCATTACCAACGGCGTGTTGAGCGACTCCTCATACATAAAGCGCTTGTCAAACCACCCGTGCTCGCCCATGTAGAAACCTTGGTCGGAGGTGTAAACCACGAGCGTGGAGTCGAGCAATCCCGACTGCTTGAGGTAGTCGAGCATGCGGCCGACGTTGTCGTCAAGGCTCTTCACCACCTTGGCATAGTCGCGCATGTAGCGCTGGTACTTGAACTCTTCCAAAGCCTTGCCCGTGAGGTGACGGCTGTTAAAGTCTAAGGCCAGTGAATCGTAGAAGTAGTCATACTCGGCACGCGACCTTGAGTCGAGACGGCCAATCATGTTGAGGTAATTGTCGGTCAGGAATGTCTTTGAACCCGGAGTGTACATCTTGGTGTCGTACACAATGTCCATGTGCTTGCCAATCTGCATCTCGGCCGTTTTGGCAGCATCGCGGCCCTCATAGTCATCGTAGAAGTTTTCGGGCAGGGCAAATGTCTTGTCCTCATATTCGCGCAGATATTTGAGTTCGGGCAACCAGGCACGGTGGCAAGCCTTGTGGTGCACAAAGAGTATGAAGGGCTTGCTCCTGTCGCGCTTGTGCTCCATCCAGTCAATGGCCTTGTCGGTCACGATGTTGGTCACATAGCCCTTCTCACGTGTTTCGGTGCCGTCCATGTTGATAAAGTTGGGGTTGTAGTAGTCACCCTGTGCCGGCAGAATGTTGTAGTAGTCAAAGCCCGTGGGGGTGCTCACCAAGTGCCACTTGCCAATGATGGCGGTTTGGTAACCAGCCTTTTGCATGAGTTTGGGCATGGTTTGCTGCGAACCGTCAAACACGCCGTGCTCATTATTAGTAAAGCCATTCTTGTGTGAGTGTTTGCCAGTAATCATACAAGCGCGGCTGGGGCCCGACAGCGAGTTGGCCACATAAGAGTTAACAAACTTCACGCCATCGGCCGCAATGCGGTCGAGGTTGGGTGTCTCGACAAAACGGTTGTCGTAGCAACTCATCATTTGCGCCGTGTGGTCGTCGGTCATGATGTACACAATGTTGTAGTGCCCTTGCGCTGCAGCAGCGGCGGGGAACAGCATTGGTGCTAAAAGCAGGAGATTCTTCTTCATAAGAGAGGTTGGTAAAAATAAAGTTGACGAGCCGGCTATTGGTACGAATAGCGACAGCTCGTCAACTTGCGTTATAATCAGTTTATTGAAGAGCAACTATGCCATTACTTCTTCTGTGTCATGTTGTAAACGATGTCCATGATTTGCTTGCCAAGGGCATCGGCTTCCTCCATGGTGTGTGCCTCAGAGTATACACGAATGATAGGCTCGGTGTTGCTCTTGCGCAGGTGTACCCACTTGTCGGCAAAGTCAATCTTCACACCATCGATGTCGGTAACTTGCTCGTTCTTGTAGAGGTCCTTAACCTTCTGCAGAATGCCAAAGATGTCGGTAGTCGGATCGAGGTCGATGCGGTTCTTGGCAATGTAGTACTGCGGCAGAGAGTTGCGGAGTTCGGTAGCGCGCATGCCGGTCTTGGCCAGATAAGTAAGGATAAGGGCGATACCTACCAATGCGTCGCGGCCAGAGTGGGCAGCGGGGTAAATCACACCGCCATTGCCTTCACCACCAATTACGGCACCAGTTTCCTTCATCTTGGTTACCACGTTTACTTCGCCCACAGCAGCAGCTGCGTAGTTGCAGCCGTACTTTTCGGTTACATCGCGCAAGCCGCGGCTTGACGAGAGGTTTGACACCGTGGGACCAGGTGTGTGGCGCAATACGTAGTCGGCGCAGGCCACGAGTGTGTTTTCCTCGCCAAACATGCTGCCGTCCTCGCATACAAGTGCCAAGCGGTCAACATCGGGGTCAACCACAATGCCCAGGTCGTGACGTCCCTTACGCAGCAGGTTGCGTATTTCGCTCAAATTCTGCTTCAAGGGCTCGGGGTTGTGTGCAAAGTTGCCGGTAGGTTCAGTGTTCAAGCCAGTAACCTCTGTCACACCAAGCTGGCCCAGCAATTTGGGTATGATGATACCACCAACCGAGTTGACTGTATCGATGGCCACCTTGAAGTGTGCACGGCGGATAGCTTCGATGTCAACCAGTTCGAGATCCTTAACCAGCTCAATGTGGCGCTGGTCATAGCTGAAGTTTTTGGTGTAGCAACCGAGGCTGTCGACATCGGCAAACTCAAAGTTGCAGTTATTGGCCAGACGTACCACTTCAGATGCCTCTGCGGGCGGCAGGAATTCGCCTTTTTCGTTCAAGAACTTCAAGGCGTTCCACTGGCGCGGGTTGTGACTTGCAGTGATGATGATACCGCCACAAGCGTGTTCCATGGTCACAGCCAGTTCGGTGGTAGGTGTTGAGGCCAGGCCGATGTTGACTACATCAAAGCCCATACCCATGAGTGTACCGCATACCACGTGGCTTACCATCTCGCCCGAGATACGGGCATCGCGGCCGACAACAATCTTACGACGGAAGGCACGGCTTACCACATTTTCGCGCAGTGCAGCGAATGCAGAAACAGACTTGGCAATATCGACAGGATTGAGCGTATCGCCTGTTTTACCGCCAATAGTACCACGGAAACCTGAAATGGATTTAATCAGTGTCATAGTATCTTTATTGTTTTATTATGTGTTTTATTGTTTGAGATAGCAAAGTTAGTGCAAGGCGAGCGAAATACAAAACGAAAGTCCTAAAACTTTCGTTTTTATTTCCGAGCCGCAGCCTAACTTGCGCGTAAGCGAAAGTGCAAGGGGGCAAAACGCAAGCACCAAACGCCACCAACAAGCGCTACCAACAAGCGCCACTGACAAGCGCTATATCTAAAAAGCCGCCCGGAAAAGCATTCCGGGCGGCTCACCAAATGAAAGAAATTACGATTGATAATTTCTTACCTGCAAGGCTACCTACTTCCTTGCAAGTGGATTAAAAGCGGAAAGATCTCCGCCTTAAAGCGTATTATGCCATGTGGATTAGTCCTCGTCGGCAGACCAGCTGTCGCTGCTCCAACCCTTTTGGTCAGACATTACAACGTCAGTATCTTTGGTACCGTCTACGACAAATCTTTCAGATCCAGCCAGCATAGTGTCCTCAGCATAGAGGTTGATAACCTGAGCTTGAGGCTTGCTATATGTCATTTTCATAATTGTGTAACTTGTTTGATTAAATGTTGATGATTGGGTATTGCTTACTTGACAAGCTTCTTGCCATTCTGAATGTAGAGACCGCCCTTAACAGGAGCCCATACACGGCGACCGCTGAGGTCGTAGATGGGGGCATTGTTCTCACCATTGTTGATAGTAGCAGCGTTGATGCCAGTTACAGTATTGCCAAAGTTGAGGGCAATAGCAGAAGCACTGAGAGCGCTTGCATTGATGTAAGCCTTGTTGGCAGGAATAGCGGTTACATTGCCCGGAGTGTAGAAACCTACCTTATCAGCGTTTACACCAAATACGAGGTAGTTGGCCTTAGGTGTAGCCTCAGCAAATGCGATACCAGTGTTAGTACCAATCAAAACATTCTCACCTGCAATAGCAGTTGCCTCACCGATAGTAAGAGTAGCCTTGTCTTCTGTACCAACGAGTACGAAACCAGTGTTGGCAGGTACCGAAGTAGTAGCAGTCATGTCGATGGTATTCTTCTCTGCATTGAGAGCACCAGTGTAGGCAGTAGCACCAGCTACATTGCTTACACCGAAGGGCAAGTAAGCCGAAGCATACTTCTTGTCACCCTGGGCAGTCATGTCAATTTCTACATCGGTAGCGGGGACAACGTACCACTGGCTGGCAGGATTATTAGCTTCCCAACCTACCATGCATTTACCACTTTCTCCAGCGTGTATATAGCTGTAATCAGAACCTGTTGCTTTATCGAAGAACAAGAATGTTTTACCTACGTGCGAGATTACATAACTACCTTTGCTTCCGTAATTGTCATCGCCAAGCTCTATGTTGGCACCACCATAAGCAGGATTCGCGTTTTTTAACTTTGCCTTACCGAGAGTGAGGTCCTCCACCTTGATACGATAGCGACCTGCTTCTGCGTTTTCAATATAGAAAACAGATGATGCACCCTTGCTATTATCAGTACCGATAAGTTTGCTTGTTACCTGTGCAGGATTATCATTAAGGCAAGCGTATTTGTGGTGTTGCTTATTATACAAACGGTAATACTTACCGATTTCCATAGTAGTGGTAGTGGCAGACGCAATCTTTTCATTTTCAGCAACAAGTGCTTTAATTTGCTCTGCAGTGGCACCCTCTGCACTTGCAGCAGTATAGGCAGCCTTGAAAGCATTCAAGTTCTCAGCAACGCTCAAATAAGAGTTTGCGCCGATGGCACCCTCGGGTGCGCCATTGTCATCATAGAGGCTATACTGAGCTGCATAGTTCAATACATAGTCATTAGGTTCTTGAATGCGGAATGTTGAGCCATCATCAAAACCTTCCCATTGAGCAATACGATCCTGGTCGAATCGATTAAAGCAATAACCTTCGGTTGCATAAAGGCCAAAACCATTGTTATCCTTTCTAAGTTTGAGCGCAGCGCCCTCATTATCGGCAAGATCAAATTGGGTGTAAGTAGTCTCTTTATTATTTACAGTTTCAGTTACTTGCTTTACCACAATTTGCTTGTTATTTGCCTTATTGTAGAGCGTAAAACCATCTTTAAGGTTACCAACAAAAGCCCACTGCATTTCATTACCTATACCCTCAGGGCAGCCAAGCAGTTCTTTGGTTATAGTACCAACCTTGCCGTTGTCCTTAGCAGCCAACAGATGATTGCCATCATTAGCACGCACAGCCATTGAATACCAATGAGCGGTATTGGCATCGAATGTAGTTTGCGCTACAAATGGATAAGCTGTGGTACAAGCCACATCGTAGTTGCTATCGTCAGTTTTTGTCATTGCACCATTGGCTAAATAATCGACAGTTGGCACACTAGGAGCAGTACTAGCATCAAAATATGAAATGGTACGTGTGGCGTATTCTACACCATCGACCTTGTAATGATAGGTCATGGTCTTAGACTCAATCGTAGCACCCTTGGCCAAATAGAACTCTGCACAGGAAGCATAATGATCATTAGTAGTAGCAACTGCATCAGTCACAACAAACAACACATAACGACCTTTTAATACCGATGTTGCGGTAGCCGTCTTAAGCGAAGCTGTATTTTCACCCTCATAGCTGAATGTGCCCTCCATTGCAGGGTCACCTAATGCAGATACGATTTGTGCTGCTGTTTTACCGTTACCTACAGTTTCAAATGGGCTGTCGCTCACGTATAGTTTATAACCCTTTACCACGCCATTGTCTTTAACGTTTTTACGTGGCATATAACCAATAGTCTGAAACTCCTGTGCTGAGCCCAAATCTAATTGGAAGAACTGAGGCAATTTTTTAGACGTATCACCCGAACCATTGGTATTGCCCCAGTTTGAGTGCCAATAAGTATCGTTTTTACCATCAATAATGGCTGCGGCATGACCAGTATTACTGTCATCACACTCGCCAGATGTTGTTACTGTCCACCCCGTACGCGAAAGTACTTGGGCTGAAGTTGTCATTGCTCCCATAGACATGAGCAACGACAGCATGAAAGTAATTTTCTTCATGTTAGATAAATATTAAGTTAAAGTAATTTTTAGCCAGTTGGAACTGTGTGTAACGTGCAGAGACGTCAAGTTGTTAAATATTAGGTAGCAAAACTTAAATACATCTCTCGTTCACGTGGCAAATATACGGCCGTAAAGTGAATATTCCAAACGGGGGGGTAAAAGTATGTTAATATATTCAGAAAAGTGACTTCAGTGTTAATAATTCGTGGAAAATGGGGGACAGAAAGGCCCTTTTCATGACACTGAAACGATATTTGGGTAACAAAATAAACGGAGGGGACAGGTAAGACGGGGGAACAAGAGGACAGACAGACAAGTTAACAGAGAGGCGGGAGGACAGGGCGATAAGGAGCACAGGTAAGTATGACTCATGTGCCTGCCTGAACAAACAAAAAAAGCCTCGCGAATGTGCAGGCTGCTAAAGCATTTGCACATTCGCGAGGCGTGGCACCAACTCGAGGCACTATTATCTGTTGCACTACACGATTATATATACTAAGTCTGAATTGTTTTTTATTGTAGCCTGGGTTGGTGGGGCACAGGGTTATTCAACCGGGGTGGTTTCCTCCTTGACGGGGGTGTCCTGCTTGACGGGGGTATCCTCCTTGGCAGGTTCGTCCTTCTTTGCGGGAGTAAGGGTGTCGGCAGGCACCACGGTGTCGACCAGGCTGAACAGGACGGGAGTCTCCTGCTTGGTAGTGGTGTCCTTCTGTTCGGGAGTTTGGTTTTCGGGCACTACGGTGTCGGTGGGCACCACGGTGTCGGCCGATGATGCGTTTGACACAAAGCCACGGCTGTTGTAACTTGTTGTACCAGCGAATGCTGCGCTGCTGAGCACTACGGCTCCCATTGCCACGATGGCAGAAACTGTGAACTTTTTCATAACTTGTTCGTTTTTGTTGTTGTGAGTAATGTTGTTTCTGCCCATATAAAGCGCAAGGTGCGTGCCAAAAACTCACAAGTGGCATAAAAGCACTGATTATCACATATTATTGCACACGTGCCAAAAAAAGTGGAGGTGTAGAAAGTGGGGAATTGTGTGTGGAATGTGTGGAAACTTTCCACACTTATTGTGTAGAATGGCATGCCACACATGGGGCATTTACCCGAGAATGGAGGGCGTTCTGAATCAGTATCAAAGGCGAGAGCCAAACGCTAACACTAAACGCTAACACCCAAACGCCAGCACTAAACGCTACCTCTAATGGGGGCGACGCGTCTCGCGTCGGGAAAATAAAAAGGAAAGGCACCCCCCACTAAATAACAACTGCACTATCCCCGACGCGAGACGCGTCGCCCCCATTAGAGCTTGAGTTTGGTGCTTGCGTTTGGTGCTTGCGTTTGGTGCTTGCGTTTGGTGCTTGCGTTATTCGATCAACTACCTATTCCCCTTCAGCTTGTTGTAAAGCGTTTTGCGGTCAATGCCCAAGAGTTGTGCAGCCCGGCTTTTGTTGCCGCCCGTTTGCTGCAAGGCCTGGTTGATACGTGCCAACTCCTCGTCGGGCGAGGGCTTGATGGCCAACGAGGCGCCCGGTGTGGCCGCTTGAGAGGCACCGGCCCCCGGCAGATTGAGCAGCAAGGGCGTGATGACCGACGATTGCTCGGCCAACAATGCGGCACGCACAATGACATTGCGCATCTCGCGCAGATTGCCCGGCCAGGGATATGCCATCAGGGCAGCCTCAGCCTCGGGCGTGAAACCCGTGATGTGGCGGTGCAGCTCCGTGTTGGCCTGTGCCAAAAAGTAGTTGGCAAACTCTACAATGTCGGTGCCACGCTCACGCAGCAGCGGAATGTGCAGCGTAAACTCGTTGATGCGGTGGTAGAGGTCCTCACGAAACAGCCCTTCGGCAATGGCCTTTGGCAGATTTTCGTTGGTGGCGCACACCAGTCTGATGTCGATGGGGCGCTCTTCGTTGCCGCCCACAGCACGTATGCGCCTTTCTTGCAGGGCGCGCAACAACTGCACCTGTACGTCGTAGCTGAGATTACCTATTTCGTCGAGAAAGAGCGTACCGCCCGAAGCCTGCTCAAACGCCCCCACCTTGTCGGCCGTGGCACCGGTAAAGGCACCTTTTTTATGTCCAAAAAGTTCGGAGGCAGCCAGTTCCTTGGTGAGCGACCCGCAGTCGAGCGCCACGAATGGGGCATTGGCACGGTTGCTCAACTCATGAATGCGGTGTGCCACATGCTCCTTGCCCGTGCCACTGGCACCGATAATGAGCACCGACATGGGAGTGGGCGCCACGAGTGCTGCCAAACGGTATAGCTCGCGGGCGGGCGACGAATGTCCCTCAATGCCCGGGTGCCTTGGCGGTGTGGCGGTGTGGCCGGTGGCGTGGGGAGCCGGCTGTGAAGAAGCGGCAGGGGCACTTGGCAGACCCACCACCGGGGACTGTGACGCTGCGCCCTCGGTGTGACATTGCGTACGGGCCGAAAGCGCATCACCTATCTTTTGCAACAGCAAGTCGGGCTGCACCGGTTTGCTAATGTAGTCGTTTGCCCCCAACTTCATGGCCTCAACAGCATTTTGCACATCGGCATAACTTGTCATGATGATAAAGGGCGTGTTCATGCCCTGTGTGCGCAACCACCGCAACAGATAAAGTCCGTCGTGGTCGGGCATGCGCAGGTCCGACAGCACCAACTGCGGCGCATTACCCTCGGGCTGGCGCAACAGTTTGATGGCCGCCCCCACACTCGATGCGGTGCACACCTCAAAACCTTTTTTACGCAGCCATGTTGACAGCATGGTGCTGAAGGTGAGGTCGTCCTCAACCATCAGCAGCGATATGTTAGCTAAATCAGATTTATTCATTTCAAAAAAAGCGTCGTTCTTCTGTTAACCCTCAAGGGCGTCAATCAGCCGCTGCAGTTCCGTCATCATCTGTGTGGCGGCCTCTGAGTCGTCGGGCTGCCATGCGGGTTGTGCGCGCTGCGTGTCAAGTTTGTGCAGCAAAGTTACAACAGACGAGCCAATGAGCGTGAATGTGGGCAGCATTTTGTGCGCCACCTGGCACAAAGCAGCCTTGTCGTGCTGTGCGTTGGCTGCCGCAATGCGCTCAAGGTGAGTGTGGCAGTCGGTGCTGAATTGCTTGACAATGGCTGCTTCGGCCTCAGCATCGCCCTCGGCAAAGGCCAGGAGCGGGGCTACAAAGGCCGGCCATTGCAACGACGGGGCTGCCGGGGCTGCCAGCGCATCAGTCGGCACGGCGCCTTCATTGCCGTCCGCATTGTCGTGATGGTGTGACAAAGCTGACGATTGGGCCGCTGGCTGCGCACCGAACACGCGCTGCAGGTCGTTTTGGTTGAAGGGTTTGAACAGCACATCGGCAAAGCCCTTTTGCTTGAAATGGCTCACAGGCAGCATGATGTGCGACGTCATGGCCACTATGGGCGTGTGCCATTGTGGCAGTTGGGTGCGCAGGTGCTCGGCCAGTTCGTAGCCCGTCATACCCGGCATTTCGATGTCGGTAAACAGCCATTGCGGCTGGTGGCCCTCATCGAGCCAGGCAAAGAGTGCGTCGGGGGTGGTAAAGGCATTGATACTGCCGTCGGGCAACACATTGTGCAACATGGCTTCGGCCAGTTGCAACTGCAGGGTGTCGTCGTCGATAATGGCCACCAAGGCTTTGGCACTGGCTGCAGGCACCGTGGCCGGTGCGGCGTCAGACTGCGGAGCAGCAACCGCTGGCACCACCTCGCTACAAGGCAGGGTGAGCGTAAAGCGCGACCCTTGTCCCACGTGGCTGGTTACGCCAAGGTGGGCATTGAGCAAGGCTACAAGACGCTGCGTGATGCTGAGTCCGAGTCCCGTGCCCTCTTGCCCCTCACTCCCCTTTACACGTGTGAAGGGTTCGAATATGCGGTCAAGGTCGTACCGCGTCATGCCGCAGCCCGTGTCGCTCACGCTGAGGGTGAGCTGGTGGGCGGTTTCGTTGTAATGTGCATCAAGGCTCACACTGCCCTGTTGGGTGTATTTGATAGCATTGCTCAGCAAGTTCTCGACAATTTGCCGCAGACGGTAGGCATCGGTACTGATGCTGAGTGTGGACGGCACTTGCACATTGGCATTGAAAGCGAGCTGCTTGGCTTGTGCCAGCGGGGTGAAAGCGCGCACTATATTATCTATATAGGTGTATACATTGATGGTGTCGCACGTCAGCACAATGCCCCCCGCCTCGAGTTTGTGATAGTCGAGCAGGTCGGTTACAAGACGCTTCAGGTGCGTGGCCGATGCACCGATGGCCTCGTAGGAGCGCGCATTGGCTGCCGCCGGGGTGAGCATGTGCAGATAGCCCAATATGGTGTTGATGGGGGCCTTGATGTCGTGCGATATGGTGAGCAGCAGCTGCTCGCGCCGCTGCATCAGCGTTTCGGCCTTTGTTTTGGCCTGCTCGAGGGCCTTGCGATAGCGGTTGGCCCGCTTCATGTCGCGCCACAACCACACAAAGAGTATGGCCGACAGCAAGGTGGTGGCAAGGGCCAGCATGCCCAACTGCCACGCGGCCCCCGTGCGGCGTGCCTGTTCGTGCAGCGTGGCTTGCTTGAGCTGTTGCTGCTGGCTGGCGGTAAAATTGTCGATGGTGCGCGATATCTGTGCCGACAGTTGGGCCGATGCGTTGCGCAGTTTGTCAGACTTTTTGTAAATGCGGTGCTGCTGCGCGGCCGACTTGTTGGCCATGTCGTTGTGCAGGGTGCTGAGTATGCCGGCCAGGGTGTCGCCCAGATTGACGTTGGTGCGTGTGGTGTCGTGGCGCACATGTTCGTTCTGCGTAACGGACGTGTGCACCGTGTCGTCCTTGGCACGGCGGAAGGCATCACCCAAACGACGGAAAAAGCCTTTTTTGCGACGCTCTATCACGATTTGCTCTCCCCGTTCAACCACGGGCACCTCCACCTGCATCTGCACGGGCTTGTCGCTGTGTTTCAGTGCCTTGATTTGCTGTTGCAGCGAGGAGCCTTGCTTATTTTCCTTGCGCAGGGCATCTATCAAGTCGAGCGTACTGCTGCAGCGATAGTTTATCAGCGCCTGCAGTGTGTCAAGCCGCAGCCGTTGGGTGGTGTCGGTGCAGAGCCGCTTTACGCGCAGCAGTGCCGAGTCGGTTTCGGCATTGGTCTGCAAGTAGCGTTTGAGCTCACGGTTGTCGGCATACTGCAAGGTGGCCGTTTCGGCTTGCGTGCCAGCGTTGAGCAGACTGGTGAGCAGGCGGTCGGTGGCCCGGCGCTGCAACATGACGGTTTGCTCGGCGTGTGAAATGTCATACACCGAGCGTGCCGATTTTACAACAAAGCCCACCGTAGCACAGAGCGCTGCGGTGAGCATGATGTAGCCTATGATTATTTTAAGTCCGTTGGACATGGGCAATATAAATCTTGGGTAACGCGGTAACGGGTTGACGGGTTGACGGGTTGACGAGTAAGTATGCTCTGCACTATTAAGGCCTGAAAGATAAGATACTTAATAACTTAATAACTTACCTGTCAACAAGTCAACCCGTTTACCAATTCCGACAACGCGTACATTTATGCCTTGCCGGCCAATGGGGCTGCCTGAGTATAGACGCGGGCGGCCAAATCTTTGTCCATCATAAAGATGCCATAGCCATTGCCGTTGAGCATCTTGAGGTTGTCGATGATATTGGTGGCATTTTCCTCCTCTTCCACTTGTTCGTCTACAAACCACTTGAGCATGCTCTGTGTGGCATAGTCATTCTCCTGGTGAGTGAGGGCGTAAAGGTTGTTGATAAGACTTGTCACGTGCTGCTCATGCTTGAGTGTGGCCTCGAACACGTCGAGTTCCGACTGCCATTTGGTTGGCACCTCAGCAATGGGTTTGAGCTCTACCCTGCCGCCACGTTGCAGCACGTAGTTGAACAAGATGCGGGCGTGGTCCTGCTCTTCCTGGAATTGTACTTCGAACCAATGTGCCATGCCGGGTTTCCCTTCGCGTGCGCACCAGGCTGACATTGACAGGTAAAGGTATGCCGACCAAAACTCTGCGTTGATTTGCGCATTGAGTGCTTCTTCCATTTTATTGCTTAGCATAATACTTAATGTTTAATTGGTTATACGTTTAACTATTACAAAGGTAAGCAATAGTTGTGCCCTGGCATGATACTTCGTGTTAAAAAACACTTGGCTGCCAAAGTTGACGGGCGAGGGGGGAGGGTGACAGTTTCCAATTTGGTTTGATACATAAGCGCTGCAAAGGTAATACTAAGGCATTGCACCCATCAAAAAAAGTGTACAATTTGTACACAAATATTTGCACCCTCCCCGTCATCCCTCTTATAAAAGAGAGTGTGTGTTTTTACTGCCATCTTACACTTTTTATACGTAACGAGTTGATATACAGGCGTTTCAAGAGTGTAAGATGATTTCAAAGTATCTTACACTCCCCTGCATACATCTTACACACCCCACCCCGCTACCTCGCAGTTGGTTTTATCGTATGCGGTGGGTTTTACGCCACTGGGACGTAGAGAAATTTGTCGGAGCAACAGACTTTTCTGCCCCCCTATGCCGTAATATCCTCCTCCCGTGCTCGTGCCGTGTGGCAGCATGAGGGGTGTGTAGGTGGTGTGTAGGTGGAATTGGCAGCATCTTACACTAAGTAAAGTGTTGATAGTCAATGAGTTGTAGCGTGTTAGTGTAAGATGCAAGATGCACGGTAAGTAAAGCTTTTGTAGTATGGTAAAGGTCCCGCTACCACTAAATGCGACCACTAAATGTTAGCAACAAACGCAAGCTCTAATGGGGGCGACGCGTCCCGCGTCGGGGCATTTAGGAAAGGCTCATACACTATAAGCAAAGGCTCACAGACAGCAGTAATCACACTTCTGCCTGTAAGCCTTTTCCTAAATGCCCGACGCGGGACGCGTCGCCCCCATTAGAGGTAGCGTTTGGTGTTTGTCCGTCGTGCCCTTATTCAAAACAAGGGGCTGTAAATACGACAAACTTTCCCGTCAACAAAGTTAACCTATCAACCTGTTAACCTGTCAACCTGCCTCACCACAAATTAAACTTTACGCCGGCCATGACAATAAAGCCGGGCTGGCGCACATTGGCCAGGTCGTAGTAGTGATGATTGGTCAAGTTATTCAAGTCGGCAAAGAGCGTGTAGCGCGGAGCTGTCCACTGCAATTTGCAGTCGAGCAGGGCATGTGTGCCGTAAGGACGCAGGTCGGCGGTAGGCTTGGCAGCCTGATACACCAGATAGGCGCCCTCGCGCTGCTGCACACGCACAGTCCAGTCGGCACTAAGGCGCGACACGATGCGGTGGTGCAAATGTGCCACAAATTTGTGGCGCAAATACTCCATGGCGTAGTTCGACTTGAAGTAAGGCTCGCCCGCACGACGGTGCTGCGTGGTCCAGGCATACGACAGTGTGAGCCACTCAAACGGCTGGCGCTTGCCCCACCACTCGCTGAGCGAAATGCGCGCATCGGCCCCAACGCCATAGTTGTCGAGCGAGAATGAGGTGGCGTAATACTTGCTGTCCTCTGCCGAGCGCATCACCCAGTCTATCATGTGTGTGCCACGCTGGTAGCGGGCGTTGAAACGCAGTGTGACAATGCGGTGTATAAAGTCGGCCCCTATGCGGAAGGCTGAACACTCCTCGGGCTTGAGTCCGACATTGCCCTCCTGTGTGGGACTTTTATACCACAGGTCGGTAAACGACGGTAGGCGCAGCGACTTGTTCCACGAGGCAAAGAGGCGCCACGCATTGGCGGGACGGTAGCTGAGGTCGATGCCGGGATAGAAACGGAACTTGTGGTCGATGGCATTGTTGCGCTCGGCCATCACGCCAAGCGACAGGGTGACTTGCCGCCACATAAAGTTGTGTTCGGCAAAGTACGACAGGTTGGTGCGGTCGTCCTTTTTGGTGTACGAACGTCCGTCCTCGTGCTTTATGCCGATATATTGCCCGGGCTGCAGGTCGCGGCCCAGATTGGTGCTGTAAATGTTTTCGTTGCGCACTTCTGCCCCAAAGGCGGTGCGGCCAAGGGCCCACTGTGTCCAGGCGTTAATGGCTGCGGTAAACACATCGCCACGGTGAAAATTCTCGCCCGTGGTGCTGCCCTTGATGAGCTGGAAATGGTCGAGGCTGCGCACCCACGACACTTGTGGCACAAGGTGCACGCGCCCCTTGCTTTCGGCCCGTGCCGATATAAGGTAGCGGCGTGTGGCCTCCCACTGGTTGGGATAGGCTGCCGAATAAAAGGTGTTGGCGCCAAAGTCGTTGGCTGTGGCACCGGCTTGCAGGTTAAAGCTGAAGTCGGAACCATCATAGTTGAGTGTGCCAAAGCCCTTACCGCCCTTAAAGGCGCTATTGGCTGTGGCTCCATCGCTGCGCTGATAACTGCCGCTTGCGGTGCCGCTCCAGCCCTGGCCCCACTGCCAGGCGGTGCGGGCCTCGCCGCGCACGGTGCCGTAGCTGCCGCCCTCTACCATGGCGTCGAGGTGGGGCGTGGTGGCGCTCGTGCCACGTGTCACCACATTGATGGCGCCGCTAAAGGCTTGGCTACCCATTACGCGTGATGCAGCGCCCTCAAGTATCTCGATGCGCTCAATGTCTGAAATATTAACGGGAAAATCGGCCGCGTTGTGGCCTGTCTGCGGATTAACAAGGGGAACGCCATTTAGCAGAATGGTGATTTGGTCGTGCGTTCCGCCGTCGATGCTGATGTCCGTTTGAATACCAAACCCTCCGCGTTGCCGGACATCTACGCCTGCTGAGAGTTTGAGAACGTCGTTGATGGTGCGCACCCCCGCTGCCGCGAGGTCGTCGTGCGTCAACGTCAACACTTGTCGTGCGGCCACATTGGCGGCCATTGGAGCGCGTGAGGCTGATACGTTGGCCTCGCCCAGTGCCAGGGTGTCGGCGTGGGTGGCAATGCCTGTCTGCATGCTGCCTTCGGCTTGTGCCGGAGTGGCGGCCATGAGTCGCGGTGTGGCGCTGGCCAAAGTGGCTACGCCCAACACACCGATGCGCACCTCGCGGTGCAGGCAACTGAACAGGCTCCAGCCCTTGCGGCTGAATTGGCTGAACGTAGCAACTTGCGCTTTCTTGGTTGAGTTGTACATAATATAGAATGAATAAAATGAAAAATATGCCCGCTTACGCGAGCTGATATGCTGTTATGCTAATGTGCCGACGCCTTAGCGTTGTTATATATTTATAGCAATACTAAGGCGTCAGCACATTATCTCATTAACACATTATCTCACCACCACCTTGCGTGTCAAACTGCTGGCAGTAGTGTTGATGCGGAAGATATAGACACCCGGTGTCAGGCCCTGCAAACTCACAACGTGCTCTTGTCCGTGACGGGGGGCATTAAGGTGAGCATGGCTGACAGTCTGACCGCCCAACGACACTACCTGGATGTCGGCATACGACTCATCGTTGTTGAAGAGCACCTTCCAGCAGTCATTGTCCTTTTTCAGAGTTACCGGAGCGGCAGTGTTCATCGTCTCGTTAATGGCTGTGCGCAAATTGATGGCCTCCTTCAAGCCCTCGTAGGCGTCAATCTTGCCATAGCCCCATGAGGGACTCCACTCGTCGGGATTGCGACTGCCAGTGTAGCTGTCGTGACGACCAGTTTTTTGCATGATGCGCACAATGTCGGCCGGGGTCAAATCGGGGTTGGCCTGCAACCACAAGGCTATGATACCCGTCACAACCGGGGTGGCCATTGAAGTACCGTTCATCACACCATAGTAATAGTGCTGACCATTAACCTTGACATCCTGCACCAGTTCTGCCTTCGTGGCACTGAAATTCTGCGACTTCTTAGAATAGGCTGAGGTGATGCAACCACCAGGAGCGGCAATGGTAGGCTTGTTAGCCTTGCCCAGCCACGGGCCTTTGCTCGAGAAGTAGCTCATGGCCTTGGCAGTGCCAATAGAGGCTGTATAGTTATAGCTATTACCGTTCAACGAGGTCCAACTGCTTGTAGCATTGTACGAAGCCACGGCTATGGCCTGGGGCACAGAGGCTGCACCTTCGCCCACAATGTAATTGTCATCGCCAGCAAGCGTAGTAAAGCTTACAGGTGTGGGCTTGGTAATGGTGAATGTCTTGCGCGTAAAGGAGCAAGGATATTGATCTGGCTCAACCCATGCGTGAATGGTTTCGCCTTTTTTACCTGTAATTTTCCACAACAGACTGCCGTTCTTGGCCGAGAGAGCTGATGCCAATTCGGTAACAACACCTGCCATTGAGTAGTACTGGCGATTGCTGTATGGGTCGATGCCGCCCGAGGTGGTAAAGCCTGCCTGACGCAGCTGGATCGAAGTCGGGGTGTAAAGGGTGCTGCCCGACACAAGCACGGGAGTGATGGTGAGGTTCTTCTCACCGCTGTTGCTATTGCCCCACACTTGCGACACCACTGCTTGATTGGTGTTGCCGCTTTCGGGCTTCATATATATATATATGGTGCTGTCCGACTCAAAGGTATAGGTGCAGTGCATTTTCTCGCCACCGCTGTTGCCCATGGCTGCCACCATAATGGCACCCTTACCACAGAGCTTGTCCATGTTTTGGTCATAGTCGGTAGAGCCGTCGTGCGGCCCCAGGTTCGAACCGAAACTCATGTTGAGCACCCAAGGCATGCCATTTTCTTCGGCATACTTCTTGATGGCTGCGGCTTGCAACAGCACAGTGCCGTCGTTGAAGTCCGACTTCATCATGAGCAACTCTGAGCCGGTGGCCACGCCATAGTAGTCGCTGCCGTCCACCTTGTTGCCCGCAGCTATATTGGTCACGTGTGTGGCGTGTCCCACTTCGTCGGTATTGTCGGCTGCAGGGGCATTGCCCGACAATGCGCCGCTGGCGGTGGAGCTACCCCACTTCTTGCTGCGGCCGGCAAAGGCTACATGTTTGTATTCAAAACCTTGGTCTATCACGCCTATCAGCACACCAGTACCATCGTAGGGGGTGTCGAGGCCCGTGCCTTCTTGCAACTTGGTCACACCCGTCTCGGGGCGCACATTGTTCATCAAGGCACGCAACTGGCGCGTCTTGTTGACATAGAGCACGTCACGCTGCGCAGCGAGCGTGGGAATGAAACTTGCGGGAATGTTGGCCACTACCAGCTGGTCGGTAGCAGCCTCAGCCTCGTAGCCGGCTTGCTTTATAAAGTCGGCCACGTCACCGGCTGCATTTTCGGCAGTGCTCACGTTGATGCGCAGCAGGCTGTCAGGGGTAACAGCTTGCAAGCCACGTGCTGCCACACGCTTGATGTTTTGTCCTTGAATGAGCGCATCAAACTCCTGGTTCCATTTGCGGCCAGTGTCATACACTTTCACTTGCTGTGCCGAGGCATTGGCGCACATCAAGGCCATGGCTGCGGCAAAAAACAACTTCTTGTTCATCGTAGTGTGATATATACTTCTTCTGTTTTGATTGATCGAAATGTGTAGTTGGCGCACATGCGCCTTACCAAGCGTGCAAAGTTAAGCATTATTTGGCACAAAAGGATAGTAAACGCCTATAAATCAGTAACAATGTGGTAACAATGTTTGTTAAAGCACGGACGCACTCGCTACGGCTTTGTATCCTTATTTGAGAAATTGCGTTCTTATGTTCCCGCGGTAAGCGGCCAACACGCCAAGCAACTAACAAGCCACGCTACGGCGTCAGCCCTTATGTCTCTTGAGGCCACTCGGACGTTAGTCCGTGGCCGTCAGCCGCGCAGCGGCCTTATGTGTTTCTTATGTAAACCTATGTTCCTTATGTTTTCCGCGCTAAGCGGCTAACACGAACGTTATCTTCTGTTCTTATGTCCTTATGTCCTTATGTTTTCCGCGTTAGCGGTTAGCGCTTGAGTTGCACCGACGCGGGACGCGTCGCCCCCATTAGAGCTTGCGTTTCTTCAAGCATAAAAGCTTGCGTTTCTTCAAGCGCAAAAGCTTGCGTCTCTTCAAGCACAAAACACCACCAACAAACGCTACCTCTAATGGGGGCGACGCGTCCCGCGTCGGAAAAATAAAAAGAAAATGCACATCACCGGGCACAGCTCGCTACGCCATCTGCCCGTCACGCCACTCGCGGGGCGTCATGCCCGTGCGGTCGCTGAATATTTTGTACAACTGGCTGCGCGATGTAAAGCCACAGGCCGACGACACACTCTCGATGGTGTACTCGGGGTGGGCCTTGATGTAGTCCTGCGCCTCCTTAAAACGTATGTCGCTCAACCAAATGCGGAAGGTGGTGTGCAAATGCTGGTCGAAATAAATGCTGAGGACGCGGCGCACCACACCTATGCTCTGTGAGAGTTTGACCATGTTGACGGTGGTGTCGCGAAAATTCTTTTCGGCACACCATGCAGCAAGGGCAGCCTCAACAATACGCACCATTTCGGGTGACAACTGCTCGGGGACGGCATTGTCTGATGCTGACTCATCGGCGTCACCATCGTCCATTGACTGTGAGGCGTCGGCCACATCGGTCAGCACCTCGTCGATGGGGGCAAGGTTGTAGCCCACGGCCACGAAACTCAGGTTGAAGATGACAGCAGAGAGCAGCACGGCCCGTCCTATAACAAAGAGCAGCGGACGCCACATGATGGCACCCACAAGCGCAAGCGAGGTGCAGCAAAACAGCAGGTAGCCCGCCCACGTGTAGCGCACATAGGGCATGATGTCACCACCCGTTTCGGCCTCTACCCTGCTCCTGTTGCGGTGTATCTCGCTGAGCGGTATGACGATGCTCGTGAGCATGGACACCAAATAGAGGGTGTGCAACACCATTTGCTCATAGGGCATGTACAGACTGTTGCGCCTCAGCCACCCGCTGCCAAATGCAACGAATGTGGCCACAAGCAATATGCCAAACAACAGGTCGTAGCGACGGCGCCGACGCTTTTCGCACTCGAGGTTGAGTATGGAATGGGCCACCAGAAAGGTGGCGGGGGTGTAGAACAGTATGTTTACTATCGTGCCGGCATCGTCGCTGTGGGCTCTGAAGCCGCAGGCCATTTGCAGGCCGTAGTGTATCATCAGCAGCACGGCGGCGGCCACGAGCGACCAGCGCGATTTTTCGTACTGGCGGTTGACTACGGACACCTGAAAGCGTGACACGACAAGCACGAGTGTTTGCATGGCAAACACTAACAGGCAGGTGTATTGTAATAGAAATAATGATGACATTTATTGATTGTTAAGTAGTGCCCGACAAAAGGAGGCACTATCCTTTCGGACTCTGCAAAGTTAAACACATTTTTGCCGCTATTCCAAAAATATTTAGATATTTGCGGAATTAATTCCAAGAATATTTAGATATTTGCGGAATTGGGGCTTGTGAGCGGACCCATCAGAATGGGGAGATTAGAGCCAATTATTGGCGTTCGGTGAGGCGCTAAAGCACATAGTAATGCTTTAGACTTTTACCGGACTACAATAATTCTAAACGCTAACACAAAACGCAAGCACTAAACGCAAGCACAAAACGCTACCTCTAATGGGGGCGACGCGTCTCGCGTCGGGAAAATTAAAGCAAAAGCTCACAGATAGAAGCCTAATTAGTGCTCATTTTTCCCGACGCGAGACGCGTCGCCCCCATTAGAGCTTGAGTTACTTACGGCGCTAAAAATGGGGTTGGCTAACCTCACGGTCTGCCACCCCCCCATGTATAATAAATCTAACCTAATATTTTCAAGTTGTAGCTTAGTCCTCGTCAGACCAAGACTCGCTGCTCCAGCCCTTCTCGCCAGAGAAAGAGGTGCTTGCGTCAACTTCCGCGTCGCTCACCTTCAGTTCGGGTGAGGCTGCGAGCATGGTCATGGCGTCGAATGTGATAGCCTGGGCTGTGGGAGCCATATATGTCTTTTTCATTGTCATTATCTGTTTTGATGGTTTAATACTACTGTCAATTTAATTAGCGTGCAATGAACTTGTTGCCACCCTTGATGTAGAGGCCACCCTTAACGGTGCGCACTACGCGACGGCCGGTGAGATCGTAAACGGGGGCGTTGTTCTGCTCGGCATTAACGATCTGGTTGATGCCAGTCACGTTGCCACCAAAGTTCATTGAGATGGCTTCGACAGCGCCAGCTGCATCGAGAGTCAAATATGCCTTGTTCATACCGAGGGTAGTGCCTACCTTACCCTTGTAGAATGCAGTGCCGTTAGCACCCTTAGCTAGAATGTAGGCATTGTCACCATCTGCGATTATCTTTTCAGCACCAGCAGAGTTGCCGAGCTTGTTGCCAGTGAGTTCTGCAGCAGTTTCAGTAGTAGCAGGTATCATGGTAGCCTCATCACCCGTAGTTGAAGTAAGGATAACACCAGCGTTTGCGGGGATAGCCTTACCTGCCTCGATGGCCTTCATTGTGGCCTTGCTATTGTCAGCAGTGCTTACATAGTAGGCAGTAACACCTTCGGGTACAACAGTAGCAAATGGTGCGCTGAATGTGGCGAGGTTGCTCACGCCCTCAACGTCGCTAACTGTGTTGAAAGTGACGGTGTTGGGGTAAGTGGTTTCTTCAATCTTGATGAGTGAAGAGTGTTTGTCACCTCCACTTGTTTTATAGAAAGGCGCTTTAGCCTGGTTATAAGAATAAGTTGAACCATTCACCGTGAATATAAAATAATTCTGTTCTGGGTTTTTGCCTGAAGGTTTACGATAACCCATCACGCCTACGTAACCTAAAAGGCCTTCGTTTTCTATGTCTACTACATAGCCACCCTTTACTATTTTGGCAACAGTTACCGCATATTCAGCGTTGTAAGTATCAACATAGCCCTTGTTGCTATTGGCTCCGTCTGTGCCACCCTTCCACACGAAATGCTTGCCATCATTATTTACGAAAGTGAACTTATTTTCGCCCACTTTGCGACAAATCAACTTTGCTGTCTCAGGATAGTTGGCATTAGTCTCGTCTGAAGTAGGCACGAGCGAGTAACCACTCTCTGCATAGTTCATGTATCTTTTTGCACCATCATAAAATACAGCTGTAAAGGTGTAAGCCTTACCATCTTCGGGCATTTGAATATCCGTTGATGTAAGATATGCCGTGTAAGCCGAGCTAAGTGCACTATAATTGGCTAAAGTCTTTGAGGTATTGGCATTGGTTAAGGCTGTACTGAGATTGGTACGCGCCGTCGATGTAGCAGTAGGGTAACCTATGCCTGTTTTGCTCAGTACGTTCTCTACCTTGGTAATAAGATTGGTAATAAGAGTTTCGTCAAGTTTGTAATTAACAGTCAGAGTTTTTGCAGAAGCGTCAAATACAAATGTCTTGGTGCAACCAGCCACATCGGAAATGGTGAAGTCACTCTCGCTAACTGAGGTGCCGGCTGTAAAGAAATAACTGCCGCCATTGTACACTGTTTTCGTACCCTTATTAGCAGAATTAGTGCTGGTAACCGAACCCGTTGTTGCATCACCTGTCATACTTACTGTATAAACATCATAAGCAGCAAGAGCATCATCGCTTACCTTTGAAAATTGGAAGGTGGCAGTGCTACTGTTGCCAAAACCACCCATTACGCCAGTATTATAATCGTCCCAAAAATCACCTACAGTAAAAGTCTTGTCTTCGGCACTCACCACTTTAATGTTCATACCAGAACGAGTATCTGTTGCTTGTGCTTTACTTTGACCCCACTTGCCATTGATATTCTGAATACCATAATCTTTTGCACCTTTGTCTATATAAATAAAGGCAGTAGCATCTTGCTTCTGAGTATCCGACGTGCCGAACCATGAATAGCCCTTAGTTTCGTTTGAAAAAACATACTTAGGTGACTCTGAAGTGACTGCACTGTTTTGAACACTTTTTACCTGGCGCATCTGATACCAGCCCGAAGCATCAATACTTGAAACCGGTTCAAAATTTACCTGTGCCGAAGCAGGCATAGACAGGCTGCCCATGGCAATGAGTGCCAAGGCAAGAGTAGAAATTTTCTTCATAGGTTGTGATATTTGTTGATATTAAGTTATAAAAGCAGCGTCGGACAACGCACAACACAACTATCGCCGCGCTATGGACTGGCAATGCAGACCATGGCGCGGCGATGACTCTACGGCACAAAGGGGGCTTGCACCATAGCGAGTGTACGTTGCTGATGTTAAATGTCTATAACAAATGGGGGGGGTAAATAACAGCATATTGTTGGCACACAAGTCCACGTGCTTGACCTTACGACCAAACTCGGAGGAAAGTACATAATACGCGTTGCGTGTCATAATTTGTTGCTAAATAATTTTGTTTAATTTACGCTGCCGCATTTGTAAACGCACAACTGCGGCACGACAGCCTCATTGCTCTGCTCTGCTTTTATCAACGGCACTTCATGCGATGGCTGCATATTGCGTTTTCATTATCAATTCGGCGCAAAATTAAAACCTTTTTATACATTGCGCAACACTTCTGTCGCATTTTGTGTCACTTTTATGCTTAAAAACATATTCTGAAGGCTATGCACGCAAAGTTCCAAGGCTCATAGTGATGCTTTTGCCCTTACAAGCAGGGTGTACGAAATAGACTTTTAGCGGGACAGGTTTTTTGGAGGATTATAAGTTGTATGAAACGCGCCGCAAAGGAACGCAAGCACACAACGCAAGCACACAACGCAAGCACTAATGGGGGCGACGCGTCTCGCGTCGGGGAAAGATGTGGCTATTTATTTAGTAGAGTTCGTATCTTCCTCCTTTCTCTATCCCGACGCGAGACGCGTCGCCCCCATTAGTGCTTGCGTTGTATGGTTGTGTTGGGAGGTAGCGTTTGACACTTGAGTCCATTCGTATGTTTACGTTTCACCGGACTGCAATAAGATGAAAACATATTCTGAAAGCCATGCCCGCGAATGGGCTGACAGGAAGATGTGCTGATGATGCGCACGCGCACAAAAAAAGGGCTGACACCGTAGCGTTACTATTTGCAACGCTGCGGCGTCAGCCCATTATCATATTGGCATATTGCACTTCTGCTCACATTTGCACATCTGCACATCTGCGAGCGAGGCGCCCTGCGTGTTCGTTATTCTGCAATCAGCGAGAACTCTGCGCCTGAGGCGAAGTCCTGACCATTCTGCTCGTTGAGCGCACGGAAACGAATGTAACGTGCCTTGACGGGCTTGCTGAACATGACGCGCTTGAGCTCGGCATTGGCAGCGAAAGTGCCTTTGCACACAGGCTCACCCCACGACTTGCCGTCCTGGCTCACATACACCTCGTAGTCCTTGACCCAACCATTCTGGCCGCTCTGACGGGGCAGGAAGGTGAAGCCCTTCATGAGCTTGGGCTCGGCGGCATCGAAGTCTACCCAGTGGGGGTACTTGGCCAGGGTGATAGAGTACATGGTGTGCCATATAGTGGCGGGGTCGCCATCGACAAGGTATGAGGCATCGCCACTGCCGGGTTCCTGCGACGAGGCAAAGACTACCTGCAGGGGCACGCTCTCAACCTTGGCATAGGTCATGGAGGTCTTCATAGCGGGATTGTCCTTGTACCACGTGGTGATGGTGCCACCGGCACGCAGATTGACGGGCGCGGTGTAGGCTGTGGCCTTCTTGCTGCCACCCAGGGCATACATGATGGTGCGGCCCTTGGCAGGACTGCTCAGTGTGACCATGCCCGTGCGGCTGTGTTCGATGCTGATGGGCTGCTCACCCGAGGGGCTTACTTTGGCCACCTCGGCAAGCTGCTGCTGGGCTGCGAGCGGACGTATGATGAAACCGAAGTTGTAGTTGTGGCTGAGGGCCTGGTCCTCAACAAACGGACCACCCTGGCCGCAGCTGGCTCCGCCAAGACCGGTTACCTTGGCGTCGAGATGTAGGTAGGTGCCATCGCTCTCGGGCAGCTGGTAGATGTGGGCTGCCTGGGTGAGCTGCTGCTGGCTCCACGGCAGAGCCGATACAGACATGACGCTGTCGGCCACAAAGGCTACACCCTCGCCACCCTGGGCGGGACGCAGGGCGCAATAGCGCACCTCCTCACGGTTGCCCATAGACTGGGGCTTGGGCAGTATAATGTCTTGCTTGCCCACCTCGCCCTGGTGCAGCTCGATGAACTGGCCGGTTTTGCGGTCGGCATAGTTATTGACAGGGCCGCGGCCGTAGTAGCTGAACTGGTTGTACTGCTTGGGCAGTTTCATAGAGTAGCCTATGCGGGGCAGTACCACATTGGTGCGGTTGGCCGAGATGGCGCTCTGCAACTCTACCGAGCCATCAGGATAGATGGTGTACACCTGGTTGGTGGTGAACTTGAAGTCGTCGGCACCAAGGGCGTGCTTGCCCTGGCTGAAGGTGTAGACTGTCTGCGGGTTGCGGTCGCGGTCGGAGTATACCTGCTGGCTGCCCTCGCGGCCCTGGCTCTCGATGGTGAGGCTTATTTGTGTCACACCGTTCTTGCCCTTGACAATGGTGGGCTTGCCCACTACCTTGTGCTGCAGGTCGTAAAGGCCGTTTTTGAACCACGCGTTGTGATAGCCAATGCCGGCGTCGTTGTCGGTGGGGGCACGGAAGGCGTCGAGCTTGGGACCGTTGCCGTTGGCAATAATCTCCTGTCCGTTGTAGGCAAGGTGGCTGATGGCGCCTGTGCTGAGGTCGATGTCGATGTCGTAGTTCCGGCCCTTGACGCTGACCTGCTTACTGCCTACTGTGACATTGGCAGTGCCCTTGGCGGCCACGCTCTTAATGGCGGGTGCCTTTACATCGGCACCTTTCACGCGGAGTTGCTCCTCCATCTGTACATAGCCCTTCTTGGCCCACGGCATATCCTTGCCCTGCAGGAACTGCACCTTGACAAAGTACTCGCTGTTGGGGTCGAGCTGCGCGTAGTTGTAGGGCAGCACATACTCCTGGCGCTCACGCGGGCCGAGTATGTTCTTGGCGCCCATCAGGGGTTTGTCCTTCTCCACACACACGCCGTCTTTGTAGAGCGACCATACTACTTGATAGCCCTTGAGCGGCTCGAAGTAGTTTTTGTTGAATATCTCGATGCGTCCCTGTTTGAGGTCGACAGCCTTGACGCCCACATTCTGATACACCTTTTTCACCTCGAAGTACTGTGCCTTGGGTGAGAGGTCGGGGCGCATCACGCCGTTCATGCAGAACATGCCGTCGTTGGGCTTATTGTCGGGTCCGAAGTCGCCGCCGTAGCCCCAGTAGGTTTTGCCGGTTACGGAGTCGGTGCCCTCCATGGCCTGGTCCACCCAGTCCCAGATGGCGCCGCCCATAAAGAAGTTGGTGCTCTCGATGGCGTTCCAATAGTCTACCAGGTTGCCCACGGCATTACCCATAGAGTGTGCGTACTCTGATATGTGGTAAGGGTACTTCATGTTGTAGTTGCCCTTGACAGCGCCCTGCACCCAAGCTATTGAGGGGTACTGGTTAGAGCCTATGTCGACAATGTCGTTGTTGCGCTCATACTGCACGGGGCGGCTTTGGTCGTACTGCTTGATGGCGGCATAGCAATCCTTGAAGTTGTCGCCGGGTCCGGCTTCGTTGCCAAGGCTCCATATCACCACCGAGGGGTGGTTGACAGTGCTGTGCACCATCTCCATGTTGCGTGCCAAGTGGGCGTTGCGGAACTCGGGCACATGTGAGAGGCTTTCCTTGCCATAGTAGTACTCGTGGCTTTCGATGTTGGCCTCGTCCTCAAGGTAGATGCCGTACTTGTCGCAGAGGTAGTACCAGTAGGGTGCATCGGGATAGTGTGAGTTGCGCACGTGGTTGATGTTGCCACGCTTCATCAGGAACACTTCCTTCTGCATTTGCTCGCGGGTGACGTAGTGTCCCGTCTGCGGATTGTTTTCGTGACGGTTGACGCCCTTCATCTTGATGGGCTTGCCGTTGAGGTAGTAGTAGCGTCCGGCCAGTCCGAACTCGTCCTGGCTGGCGGGTGTGTCCTTAATTTCTATTTTGCGGAAACCTACGTTGGTTGAGAAGGTCTCTACCACCTGTCCCTTTTTGTCCTTGAGCTGTCCGACGAGGGTGTAGCGGTGTGGTGCCTCAGCGCTCCAGGGCTTTACCACATTGCCGGCATTGAGGGTGACGCTGGCGGTAAGTTCGCCATTTTTGGCCACGTCGCCCACCTTGGCCACTGCCGACACGCCTGGCACGAGGGTGTTGTTGTCGGAGTAGAGTTCGTTCTCGTAGAGGCTGTACTCGATGGTGTAGCCCTTGGCGGCCTTGGTGGTGAGGTTGCTCACCTCGGCACTGATGTGGAGGCTGCCATTGGTGTAGGTGGCATCAAAGTCGGGAATGGCCTTGATGTCGCGCACCTGCACCTTGGGTTTGGCGGTGAGTGCCACGGTGCGGAAGATGCCCGGCAGGCGGAACATGTCCTGGCTCTCGAGGAATGAGCCATCGCTGTGGCGGTATACCTCGACGGCTATCACGTTTTCGCCCTTCTTGTTGAGATAGGGTGTGATGTCGAACTGTGCGAGGTTGCGTGAGTTCTTTGAGAAACCTACGTAATGGCCGTTGATGTAGAGGTAGAAGAATGAGTCTACGCCGTCGAAGTTGATGTACACTTCCTTGCCGTCCCACGCTGCGGGGAGGGTGAAAGTGCGGCGGTAGGAGCCTACCTCGTTGCGGTTTTTATACGTCATCCAGTCCTTTGACGGGGTGCGCATCACCCCACCCTTCCAGTCGCCCTGTCGCACTTGGTGCTGGAATATGACGCGCTGGTTTGAGTAGAGGGGTTCACCATACTTAAAGGTGCCGTTGGCTTGTTTGCCGGCCATGTTCCACGACATGGGCACTTGTATTTTGTCCCACGCCGAGGCGTCGAAGTCTGTCTTGTAAAAGTCCTTTGGACGTTCGTCGGGATTTTTGGCCCAATGGAACTGCCATTGCCCGTCGAGGCTCTGCCAGAGGGCGCTGTTTTCGGGCAGCACCTTGCGCGCCTGCTCTACATTCTCAAACGAGAAGAACCAGGCGTGTGGCTGCTGCTTGTTATAGGCTACCGAGTCGGGGCTTTGCCACTCCCAGCCTGTGGGTGCGGGCATTTGTCCGTAGTAGAAGCCTCCGAGGGGCGTTACTTGTGCCCACATCGGGGCAGCCAGCAGGGCTGCCATGAGGGTCATTGTTGTCTTACGCATATTTATAATATAGGTGTATGTGTTTGTGGTAACTGTTCAACACTGCGGGCAGACTGTATGTGGTCTGCCTCAACGCGTTACAAAGGTAAGTATTTGTTTTAATAAACTGACGCCCGCACAGCACATTGTGGGGCGCAACAAACAAAAAAAGGATAATTCATTGAGCATTGCGCTCAAATCATTATCCTTTAAGAATAGCGTACCCAGAGCCGGGGTCGAACCGGCACGGGTTGCCCCACTGGTGTTTGAGACCAGCGCGTCTACCGATTCCGCCATCTGGGC
>OGNQ01000485.1_pt1 | contig 39179 bp, 32 predicted proteins | sample 1573481 | NCBI WGS metagenome assembly OGNQ01 (sample SAMEA2581920, study PRJEB24529) | metagenome | biome: Human gut stool | place: China | collected 2011 | reverse complement strand
CGCATTATAAACTTACCGTACTACTTAGCGATCATGATCGTTACACGGTTCTTTGCGTTTTCTGCAAAAGGCTGCACACGTGCACCCTTAGATTCTTCTGTAATGCGCTCAGTAGGTATATTATATTTCTTTGTCAGCATCCAAACCACAGCTGCTGCTCGCTTGGCAGCGATGCGGTCGTTGATGACGTCATTGCCTGTACCCTTGTCAGCATAGCCGGTTACTACAACCTTTGCCTCCGGGTTCTTTCCAAGGTAGTCAACCACCTCACGGATCTTAGCATCCTCAGCAGGAGCAATCTTGTAAGAATTGATGGTGAAGAAGATGTCACGGCGAATCTCCTCTAACTTCTTCTCTACAGGAGCTGGCTTAGGCTCTGGCTTAGGAGCTACATATTCCTGCTTAGGAGCTGGTGCCGGAGCAGGTTCCTCTACCGGCTTAGCCTTCTTGGTATAGCTCTTGCCCAGATTGATGCGTACACCTGCCAGTGCATTGAAGTACCAGTCAGGGTTATCTGCCTTCTTAGAGTTGTACTTGTCAGAAATCATGTTGGCATTGCCTTCGAGCATGATGCTCACAGCCTTGCTTACCTTGAATTCCAGGTCGATACCGGCTCTGCCGTAAGGGCGAACCTTCTTTCCCTGCCAGAGATATTCCAGCAGATAGTTGCTCTGATTCTTGATGTTGGCAGCCAGGTCGTTTACCTCCTGGTTAGCTCCTGCCCAGTTGATACCACCACCAACGAAGGCAGTAGCGTTGAACACGCGGTTCGGGTTCCAGCCACAGAAGAGGTTAGAGAGGTTGAACATGAAGTCCACACCCGGAGCTACATATTTCCATTTGTAGCTGGCGGTATACGGAGTACCGTCCTTGGTAGCCTTGTATCCGTTCCATCCGCCCTTGCTCCAGATACCATTTATCTGACCACGGAGTCCGAAAACAGGAGAGAACTGGTAGCCGATGGCACCCTGGAAGTTAGGAGAAAGCAAGTCGGAGAAGCTTGCCTCACCTACAGTATATTGCCCACCAGCCTGAACATCCAGGAACCAGTGACGCTTAAACTGATATTCGTTTCCATCCTTGTCTGTGTAGGATGCTTGCGCCATAGCGGCTGTAGAGCCGATGGCTAACATGACCATTGCCATGAGCAGCTTAATTGATTTCATAACTTTCTACATTAAATTTTATTTCTTTACGAATTTCTTTCCATTCACAATGTAGATACCAGAACGGTTCATCTGCTTTACCTTACGTCCCTGGACATCATAGATTACATTGTTCTTCTCAGTAGAATTCACAACATGTTCGATACCAGTAGCCTTATCATTGTCTACTTCGATTGTAATCGTCATTCTTGGGTTTGTATGACAGTCACTGGCTTGGGTTGTGGTCTTGTCCTCAAGGAACTTTCCAAAGTTTGTATCTCCGAAGGTTCCCTGCAAAATTACGATAGCGTAACTATTGGCTTTCAATTCACCTTCTCTAATAGGAGTATCAAAAACTAACAGCAATGTCGGCGTTGTCGGATCTTCTGGATCTACATAGCTTTCAAAGTGTCCTGTACGAATCGTCTTGTTGTTGTCGTAAACTGCAAGTCTCACTTCTCTATCAGGATTAGCAACCAAGCCATCATAGTATCCAATGTTTTTAATCATGAATCCATTCAATGCAACATCCTTGACAAAACCTGATATATCAGGCAACATCTGGTATATTGAATAATCTGATTTAAGATTTGAATCTTCAGGAGAGCCGCCCTTTCCTATCGTAAAACTTTCCTTGATAGCTTGAGTCTTTACTTCCTTATTATTCTTTTCATAATGGAAGGTTCCTTCTGGGATTACCAGCTGATAGCTAGCCTTTGCCAAGTCAGTCAACGCAACAGTAAACTGATTGTCTTTTCCTGTTACCGGAGTAAAGGTAACGTCTTTCACACGCTCACCCTTCTCATTAGCAATATAGGTATCAGCATCACTCATTACTGTAACATGAGTCAACTCATCGAAAGAAAGAGTCAGGAGATCGGCATTGCTTCCTACTATTGCAGGTGTCAACTTGTAAGCTGTCTCTACGGTCTTGATAGCAGCAGCCGGTTTTTCAACCTCAACGAATGCGAAGGCACTGGTCAGACTGCTTTGCCAATATGGAGCAGCAACAGCTGCTTCTGTCTGATACTTCTTGTCTGCATGATTGCACAAAGCATAAGCAACGCTAGAGCTTCCCGTTACAGATGGATAAGATCCCTTGAATGAGAAAGTACCCAATGCTTTGTCTGCATCAAAGACATCCCCCGATTCGAGTTGTACAGCAGAGCCATCCAGTTTGGCAATTGTAAGTTTGCTTACTTCTGCACCTGCATCAGCTGTCACTCCATTGACATTCAGCATATTGTCATCAGCATCACCCAAGGTGAAGACTCCACTATGGTCTAACGCCTCAAACGCAGAAGCTTCATCAATATTGTCTACTAACAGAACCTGATCGTCACTTACGGCAAGATACTTTCGTTCATTCTTCTTATTTACACTGGCTATCTTATACCACTTCTTGTTCTCTGGAAGAAGAACATCAGTTTCATTATAATAAGCATCAATAGCAGCCTTGAATTCTGCATCTGTTGATGCCTCATTCCCGACAACTTCGTTCAAAGCGACATAAGCGTCACTGGTAACCTTAGGATAGCCCACCGCATTATTCTGCAACAATTTCAGAGCTTTCAAATATGCGGCAGAACCGACAACAACATATTCTACATCAAAAGCCTTATTGTAGCGTTCCCATTCGGCATCGCCCTTCTTGTCGTTGCAAACTACATTAGCAGGAACAATAAGTTTATAAGTACCCTTCTTTGAGATAGCACCTGCAGCTCCCTGTATTTCAAAATTAACTTTCGTATCAGATGCCTTGACAGCCTTTGCTGTCAGATAGTCGTTACCATCTTTCAGTAATTTCACGCTGGCAGCCTCATCTACATATCCAACCTTCTCTCCGAAGTCTACGGCAATAGTAAGAGGTAAAGTTTCAACGGTTCCCGCTGCAGGAGTAATCGAAACAGGACTAAAAGGAGCCTTGATGACAAAAGAGAATTTCATTTCCTTGTTCTCAAAGCCTTCCTTATCAACAAAACTCTTTGCAGGAACCATAAGTGTATATGTACCATTCTTTGCTATCTGGCTAGCAGCAGATAAGGTTACCACATTGTCTTTTACAGTAGCCGAAAGCGTTTGGCTGCTCGTTCCATCAGAGAGTGTGATTTTGGATGCATCTTTAACCAGCATGTTGCGGTCGAATGTAAGATGCATGTTTTCAAAGTACTCTAAAACACTGCCATTCTCCAAATCACCTGTAGCTGTCAGAATGGTAGACGGCATGGTATAGAGTACCGTAATCTTTTTTAATTGAGCATTCGAAAAACTGTTTTTGTATATTAAGTCATGGATATCCTGCTTTTTATCATTAATCCATGTCTTGTATCCATCTTCCTGACTTCCTAATTCATCGTCTGTCACTCGAAGATCACCTACAGTACTACCTTCGGAGAAAGATACTCTGTCAAGACGTCCGATATCAGGTGCATGCACTTTCATCAAAGCCTGCTGACTGACTTTGAGATAATAGGAGATATCATGAGTATAGCGATTAGTAAAGTTTACGATGGCTGTACCCAATCCCAGATTACCCCACTCAAAATCAATAGTAATGTCGCCATTAGAGAAAACATTATCAGTAACGGGAACTTCATTACTATTACCTTCAGGTGGAGTTATGGAAGGAGTAAGGCTGAGTGGCTGACTGAAATCAAATACAACAGTGCGCTGTATCTGAGCCCAACCGGGGGCAGACACACAAGCCAGTAATATGACAAACAATGATTTCTTCATAATAGGTAAGTTTAAATGTTTTATTAGCGCATGTTCATATCTATTTCGTCAGTAGCCGTCTTTACACACAGTTTCCAAGTGCCGTCTACTTTCACCGGATTGAACATATAAGCTGTCTTTGCCGGTTCAGCGGTTCCAGCCTGTTTTGCCGTTGCAAAGGTAACATCATATTTCACATCATTGCAGCCTTGCAACTGGAATGAGTAATATACGCGTGTATAATCCAATACAGGGAACATCTTAAACTTGTTAAGATATCTTTGTCTTGTTTCTTCTGTGAGAGGTTTCACTTCTTGCGTAGAATCGGTATATTCATGCAAATTAGCAAGCACTGCGTTATAATCCTTTGCCTTGAGTTGCGCCATGGCATCATCACAAAGTTTCAACATAGCAGCCGTATCTTCTTCTGTCAATTCGCTTCTGAATTCATCAACCTGCTGTTCGCGACTTTTCTTTTTCTCACCGCATGAGCATAATGAGAAGACCAATATAGCCAAGAGAGAATATAATATAGTTTTTTTCATACCCGTCACATTTTTAAATAAAAAGAGGGTGCGCCGCTCTTTTAGGCACACCCTCTAATTAGAGCTTAATTATTAATTTCCTTTTCAATAAATGTCTTAATCACCGATTGTACCGTTGATTGTGAACTCAACCTTAGTAGTAAACTCACCCCACTCGTAAGCGATAGTGATAGGAACTCTTACCTTGAAGGTTTCTACGTTACCACCATTGTTGTAGTACCAGATAGTACCGAACTTAGCCTTATTAGCCTCCATGAAGGTTGCCAAAGCAGCATTCTGACTTGCAGAGTTGTAAGAAGTCAAATCGTTGGTGTAAGTTACCTTACCCTTAGTCTTAGAATCTGTAGCAACACCACTTATATTACCGCATCTGAGTTCAACGTCTCCACTAATCTTATCCATTGTAGTCCAATGACCGCCGCCAAGAGTTGTCTCAACGTTAGCAGGTGTAGTATCGATCGTAATAGACTTCACATTGTAGTAACCCCAGAACCAGAGGTGGTCACCCCACATATTACTCTGGTTAGCTACACAACCTGCCTCAGAAACAGTAGCAGTATTCCAACCACGCCAGTCGTACAACTTGAAGAGATCAAGAGCGTAGATAACGTTACCATTGGTGTTAGCATCGATACGTGGCTCTGTAGCAACATCAATCAAGTTGATTGGACGCTCCCAAGATGTCAGGAAGATACCATCCTTAACAAACTCAGCAACACCACAAGTATTCTTAGTTACAACACCTACCCAAGAGCGAAGCTCCTTCTGGATATTAGCATTCGCCGGTTCATAACCAATCGCATTCAAGACAGCCTTTGTTGTTTCATTCTTTATCAATGTAATCTCACTAGTAGCAGGATCCAATGTTGCAATTTTAACATAAGAAGTACCCTTTACTGCATAGAGATCTTCATTCATGAATGCACCATCTGCGTAGTCAATAGCACAACCCTCAAGAGTTTCCTGCAACTTAGCCTTGCTGAATACGTGAGAGTCGCTAGTGAAATACTTGCAGAACAACTTGTTCCACTTGGTATCAGCAGCACTGCTCTGTGGAGTGATTGTATAACCACCAACTACAACAGGCTCAGGAACGAAGTAATACTTGTGAGGACCTACTAACTTAGCAACATTACCCTTCAAAGTAGAAGTAACCTTGCGGCTAATACCAAGGATATCGCCACCATTTGTAGGTTCCTTAACATCGAAGATAACAGCTTCCTTACCATTTATAGAACCATCAAGTCCCTTCCAGTACTCAGGAATCAACTCACCGAATGTCTGGTTATTATTGATACGTGACAAGTTGTAAGTCAACTTAACATAGATGTAAGGATACTTAGCCTTTGCATTACCAACGTAACGTACATAGCGAGTTACAGTAACAGGATTTGCCTGATCATGAGTCAACTTCTCTAGATCTTCAGCAGTTAAGTGCCACTTGAAGGCATGGTTAGTTGTACCCTCTGTATTACCGAAGTACTCGATATTACCAAGATCATCAGCAGCGTTGTATGTACCACCCTTCTCAGGAGCAGCCTTGAACATCTTCAGATCCAAAGTAGTATTACCAGCAGCATCAGAACCGTATGTGCCCTTAGAATCAATAGTATACTGCTCATCGAAGTCCTTCTTTGTCATATTCTCAAGACCCTCTGTCAATACAGTTGCAGAGAACTGAGCCCATGTAGTCTTCAAATCAGCAATACCATTGCAGAGATCGAACTTAGCATCCTTTGCAAACAAGTCAATTGTCTTATTAGGAGCAACCTCTGGGTTCTGGCGTGTAATGTGAATCAAGATGTAACCATCCAAAACCACCTCGTTACCACGCTTAACGAGTACCTGAACCAATGGCTCACGGTCGATAGAAGTAGCAGACTCAGAAGTTGGATTACCCTCTGCATCAACATTCCATGCACGGAGAATACCAGCGTCTTTGTTAACCCACTTAGCATAACGGCTATCAATTGTTGCGTTACCGTCTACCTTGTATTCAACGAGGTTGAACTGATAAGTCAAGCCCCAATCCTTACCTTCTTCTAATGACATCTCCTTCAAGTTAACACCAAGTTTATTAGGAGTACCAGGAGTAAACTGCTTAACATCCTCTACCAACATGTGGAGTCCGAGGTAGCTTGCGATATCAATACCCTCTGCACTGTTATAGTAAAGTTCGAGAGCAGCGCCTGCTGGATCTGCCAAAGCCTCCTGAGGTGAGTCATAAACGTGAACCTGAGCAGCAGCATCAACAGCAGTTGTACCGAATGTATTAGCAGTAGGAATACCCTTTTCGTCACCCATACGGGTATTAGACAGACCTAATCCAGCATAATGAGGTTTCAATCTCCAGTACAAAGCCTCGAGGTAAGCCTTCTGTGGTTGAATCAGAGCATAATCAGAAGTAACCTTGCCTTCAGCTACTGTACTTGCAGCTGTCTTAGCCTGCAAAGCAACGGTATTAGCTGTCTCATTCTTATCTTTAACAGTTGGGAATGGTTCCAACTTTTCAGGATGCTGAATCTTCAAACCTGCTGTAACAATACCATTAGAAGTATTGAAGAGAGCCTTACCTGCATCATTCAACTTTGGAGAAGTAATATCGCCAAGATCTGAAGCAGTAGCACGAGTATGATAATTCAAGATTGTTGGCTCAAGAAGATTGAAGCCCACAATATCCTCGTATGCCATATCAGCATTTGATGGATTCATGTGATACTTAACACCCCAAGCAGGACCATAGTTGTACAATGTTGTTGGCACATAGGCTGGAGCATGTTCCAATCTGTCTGGCAAATAGTTATCAAGACCAGTAACATCCTTATGAGTTACGCCATCATCAATTGTTAAGCGGCTTTTACACCCAAGTCCTGTTTTATGTACCAAGTACTCACCATGCAAGTAGTCATAAGTCAAAGTCTCAATACCATCCAAGTAGAGATTTGGCATGAATACCAAGCCTGTCAAATCACCAGTAAGTGAAATAACGACCTTTTCACCAGAAATACCCTTAACACCTGTGAGGATCAAGTTTTGCTTATCCAAAGTAGCGGTGATAGAGTTTGGAGTTTCTGAAACAAACTGAACGTCACTGCGTCTTACCTTCTTGCCATCCTTGTAGATATCGAAGTAACCAGATTCTGCATCAGGAACATAGTACTCATAAGATGCTGCGGATGCGCTTGTGCCTGCATCACCCTTGTCACCCTTGACGCCTTGATCGCCCTTGTCACCCTTGACGCCTTGATCGCCCTTGTCGCCCTTGACGCCTTGATCGCCCTTCTCGCCTTTCTCGCCCTGAGGACCACGAGCCAAGTTGTCTGTCTTTTTACCATTCTCATACCAGTAACCATCGGCACCGATAGTCCATGCAGTACCAGGAGCGCCATCCTTACCATTTGAAATAGTGACTGATTTTCCATCACTGAGCTTTACAGTAATACCATCACTAGTTTCTGTTACTCCGGTAACAAGACCACCACCCTTAATCAAATTCTGAATGGTCTCAATTGCTTTTGCATTAGAATCAATCTGCTGTTGCAAATTACTAATGTCATCATCGTAGTCCTTACAAGAAGTAAATGTGCTTACCGAGGCAATTGTCAATGCACCCATAAGCAGCGCGCTAAAATACTTTCTTTTCATACGGTAATAATTTATAAAGTTATACGATTTTCCTAGCCTTTCGGCAGGAAGTTATTAATTAATTCTCTATATCGAATTAAGAGTTCCGTTTGATGAAAAGAGTCTGCACTCTTAGAAAAGTTCTTCGTTCTCTTTCAAAGGTTCTCTTAGAAAAGTTATTTTATCGTTCTTATATATCGTGGCTTTTATCGCCACTCAGTTCTTATTGTTTTTGTGATATCTCCAGCCAGGAGATTTTTCATGTTGCAAATATAAGTATATTTTTCGAAACTTGCAAGTTTTTGAGCATTTTTTTTTCAAAAAAGGCTAATTTTCTTATGTTTTTTATAAAATAGCCCCCATTTTGGGCTTCTAACCCGTCCATTTTCCCTGTTTTTCTCCATTTTGCCGATATAAAACCTACACCTTATTATATATAGGGGAGATTGGCGGTCCTACACCTTATTATATATAGGGACCATCTAGATACGAATGTATGAGTATCTACCAGAAATGTTGTTTTCTGCAGATTACCGAAAAAAATCCGTTTTTCTTTGGTATTATTCCCAAATAGTTGTATCTTTGCACAAAATTACAAGTAATACTGGAGATATGAAGCAAGATACTAAAAGATAAGCACCCCCCCATCCGGCTTGAGAAAGAAGGATGGGGGATTTCTGTATTTTATACTGCTATTCCATTACGCATTATATCATCATATAAGGGTGATGGTTTGCATTCTTCAATCAACACCGGTTCTATAGATGTATCTATATTAAGGGTGGCAAGCCATAATGAAGATGTAGTGTCCAGCCAGTCGCCATTAAGCTTAGGTATAACTACTGCTACATCAATATCACTATCTTTTCTTGCTTCATTTCTACTACAAGAACCATACAGATATACTTTCGCATTAGCAAGCAATGGAAGTATTGCTTCCTTGTAGCATTTTACTATCATTAAAGCATGTTCTCTATCCATTGTTTTAAAACTTTTGTTTTATTTATTAATGTTCTGCAATATTCTGGAGTCAATTTCTTCGCTAGCTCATCTTTGTAGGATGGGTATCTTGCCTCAATATTCATTGGCATTAATTCCGCAAGAAACTTTAGCTGTTCTGATGTCATTTTTGATACTAACCCGCAGCTTTGTGCCAATTTCAAGAGGTTATGGATGTATGGAACCTCGTCTGGTTTTATAGCACTCCAATACGACTTTATTGTTTTTTCTATAACCAAATGGCACATAAAGCCAACATATAGCCATCTTCCACCGTTGTACATAACCTCAGCGGTTTCGATGTCATAGTCTGCAAGTTCTTTCCAATATTTAACTTTATCTATTGCCATACTTTTCTTGTTTTTGTGCAAAAATAGACCAAATAATTAAGATTGCCAAATTTTTAGTGTTAAAAAGATTTTTTAGAATAAAAAAATCCGTAGCGCCGGATATGTCCTTTCCTCCGTTAGGCGTTCCGGCGGATCGCCTAACAGACTAGCGAATCGTATTATACCAAGCCGCTTCATTCAGCTAACTGAGCTACTTCATTCAGCTAACTGAGCTACTTCATTCAGCTAACTGAGCTACTTCGTTCAGCCAACGCAGCCATATTATTCAGCCAACGAAATTGACTCTTCCACCCAACGAAGTCGAATCTTTAACCCAACGAAATCGAATCTTCTGCCCAGCGCAGTCGTATCTTTAACCCAACGCAGTCATATCTATCGGCTCAATGAAGCGTATGAACTTGTTAAATGACGTACATGATTTCATCTACTTACTTAAACTGGCTGGATTCCCTACACCTTATCATATATACTGGCATTGATGTGAATATCGGAAAAGTATCAATGACGATGTGATAGACTGATACAACGATATGCTTATCGAAGCTAGCAGTATATGAGAGGGAGGTAGAGTTATTCCGCCAACGATGCAGGAGAAATTACGTCACGACGTAGCAGTAGCTACGTCACGACGTAACAACAACTACGTCCCGACGCAGTGACAGCTACGTCGTGACGCAGTTTCAGGAGCATCCTGCCCATTATCAAGTAAGGCTCTTTTGAAGTTCGAAATAGCTTTTTTGAAGTTCGAAAGAGCCTTTTTTTGAATCTAAAGTAAGCCTCACTTCCATTTTTGGTGATAAAAAGACGAAAAAAGGGCTTTATTGAACGCAAAAACCCTCGTTTTGTTCAGTCGATGCACCAAGCGCCCAATGAATAGAAAAAAACAAAAAGCAAACAAGAAATACCTGAATATCAGCTAATTATGCCTGTTTTAACATACATAGGGTGTGGCAATAGGTGACAATAAGGTGACAATAGAAATAGGGTCTATTGCCACCATTAAACCATTGTATGCCAGTAAGTTAGCATGCGCGTGGCAAATGTGGCAATAAAATCGAGAGTAAACTGACGCAAGTAACTGGGTTGGCCATCGCAAGTACTTGCGAAGAGCAATGAAGCCTGTTTCGAAGGACATCGAAACAGGCTTCATTTATTTATTCTAGAATTCTGCGTTCTTTGGTGTACGTGGGAATGGAATCACGTCGCGGATATTCTGCATACCGGTTACGAAGAGAATCAGACGCTCGAAACCGAGACCGAAACCTGCGTGTGGGCATGAACCATACTTACGGGTATCGAGATACCAGTTCATATCCTTCATAGGGATATTGCGAGCCTCAATCTCACCCATCAGCTTGTCATAGCTCTCCTCACGGACAGAACCACCGATAATCTCACCAATCTGTGGGAACAGTACGTCGGTACCCTGAACGGTCTGACCGCTCTTGCCACCGAAACCACTCTCCTCCTCGTCTATCTTCATATAGAATGCCTTGATAGCCTTAGGATAGTTGGTCATGATAACCGGGCGCTTGAAGTGCTCCTCTACGAGGAAACGCTCATGCTCTGAAGCCAGGTCATCACCCCACTCGCATGGGAACTCAAACTTCTTACCGTTGGCAATAGCCTCCTGAAGGATGCGGATACCCTCGGTATATGGAAGATGAACGAAGTCGGAATTCAATACGCCTTCCAGACGGGCAATCAGACCCTTGTCAATCATCTTGTTCAAGAAAGCAAGATCGTCCTTGCAATGCTCCAGTGCCCAACGGATACAATACTTGATGAAGTCTTCCTCCAACTCCATCAAACCGTCCATATCCAGGAAAGCAACCTCTGGCTCTACCATCCAGAACTCAGCCAGGTGGCGAGGAGTATTACTGTTCTCTGCACGGAAGGTTGGACCGAAGGTATAGATGGCGCCGAGTGCTGTAGCACCGAGCTCACCCTCCAACTGACCGGAAACGGTCAATGAAGTCTGCTTGCCGAAGAAATCATCAGAATAGTCAATCTTGCCATCCTCGGTCTTCTTCAGGTTGTAGAGGTTCTTGGTAGTTACCTGGAACATCTGACCTGCACCCTCGCAGTCGCTGGCTGTGATAAGCGGAGTATTGAAATAGAAATATCCATGCTCATGGAAGTAAGTGTGGATAGCCATTGCCATGTTATGGCGGATACGCATCACAGCACCAAAGGTATTGGTACGGAGACGGAGGTGAGCATACTGACGCATGTATTCGAAGCTCTGTCCCTTCTTCTGCATAGGATAGTCGCTGCCGCAGAGACCGTAAATCTCGATGCTCTCGCACTGAATCTCAACACTCTGTCCGGCACCCTGGCTTTCTACCAGCGTACCTACGGCGCTGATACAAGCACCAGTAGTAATCTGACGGAGCTGATTCTCATCGACCTTTGATGGGTCGACTACTATCTGAATATTATTAATAGTAGAACCATCGTTAAGAGCGATAAAATCGACTGCTTTGCTACTACGATGGGTACGAACCCATCCCTTGACATTCACGATTGAGCCGTAGGCTGTACTCTTGAGCAAGTCTACAACTTTAGTTCTTTTAATCTTTTCCATTGTTAATATAAAAGCTTCAAGGAGTTAAAGAAGTTAAGGAGTTAAGGAGTTAAGACAATTGTCACAAACCAAGGATTCCTACTATATAAAAACTCTCGGCTAATAAAACACTTGTCTTAACTCCTTTCAACTCCTTAACTCCTTAACTCCATATTATTTTTTCTTATTCAAAAGCACCCATGCGGAGCATGTCTACCTCCTTCTCAGTAAGGAAGCGCCAGTCACCGCGACGGAGATTTTTCTTAGTCAAACCTGCGAACTGTACACGGTCGAGTTTGGTAACACGATAGCCGAGGCTCTCGAAGATACGGCGCACGATACGGTTCTTGCCACTATGAATCTCGATGCCAACCTGTGCCTTGTCGCGATCATCAGCATACTCTACAGCATCTGCCTTGATTTCACCATCTTCCAAGGTGATACCCTCGCGGATCTGATCCATATCGTGAGCTGTCAGGTTCTTATCGAGATGAACGTGATAAACCTTCTTCTTCAAGAACTTAGGGTGAGTAAGCTTAGAAGCCAGGTCACCATCGTTGGTCAAGAGAAGTACACCTGTTGTATTACGGTCGAGACGGCCTACAGGATAGATACGCTCAGGACAAACATCCTTTACGAGGTCCATCACAGTCTTGCGCTGCTGAGGATCATCGCTGGTTGTAACATAATCCTTTGGCTTGTTGAGCAATACGTATACCTTCTTCTCCAAAGTTACAGGAGCGTCGTGGAACTTCACCTCATCGGTACGAAGAATCTTGGTACCCAACTCGGTAACTACCTCACCATTGACAGTTACCAGACCAGCCTGGATGAACTCATCAGCCTCACGGCGAGAGCAAACACCAGCATTGGCGAGGAACTTGTTCAAGCGCAATGGCTCTGTTGGGTCGATGTTCTCCTCCTTATATTCGATACGCTTCTTCATGCTATACTTAGCATTTGGATCGTAACCAGGAGTGTGGTGACGGAAACCGCCACCACGGTTGTTGCCATAGCCACCACCCTGTGGACGGCCATAACCGCCACGGTTGTTGCCATAACCACCCTGCTGAGGACGACCATAGCCACCACCACGGTTGTTGCCATAGCCGCCACCCTGTGGACGACCATAACCACCACGGTTGTTATTACCATAACCACCCTGCTGAGAACGAGACTGGTAGCCGCCCTGCTGGCGTGGCTGGTAGCCACCCTGCTGACGAGGCTGATAACCACCCTGCTCATCATTATTGTTGTAACGAGGACGATAGCCACCCTGCTGAGGACGAGACTGATAGCCTCCCTGCTGACGTGGCTGGTAGCCACCACGGTTGCTGTTACCATAACCACCACGGCTCTGATAGTTGCTGCGCTGTGGACGCTCGCTGCCTGTACTCTGCAAGCCAGCACCGAAACCTTCAGGACGGAAACCGCCTTCGCTGTTACTGCTACTTCTGTCGCTGCTGTATGCGCGATGTGAATTGATACGAGGACGCTGTGTGCGACCTACTGGTCGATAACTCTTCTGATAACCACCTGCTGGGTTGTAGCCCTCACGGGTTCTCTCATTCTCAGAAGACTGATCTTGAGGTTTGTTTTCAAATTCTGAATCCATTTTCTTAAAATACTTAATAGCCTCACGGCTGGGTTAATAAATCTAATTTTTACGTTTATATATATGTACTAAAACTACAAAATTCCTTTGTGTATATTAGATACCTGTATAATTGCTTGGTGTGATTGCCATCAGTTCTGCCTTAACACTATCACTCACATTCAATCCCTGGATAAACTCATGAATAGTTTCCTCAGTCATGTGCTGGTTGGTACGTGTCAACGCCTTCAATGCCTCGTAAGGATGTGGATATGCCTCACGGCGAAGGATAGTCTGGATAGCCTCAGCTACAACTGCCCATGTATTATTCAAATCTTCCTGCAGTTTCTCCTCGTGAAGAATCAGTTTACGCAAGCCCTTCAATGTACTCTGGATAGCAATGACGCTATGACCGAGAGGCACACCGATGTTACGGAGTACGGTACTGTCAGTAAGGTCGCGCTGCAAGCGGCTAACCGGAAGTTTCTGTGCCAGGAACTGAAGAATGGCATTGGCTATGCCCAGGTTACCTTCACTGTTCTCATAATCGATAGGGTTCACCTTGTGAGGCATCGCACTTGAGCCTACCTCACCTGCCTTGATCTTCTGCTTGAAGTAATCCATAGAGATATACATCCAGAAGTCACGGTCTAAGTCGATGATAATAGTGTTGATACGACGGATGGCGTCAAAGATAGCGCCAAGGTAGTCATAGTTACTGATCTGTGTGGTATACTGCTCGCGCTCCAAACCGAGTTTTTCGCTGACAAACTTGTTGCCGAATGCCTTCCAGTCATACTGTGGATAAGCTACATGATGAGCATTGTAGTTACCTGTAGCGCCACCGAACTTAGCTGTAATCTTGCAAGCCTTGAGCGAATTAAGCTGCTCGGTAAGACGGTAAACATAAACCATGATTTCCTTGCCCAGGCGGGTAGGTGAAGCAGGCTGTCCGTGAGTCTTAGCCAGCATAGGCACATCCTTCCACTCATCAGCATAAGTCTGGAGCTGTGCAATCAGCTCTTCTACCTGTGGATTGAAGCACTCTTCCAAAGCCTCCTTTACAGAGAGAGGCACACTTGTGTTGTTGATATCCTGAGATGTCAAACCAAAATGGATAAACTCCTTGTAAGCATCCAGGCCACCGATTTTATCAAATTCTTCCTTGATAAAATACTCTACAGCCTTTACATCGTGATTGGTAATCTTCTCGATGTCTTTTACGCGCTGTGCTTCATTTTCGTCAAAATTACGATAAATGTCACGCAGACGTTCGAACAGCGACTTGTCGAAAGAAGCAAGCTGTGGCAAAGGTAACTCGCATAGAGTGATGAAGTATTCAATCTCTACGCGTACACGATAACGAATGAGAGCATACTCTGAAAAGTAGTTAGCGAGTTGCTCTGTTTTTCCCCTATAACGACCATCAATTGGTGATATGGCAGTCAATAAATCTAAATTCATAACAATACGTATTATATATAGGGTGCAAAATTAATGAATTATCGTGAGAAAACAGAGAAAATAGTGATAAAATAATTTAAAAGCATAAAAAAAGGTCTCTCAACATTTGTTGAAAGACCTTCACCATTGTGGGCGTTGACGGATTCGAACCGCCGACCCTCTGCTTGTAAGGCAGATGCTCTAAACCAGCTGAGCTAAACGCCCTTTAAAAAAGTCCCTGCAACCACAAAAGTGAATCACAGGCAACACCCCCGTGGGCGCTGACGGATTCGAACCGCCGACCCTCTGCTTGTAAGGCAGATGCTCTAAACCAGCTGAGCTAAGCGCCCTTACTTTTCGTAAGCGGTTGCAAAGGTACGACTATTTTTTGGTTCCACCAAATTTTTCAGCAACTTTTTTCGTTTTTTCTTCAAAAAAGTGCATTTTCTAGTGTTTTCCCTCAATTTTCAGGGTAAAAACGGTCAGTTTTTGCATTTCAATTGCCAAAAACAGCCAACCAAGAGAAAGCACTCACGATGGGACTGCAAACCCTCTTTCAACCCCAAAAGGTACTTATTGAGAAAGAAAAGTTCTTTTTAAGAAATTCAAAGAAGCAAAAAAGGCATTCTTCACGAGGAAGAATGCCCTATTCTATTTTTATACCTTATATTATATATACTGTATAATTACTCACCAACCTGAACAGTTGCACGACGGTTGTAAGAAGCAGGAGTCAAATCCTTAACACCACCATTAGCCTTTACAATGATGTTCTCCTTAGCAACGCCCAACTTAACGAGCTCGTTAGCTACCTTCTCAGCACGAGCCTTAGAAATCTTCTGGTTGATAGCTGCAGAACCTGTAGCGCTGTCAGCATAACCGTTAACTACCAACTTAGCGTTGTTGTCCTTAGCATACTGAGCGAGAGCCTGTACATTTACGAGATCCTTCTTAGAAGCAACCTTAGACTTGCCGATGTTGAAGAATACAGAAACTGGAGTAGCAACATACTCCTTAACTGCCTTTTCCTCTACAGGCTTCTGGTTGTTCAAGAGATTCTTCAAACGGTCGTTCTCTGCATTAGCATCGTTCAACTTAGCATTGAGAGCGTCGAGTTCTGACTGATGAAGAGCGTTGATAGCGTCAACATCTGGAACCTTGTTCCAAGTAGCCTTACCCAAGTTGTATGTAACACCGACCTCAACATTCAAAGAACGGTCGTGTCTTGCAATCACCTTGTCGATTGCGTGAGATGTGCTAGGCTTAGCACCTGCCAATACACCTGTGTAACCATCATAGTCGTTAGCACCTACTGTATAGTTTACATCGAGGTTGACAGCCCACTTGTTATTGATCTTGAACTCGTTCAAGATACCAACACCAGCTACAGGAGCATAGCAGTTAGCGCTCATGTTACGGTTAATACCAACACCTGCGTAAGGGATGCAATCCCAAAGACGAGCCTCGTTGTAACCACACAACATATTGCTAACATTGAACAAAACCTGCTCATTCAAAGTCCAATACTTATTTGCATTTGTTGACTTATCCTCAGAAACTACTGTACGACCCCATGCACCATTGAACTTAGTACGGAGACCGAGACCTGGTGTGAACCACTTACCTACAGCAACAGAGAAACCGAGATTGTTTCTGAAACCCTTGAGTGGGCTCTTAGAGAAACCATTGCCCTCTTCCTGGTTGCCCCAGAATGCAGAACCAGCAACGTTTGCCTGAACAAACCAATTGCTCCAGAAAGAATTTGTTGCTACGCTATACTTCTCAGTAGTTGCTGCATCCTGAGCCATACTGCCCATTGTTACGCTAGCCAATGCTAGCACTGCTAATAACTTTTTCATAACTTTATAATTTAAAAATCAATTTATATATATATATACCTTCTGAATGACGGAGCAAAGATAATACTATTTTTTGAAATAACCTTCATTTTCTAAAAAAAATAGCATTTTTCGTTAACTTTTTTAAGAAAAACGGGATTTTTCCCTGCTTTTAACCTAAAAGATGCTCAATTTCCTGCTGACGGAGGATACAAAGTACCGACTTTCCGTCTGGCGTATAATTGACATTCTGGCAGGCAAAAAGATCATTCACCAGCCCCTCCATCTCTTCATTACTCAATATCTGCCCCTGAGGTATTGCAGCCTGGCGAGCCAGACTCAAAGCCAAAGTCTGATTGATTTCATCAATGGCTGATACGCCCTTTTCTACTGCAGAAGAAACCATGTCCTGTACCAGTTTAAGAGGATTCAATCCTTCAAGTCCGCCAGGAACTGAATTAACGGCATAGCTTCCACCTCCAAGATCTTCCAGTTCAAAGCCCATCGATTCCATTTCAGGCAGGATCTTTTCAAAGATTACCTTCTCAGACATCGGGAACTGCACAACCTCAGGAAAGAGGACTTTCTGTGAATGAAAGGTCCGGTCAGCCAACTGGCGCAAATACTGTTCGAACAAGACACGCACATGGGCACGATGCTGGTCGATAATCATCAATCCCGATTTTACCGCAGTCATGATATACTTACCTTTATACTGATAATGGGCTGGCGATTTCTCTGCAATGATACTGTCTGGCGTATTATCCTGACTAGAATCATCGGAAAACACCATGGTCTGTTCCATCCCCTGCACATCATCCTGATCTTTGAGTCCTTCATAAAGCTGTTCCCATTTTTCATCCACCTGAGGCTTTGGCTTAGGAACAGAGAAGCCTGCTCCCATAGGAACTGCTCCCATGGAAGAGGAAGACTTGAACGGATTATAACCAGGATTCAAACTGATCTTCGGTGCAGCAGCAGTGCTCATCTCTGGATTATAAACAGGGATGTCCGGTTTATCCTCGGTATCGAAATCAATGGTAGGTACATCATTGAACATACCGATGGACTCCTTGACCGAAGCCGAGAGGATTTGCCAGATAGCCTGCTCATTCTCGAATTTGATTTCAGTCTTCGTAGGATGAATATTCACATCAATATCCTTCGGATCTACATCAAAATACAGAAAGTAAGGCACCTGTTCACCCTGAGGAACCAGACGGTCATAAGCAGCCATCACAGCCTTATTGAAATAAGGATGTTTCATGTATCTCCCGTTGACAAAGAAGAACTGATGCACACCTTTCTTTCTGGCAGATTCCGGTTTGCCCACAAATCCAGACACCTTACACATAGTGGTTTCTACATTTACCGGCAGGAGTTCCTGATTGAAACGCTTGCCGAAGACATCGAGAATGCGCTGACGCAAATTAGCGGCACGCAAATTGAATACTTCGGTACCATTGCTATGTAAAGTAAAGGTGATTTGAGGATTTACCAATGCAATCCGCTCGAAAGCCGTCAGAATATTGTTCAACTCTGTAGAATTGGACTTCAGGAACTTTCTTCGCGCGGGTACATTATAAAAGATATTGCTGACAGAGAAGATACTTCCCACAGCACAGGAGCATGGCTCCTGTTTCTCATATCGGGAACCAGAAATTTGTATCAGGGTTCCTATCTCGTCGGTAGCCTGTCTTGACTTCAGTTCAACCTGAGCCACAGCAGCTATTGACGCCAAAGCTTCGCCACGGAAGCCCATGGTGCGAAGAGCAAACAAATCATCAGCCTTACGGATTTTGGAAGTAGAATGACGTTCGAAAGCCAAACGAGCATCTGTTTCAGACATACCTTTTCCATCATCTATCACCTGGATGTTGGTACGGCCAGCATCGGTAACTGTGACATGGATATTCCTGGCACCCGCATCGACTGCATTTTCGACCAGCTCCTTGATAACAGAAGCCGGGCGCTGTATAACCTCACCTGCTGCTATCTGATTAGCAACAGAATCGGGTAAAAGTTGAATAATATCACTCATCTCTAAATATTAATCATATAAGAAAATGATGCTTCATTATAATCAGTCAGTCAGTTTCTGAAGTGGAGCTTCATGACGCTTAATGTTCTTGAGTTCGGAGCCCTTGGATTTACCACGCCATACAAAGATATCATTCTTATCTTTAGGACGCAAGTCCTCAAACCAGGCAAAATTGTTAAGTTTATATTTTGCCGGCGGAATCTGCGTCATAGGATACATGGTAGATGTAAACTTATTGGTCCAGATTTTCTCCATCTTCCTGCCTGGTCCCATATACATGCGCATGGTATCGGTCTCCAGATAATTCAAGCCTATGAGCGAACTGTCCTTATCATCCGTCATATAATAGATGGTCTGCACATTACCGATAGACTCTCCTTGTTTAATCTCACCTTTTTCAAAGTAAGATTTCATCTCAGAAGAACTGATCTGATTGAAATGAACACTATCCGGCATCTGCTCTACAGACAGCGCCTGTCCGATGACATGGGCAAAACGAACGGTAGAGTCGTTCATGAAGACCAGAATCTTCTCGCCCAGCAACTGACGGTTTCCATTCCAGACGATAGGATCCTTATACATGGTCATGCAGGAATCCTGAGAATTGAAAACCAGGGAATCGCAGATGGCCTGCATATCCAGGCGATAGGCACGGACCTTAGGATAAGCATGCACCTTACGGTATACCGAATCGGTATTGATATGGAAGGTATTGATACGCATGGTATCAGAATGAACCCAAAGGGTATCTTTCTGCGAATAGTCGATCGCTACAGGATTGCGGGTAGCAAAGCCATTACCGGTTTTTTCGTTGTAACGCAGATAATTGCAAGTAAGGGAATTCTTGCTCTTCTTATCTACATAAACCACATTGCCATATCCGGTACTCTCTCCATCCTTTACATAATAGAGCGTATCACCCGTAAGTGTCTTGTCTTTACCTATAACCGTAGAGCGGCCGTAAAGCTGTGCTCTATCGGTCTTGGTATCATAATATCCGTCTTCTGTCTTGACAACACTTGCACCGGAAACGATCTTAGAAGGTCCTACCATGTGAGCCTTTGACTTACGGACATCGTAATACAAAGTGTCGGTGGTAACAACATCCTTGCCGCTGCGCAACTTGACATTATAAACAAACTTAGCCTCACGCGTTTCGGTATGATACTCACCCCAATCGGCAACCAGCTTATCCTTACCATCAATCAGCGTTCCGCCGTCAAAGAAGTTTGCCATATTATACAAGCGGTCGAAATCCAAGCTATCAGTACGCAAAGTCTGCCGACGATGATGTAAGACCACATTCTTGCGTGCTCTCATCATCTGCATCTGCCCATCATACTCTGCTCTATCACAAGTGAGTGACAAGGTGTCTCCCTGCCGGTAATGAACATGTCCGAAAGCTTTCACAGAATTAGAAGCCTGATAGAAATACGCGCTGTCACAGGTAAGATGACTGCCCTGATGCAAGAAAGAGACCTTACCTTTCAATATTTGGGCATCAGGATTATTACCGAACATATCATAGTACAATTCATCTGCATGCAAAAGATATACGCGGTCACCATGAGGGCGTTTTCTGGCATGCTTCTTTGGAGCCTGCATGGCTTGCATCAGACAAAACCCAAACAGGCATAGAACCATAACCGATATGATTCTATGCCCTCTGATATGATTATTTAATCTTTTATTTATCATTTAATCCAACCTTGATATTCAAACTTACAATCCTTATAGCGATCGTTCATACGAACATAAGTCTGCTTGATTTTATTGACTACCCAATCGTGCAAGGTCTGGGCACGCTCCTTAGCCAACACTACATCCTTCATCACCTGAAAATCTTCGGTAATAGTAGCTCTATGTCCGTCAACACGGCTTACCAGTTTTACCAAAGCACAAGTGGTTTTACCCTTGGAATTCACCATCGTGAAAGGTGCAGAAACCTCACCTACCTTCATTGTATCTACCATACGGGCAACCTCGGTAGGCAGATCCTTCATCTGGAAGCGGGAAGTTCTTGACTGGTCAGGAGTAACATTGGCCATCAAACCCTTGTTGTTGCGGGTATCCTTATCATCAGACAATGCTTCAACAGCCTGCTCAAAGGTAAACTTAGCGGCACGGATATCATTACCGATAGAATCCAGACGGCCGATAGACTTATCAATAGCATCTTGAGAAACCTGAGGCTTGAGCAGGATATGGCGACACTTAATCTTATCACCACGCTTATCAATCAACTGGATGATATGATAACCAAACTCAGACTCAACAATCTTTGAGATTTTCTTAGGATCGGTAAGATTGAATGCTACATTTGCAAACGCAGGATCCAACATACCTCTACCGATATAATCCATCTCGCCACCCATACGGGCTGAACCCGGATCCTCAGAATAAAGACGAGCCAAAGTAGCAAAAGAAGTCTCACCCTTATTCACACGGTCAGTAAACTCACGCAACTGATTTTTCACACGGTTAATCTCCTCAAGAGGAATACGTGGCTGCATGGTAAGAATCTCAACCTCTACCTCTGTAGGAACAAAAGGGATACTGTCGGCAGGTAAATCCTTAAAGTATTTACGTACCTGAGCTGGAGACACCTTGATATCCTTCACCAGTTCCTGCTTCATCTTCTGAATCAGCTGTTGGTTTTTGAAATCATCATGCATCTGCTGGCGCATCTGGGTGATACTTTGCTTGCGATACTCCTCCAGTTTTTCACGAGAACCGATCATGGAAACCCAACTGTTAATCTGTTCGTCGATACCATTCATGACTTCTGACTCAGATACTTCGATACTATCGATAGCTGCCTGATGGAGAAACAGTTTCTGAACGGCAATCTGCTCAGGAATAGAACAGTCTGGGTCACCAGAATATTTAATACCTTCAGCCTCAGCCTGCAAACGGGTTACCTCGACGTCTGACTTCAGGATAGCCTCATCGCCGACAACCCAAATTACCTCATCAACCACACTACCCTCATTGATTTTCTGAGAATCGGCAGCAGCTTGTTGCTTGATATTTGCAGAATCAGCCTCATGAGCCAAAGCACTACGGCTTGCTCTTGTTGCACTAGCACTTATTCCTACTATCATCAGCAGGGCTATAAATGCCATTGTCATTTTATATCCAGTATTCATGTATTGTTTCTATAATATATTAATGTATATTGAGAGTGGTCAACATGCTATGGAAAACCACCACTTTATATTTCTTCTTCAATTGTGCGACCCATTGTTTCTCTAACGAGTCTTGATAGTCAGCAAGTACCACATCCGGGTATTCGCCATTCCGGGGCAGATAAACCTTCATCTTCTTCAGGCGCTTCATTTCCCATTTGTATTTTTTCTTATTCTTGGCATAGAAGGCTGCCAGACCTTTTTTATCAGCAGCAGCCTTATCCCAAATATTACGCTGGCAGATTTCATTCAGCAAAAGGTTTTCTACTTCCTCCTGCTGCTGGTAGGTTCCCCGCCAATTTTCTACCTTAGCATCAGCAACATATTTTTTCGGATTACCATCATCATGTTTATCCAGCAACTTGACGATATGATAACCAAACTCAGACATAAACGGTCTACTAATCTCACCCTTTCGCAGAGAGAAAGCTACTTTTTCAAAAGCCTGCACAGTCTGACCTTTTGTAAACCATGCCAAAGTCCCCCCATTGACCGCAGACCCTTTATCATCAGAACACTTTTTTGCCAGGTCAGCAAAATCTGCACCTTTGCAAAGAGCCTGATAAATAGAATCGATTCTTCTTTCCACTACCTCCTGTTCCTGGTAAGATGCTTTCTGTCCCAATCTCAAGAGGATATGTGCAACATGAACACTGCCTTTATCGAGCATCAACTCGCATGACTCGACATCATCATATCGTTTCAACACACGCCTGATATTAGGCAAAGTATCGAGATGAGCATCCTTAGCTGCTTGCACTTTCAGCTTATAATCAACAAAGCCATCGGTAAACACCTTGATACTTTTAGAATCAACCGTATTTCCCAAATGATTTTTCTGATAAAAGTACTCAAATTCCGACTTCTTGACAGATTGACCATCAATAATCATAACAATTGGGTCGGTATGAGCAAAAGCAATGCTCCCCGAAAGGAGCATTGCCGCTATAAGTGCATAAAACTTCATATTTCCTAATTATATTATTCAGGACGGCTATAGTTAGGAGCCTCACTAGTGATAGTGATATCATGTGGATGACTCTCCAACACACCTGCATTTGTGATACGAGCGAACTTGGCATTGTGCAAGTTCTCGATGGTAGCAGCACCACAATATCCCATACCAGAACGCAAACCACCAATCAGCTGGTAGATGACCTCCTGGACAGTTCCCTTGTAAGGCACACGACCAGCGATACCCTCTGGAACCAATTTCTTGGCATCCTTGGTATCACCCTGGAAGTAACGGTCCTTAGAACCATTCTTCTGTTCCATAGCCTCCAAAGAACCCATACCACGATAGCTCTTAAACTTACGGCCATTGAAGATAATGGTATCACCAGGACTCTCCTCGGTACCAGCAACCAAAGAACCGATCATGACGCAGCTACCGCCGGCAGCCAAAGCCTTCACAACATCACCTGAGTAACGAAGACCGCCGTCAGCTATCAAAGGCACACCAGTACCCTTAAGAGCAGAATATACATCATAAACAGCACTCAACTGTGGAACGCCAACACCGGCAACCACACGAGTAGTACAGATAGAACCAGGACCGATACCTACCTTAACACCATCAGCACCATTCTCTACCAAATACTTGGCAGCCTCACCAGTAGCCACATTACCTACCACAACATCTACCTGCGGGAAGGCAGCCTTAACTTGCTTGAGCTTCTCAACTACACCCTTAGAGTGACCATGAGCAGTATCGATAACGATAGCATCAGCACCAGCCTCAACCAAAGCCTTGGCACGATCCAATGTATCTACAGTAACACCCACACCGGCAGCCACACGAAGACGTCCCTTGGCATCCTTGCAAGCCATAGGTTTGTCCTTAGCCTTTGTGATGTCCTTGTAAGTTATCAAACCTACCAGGTGATTCTCGTTGTCAACTACAGGGAGTTTCTCAATCTTATTCTCCTGCAGGATGGCAGCAGCAGCAACCAAGTCGGTCTGGATGTGAGTGGTAACCAAATTCTCGCTAGTCATTACCTCATCAATCTTCTTGTCCATGTGGCGCTCAAAACGAAGATCACGGTTGGTAACAATACCTACAAGATGATTTTCATCATCTACCACAGGAATACCACCGATATGATAATCGTGCATCATATCAAGAGCATCCTTCACTGTACTGCCACGACGGATGGTGACAGGGTCATAAATCATACCATTCTCAGCTCGCTTCACAATAGCAACCTGACGAGCTTGCTCCTCAATGGTCATGTTCTTGTGAATTACACCGATACCACCTTCACGAGCGATAGCTATCGCCATTGAAGCCTCGGTAACGGTGTCCATCGCTGCTGTAACGAATGGAACGTTCAACTCGATGTTACGAGAGAACTTGGTTTTCAACTCTACCTGTTTTGGTAGTACCTCTGAATACGCAGGGATAAGAAGGACGTCGTCGTAAGTGAGACCGTCCATTACAATTTTATCTGCAACAAATGATGACATATTGTAACCTTTAAAAATTTATTGCGTGCAAATTTAGCAATAATTTCTCAGATAGAGTTCGCTTTTCACGAAAATCTTACCTTATTAATGCTATTTAACGTGATTAGTTGGCTTGTTCGGACAAAAACTTGATTCTGACGAGTCGAATTTCGTCTTCATTGTAGTCTTCACCCAATTCATCTTGAGCCGCATTCAAATCATCAGTATCGCTCTCCATGAAGTAATCGTAGATGTCATCTACATGGTCATCATCCACAACTTCCTCTATGAAATAATCGATATTCAGCTTGGTACCGCTGTAAACGATTGCCTCTATTTCGTCAAGCAATTCTGAGAAATCCAAACCTTTTGCTTCTGCCAAATCATCAAGATCTATCTGGCGGTCTATGCTCTGAATGATGCTTACCTTCAAGACTGATTTCTTGGCAACTGTTCTGACACGTAATTCCTCAGGACGCTCTATCAGATTCTCTTCACAATACTGATTGATCAATTTACAGAACTCCTTACCATACCTCTTTGCCTTACCGGCTCCAACTCCCTGTATGTTCTGCAATTCCTGCATATCTACAGGATACATCGTTGCCATCTGTTCCAGAGAAATATCCTGGAAAATAACATAAGGCGGCAATTTATGCTTCTTTGCTACTGTCTTACGCAAGTCTTTCAACATGGAGAAAAGTGTCTGATCCAAAGCACCTGTATTATGCTCGCTCAGAGGCGCTCCATCAAAATCATCAGAGAATTCCTTATCGGCAACGATCATGAATGATTCAGGATTCTTAATGAAACGCTTACCCGCAGCTGTCAACTTCAAAAGGCCATAGTTCTCTACATCTTTCTTGAGATAACCGGCTATCAACGCCTGACGGATAACAGGATTCCAAACTTTAGCATCCATATCTTCTCCTGCTCCAAACTCCTCCAGTTCATCATGCTTGTGAGAAACGATATCATCAGTAGCACGTCCCTTTACAAAATCGATGATATATTCCTGGCGGAAATTCTCCTTCACCGCAGCAACAGACTCCAAAACAACGAGCAGCGCATCCTTAGCCTCAAATTTTTCTGTAGGATGCAGGCAGTTGTCGCAGTTATGGCAGTTTTCTTCATGATATTCCTCACCAAAATAATGAAGCAACATTTTTCTGCGACAGACAGACGATTCTGCATAGGCAGCCGTTTCCTGCAACAACTGTCTGCCGATATCCTGTTCTGCTACAGGTTTGTTCTCCATAAACTTCTCCAATTTTCTGAGGTCTTTACGGGCATAGAAGGCGATACATATACCCTCGCCTCCATCACGTCCGGCTCTACCCGTTTCCTGATAATAACCTTCCAAGCTCTTGGGTATATCATAATGAATAACAAAACGGACATCAGGTTTATCGATACCCATTCCGAAGGCGATAGTAGCAACAATGACATCAATACGCTCCATCAGAAAATCATCCTGGGTTTGAGAACGGGTAGCCGAATCAAGACCGGCATGATAAGGAGCCGCTTTGATTTCATTGGCTTTCAATACCTCTGCCAATTCCTCTACTTTCTTACGGGAGAGACAATAGATAATACCACTCTTTCCTTTGTGTTGACGAATAAACATGATGATCTGACGATCGATATCCTTGTTCTTCGGGCGCACCTCATAATACAAGTTAGGGCGGTTAAAAGAACTCTTGAATTCTTTGGCATCCATGATGCCTAAGTTTTTCTTGATATCAGTACGTACCTTATCTGTTGCAGTAGCTGTTAGCGCTATCACAGGTGCAACACCTATTTCGTTAATAATAGGGCGAATACGACGATACTCTGGTCTGAAATCGTGTCCCCACTCAGAGATACAGTGAGCCTCATCAATGGCATAGAACGAAATCTTTACTGTTTTAAGGAACTCAACATTATCTTCTTTCGTCAAAGATTCAGGTGCAACATACAGGAGTTTGGTCGTACCATTGAGAATATCATTCTTCACCTTCTCAATAGCCGACTTATTCAATGATGAATTGAGATAATGAGCCACGCCATCACTTTCACTCAAACCATTAATAACATCTACCTGGTTCTTCATCAAAGCAATCAGAGGAGAAATCACAATAGCTGTGCCCTCCATAATGAGCGAAGGCAACTGGTAACACAAACTCTTACCGCCACCTGTAGGCATCAATACAAAAGTATCATTGCCACTCATCAAATTTCTGATGATTGCCTCTTGATCACCCTTAAACGAATCGAAGCCGAAATAATGCTTCAACTGTCCTGTAAGATTAACCTGTTCTGTCATATCCACCTATTATTATATTATATATGTCTATATATACGATTAAATAGCAATCAATTGGGCAAAATGCCCAACTGATTTATGCAGTTTCCAACTGTCCGAGATGAGATTTATCCAACTGTTGCTTGGTATACTCCAGCGTAACAGTGAATGATTTAACCTTCTCTGATGGAATCTCAAACATAGCATCCATCATCACAGCTTCAACAATTGAACGAAGTCCGCGAGCACCCAATTTATACTCTACCGCTTTGTCTACGATATAATCGAGAGCATCTTCATCAAACTTCAGTTTAATGCCATCCATCTCAAACAATTTCTGATACTGCTTGACAATTGAATTCTTAGGTTCAACCAAGATTTTGCGCAAAGCCTCCCTATCCAACGGATTGAGATAAGTAAGCACAGGCAAACGGCCGATAATTTCAGGTATCAAGCCAAAAGACTTCAAATCCTGTGGAAGGATATACTGCATCAAATCCTTCTTATCTATCTTAGCTACATTCTGAACCGAATTATAGCCTACTACGTGCGTATTCATACGCTGAGCTATTTTACGCTCAATACCGTCAAAAGCACCACCACAGATAAACAGGATATTCTTGGTATCTACATGGATATAATCCTGATCAGGATGCTTGCGTCCACCCTTAGGCGGAACATTAACCATGGTACCTTCCAAGAGTTTCAACAATCCCTGCTGTACACCTTCGCCACTCACATCACGCGTGATAGAAGGATTATCGCTCTTGCGGGCTATCTTATCAATCTCATCAATGAACACAATTCCCCTTTCTGCTGCAGCCACATCATAATCAGCAACCTGCAACAGACGCGACAAGATGCTTTCGACGTCTTCACCCACATAACCTGCTTCAGTAAATACAGTGGCATCAACAATGGTGAAAGGAACATCCAACATCTTAGCTATTGTACGCGCCAACAAGGTTTTACCTGTACCGGTACTACCAACCATGATGATATTACTCTTTTCGATTTCTACACCATCTTCATCCTTTGGCTGCTGCAAACGCTTGTAGTGGTTATATACAGCGACAGCCAAATTGCGCTTAGCCTGATCCTGACCGATGATATATTCATCCAGGTATTTTTTGATCTCTACAGGCTTTGGCACCTCTTTGAGAACAAACTTACTCTCCCCAGCTTTAGGAGCCAATACCCCTGTTGACTGTATAATTTCATAAGCCTGCTTAGCACAATCTTCGCAAATGAAGCCATTGATACCCGTGATGAGTAATCTGACTTCATTTTCTGATCTTCCACAGAAGCTACATACTTTCTTTGGCATATTATAATTATTATCTCTTCTTGCGCACCTTATTATATATACGCATATTTACTTAAAACAATTCGTTATTTACGGACCAACACATTATCTATCATTCCATATTCCTTGGCTTCTTCAGCTGTCATCCAATAGTTACGGTCGCTATCAGCATAAACCTTATCATAAGGAGTATGAGAATGGTCTGAAATGATAGTATACAATTCCTTTTTCATCTTCAAGATTTCGCGAGCCTCAATCTCAATATCAGAAGCCTGACCCTGAACGCCACCTAATGGCTGGTGAATCATGACACGGCTATGAGGCAAAGCAGAACGTTTACCCTCCTGACCAGAAACGAGCAGCACGGCAGCCATAGAAGCAGCCATACCTGTACAGATAGTAGCTACATCGCTAGAGATAAACTGCATGGTATCATAAATACCCAAACCGGCAGTAACGCTACCACCAGGACTATTCAAATAGATAGAAATATCTTTGCCACTATCTACTGAATCCAGATACAGCAATTGCGCCTGCAATGTATTTGCGGTGTAGTCATCAATCTGTGTACCCAGGAAGATGATACGGTCCATCATTAAGCGAGAGAATACATCCATCTGAGTAACGTTCAACTGACGCTCCTCCAAGATGTAAGGGTTCATATACTGAGCCTGTGCCTTAATAACATCATCAAGCACCATACCATTCATACCAAGATGCTTGGTTGCATATTTTCTAAAATCGTTCATATCTATATAGTATTTTACGTCTTAAACCATACGAAAAAAGAGGTTATCGACCCTTATTTCTCGTTCGGTGGAACAAAGATAATAAAAAAAGTCGATAACCTCGTATTTATTTGAAGTTTTTTTTCAAAAAAATGTTATTCCTGCATCATCTTGTTGAAATCTTCTACAGAAATCTCCTTTTCGTTGAGTTTTACAGCTGTTTTCAGAGCTGCAGCCAACTTACGGTCGATAGAGCGATCTACAAGTGCATCTGTAGCGTCACCCTTCTTGAGGATTTCCTTAGCATAGTTCTCAATGTACTCCTCAGGAATGTTGTTCATACCATACTGAGCGAACTGAGCACGAGCTGCCTCCTTAGCTGTCTCCATCAGGTCATTGTCATCAACCTTGATATTCTGAGCCTTGATAAGCTGCTCCTTGATAAGATGCCATGTCAACTCCTTGATGCTCTCAGCATAGTTCTTCTCTACGAACTCCTCGCCCTTATCCTTGTTGTTAGCCAACATGATACGTTTCAAGAGTGCATCTGGGAACTGCAATTCACCTACCTTCTTCTCGCAGTGCTCGCGAACGTCGAGAATGAACTTATAATCAGAATCGTTAACGAGCTGTGCCTGCAAGCCCTCTGCAATCTTAGCACGGAAAGCTGCCTCGTCCTTCACGTCAGTATCCTCACCGAGAACCTGCTTAAAGAGCTCTTCGTTGATTTCATGCTTCTTGAAACGCTGGATTTCTGTAATCTGGAAACTGAACTCTGACTCCAAGTCCTTAACAGCTTCACGCTCAATCTTCAGGAGTGAAGAAACCTCAGTATCGTTCTCTGGATAAGCCTTCTTAGGGTTGAATGTGATTACATCACCGAGCTTAGCATCGTTGAAGAGATTCTTCTGCTCGTCAACCTTGATGTAGCTAGGCATCAGGATAGCACCCTCTACAGTGATACCACCTTCCTTGGTATTGCCATTTTCATCAAGCTCACGCAAGTCACCCTTCAAAAGGTCATTCTCCTCGTACTTCTCAGCCTTCTCATAGCTACCTGCACGCTGAGCGTACATATCAATCTGCTGATCGAGAATCTTATCATCAACTGTGATGTTATAATAATCAACCTTGTCGCGACCATTGAGAGTTACCTTGAACTCTGGAGCAACAGCGATATCAAACATAAATGTGAAAGAAGTACCATTCTCCAAGTCAGCTGGCTCCTGCTTCTCTGATGGGAGAGGCTCACCGAGCATCTGGATATTGTTGTCCTGTACATACTTGTAAATCTGCTGACCAACGAGCTTGTTGATAGCTTCCATTTTTACAGATGGACCGAACTGACGCTTAATCATACCCATAGGAGCCTGACCAGGACGGAAACCTGGAACATTAGCCTTCTTACGATAATCTTTCAATGTCTTCTCGACATCATTCTTGTAATCTTCCTCTTCGACAACGAGGGTCAAAAGACCATTAATCTTGTCAGGATTTTCAAATGAAATTTTCATCTTGATATTTGTTATTTTATTATTGTTAATATTTTCTTTAATTCTACAGTTTTCGTGTATAACCGCAATTGGCTTGCAAAATTACACATTTTTAATGGATATACCTAATATATAAGAGAAAAAAATGATTTTTTAACCATCAGACGCTGCTTCTTTGGCTCTTTTTTGCTCATCTATGAGCTGAAAGTCCTTCTTTCTGAGCACAAAACTGTTACTCAGATACTTTTCGCGCACAATCTTATTCTCTGCCAATTCCTCTGGTTTGCCCTGGAAAAGAATCTTACCTTCGAACAGCAGATAGGCTCTGTCTGTAATGGTCAGAGTCTCCTGTACATTATGGTCGGTAATCAAAATACCGATATTGCGATACTTCAACTGCCATACAATATGCTGAATATCTTCTACCGCAATAGGGTCAACACCGGCAAATGGCTCATCGAGCATGATAAACTTTGGGTCAATAGCCAGGCAACGGGCAATCTCTGTACGGCGACGCTCACCTCCGGAAAGCTGGTCACCCTTGTTCTTACGAACCTTATTGAGACGAAACTCGTTAATAAGACTCTCTAACTTCTGCAACTGATAACTACGTGGTTTTCCTGTCATTTCCAAGACTGAAAGTATATTGTCCTCAACACTCATCTTGCGGAAAACACTGGCCTCCTGAGGCAGGTATCCGATTCCCGCACGGGCACGTTTGTATACAGGGAAATCAGTAATTTCCTGATCTCCCAGAAAGACATGTCCCTCATTAGGCACAACAAGTCCAGTTGTCATATAGAAAGAAGTTGTCTTACCAGCACCATTAGGTCCCAGTAATCCCACAATTTCTCCTTGCTTCACATTGATAGAAACTCCATTGGCAACCGTTCGTTTACCATAGCGCTTCACCAATCCCTCTGTTCGCAAAACCAGAGAATTCTGATTTTGCTGTTCGTTATTGTTAATTTCGTCCATAATTAGCTAATTTGGCTGCAAAAATACTAAAAATAAAGGAAATATCGCTTATAAAATCAAAAACTATTCATAATATTGCAGTTTTTTAGAGGATTTTGGTTAATTTTGCAGCAAAATTCAGTTTTATAATAGCATGTTAATAGAAAAATGGCTTACCACCTTCGGTAAATATCTCATATTGATGGGACGTTCTTTTTCCCGTCCTGAGCGCATGCGCATGTTCTTGAAACAATACATCAAGGAGATGTCGCAATTGGGTGTTGACTCTATAGGTATCGTCTTACTGATATCCTTCTTCATTGGAGCCGTTATCTGCATCCAGATGAAATTGAACATCCAGAGCCCTTGGATGCCACGATGGGTTTCCGGCTACACCACCCGAGAAATCATGCTTCTGGAGTTCTCATCAAGTATAATGTGTCTGATTCTCGCAGGCAAAGTGGGCTCTAATATCGCTTCGGAGTTGGGAACGATGCGTGTCACCCAACAGATTGATGCCCTTGATATCATGGGAGTGAACTCTGCATGTTACCTCATTCTGCCTAAAATTCTCGGTTTGGTTACCATCATGCCATTCCTGGTTATCTTCAGTTCTGGCATGGGTATCATCGGCGCCTATGGAACGGCGTATATTGGGCATATCCTACCACCAGACGACCTGACACTTGGCTTGCAACATTCATTTAACCAATGGTTTGTATGGATGAGCATCATCAAGAGTCTTTTCTTTGCATTCATCATTTCCAGCGTATCTTCTTATTTCGGTTATACCGTAGAAGGTGGATCTGTGGAGGTTGGAAAATCATCAACCGATGCTGTTGTCAGTTCTAGTGTTTTGATTCTGTTTTCAGATGTTTTCCTCACTCAAATTCTCTCGTAGACTATGATAGAAGTTAGAAATCTCACCAAGTCGTTTGGCGACAAGGTTGTATTAGACAATATAAACGTCACCTTTGAAACAGGAAAGACTAATTTGATAATCGGACAGAGCGGTTCCGGAAAGACCGTACTCATGAAGAATCTTGTAGGATTACTTCAGCCTACAAGTGGTGAAGTTCTTTACGATGACCGTGACTTCATCCGGATGTCAAAAAAAGAAAAAGTCCAGATGCGCCGCGAGATGGGAATGATTTTCCAAAGTGCAGCCCTGTTCGACTCTTTGAATGTACTTGAGAATGTCATGTTTCCACTTGATATGTTCTCTACCATGAATTACAGGGAGCGCGTAAAACGGGCTCAGGAATGTCTTGACCGCGTCAATCTGATAGAGGCTCAGCAGAAATATCCTGGAGAAATCTCGGGTGGTATGCAGAAACGAGTAGCTATTGCACGTGCCATCGTAATGAATCCGAAATACCTGTTCTGCGATGAGCCAAACTCAGGTTTGGATCCAAAGACCTCACTTGTGATAGATGAACTGCTTTCAGGCATCACCAAAGACTATAATATGACTACCATCATCAACACCCACGACATGAATTCGGTGATGGGCATTGGTGAAAACATCTGTTTTATCTACCAAGGTCATAAAGAATGGCAAGGCAACAAAGATGAAGTGATGACCTCAACAAACGAGAAACTCAACGATTTAGTCTTTGCTTCCGATCTCTTCCGCAAAGTAAAGGAGGTGGAGCTGGAAGAAGCTAAAAACAAATAAAACAGTATCGTTCAAAAGAAAGCCATCAGCCCAGAAACTGGCTGATGGCTTTTTTATTACAAAATAAATACTATCTCATTTTCCAGGCATCCTTGACCTCTACCATAGGTACCACAATCTGTTCTTTAGTACTGTCACCATACACCACTTGCAGAAAAACATCAGCAACATGATGCGCTGTATCAGCTTTTGCATTCAGAACATTCACCTTAACCATACCTTTATGTTCATCTTGCTGCTGCTCAACAAACATTTTGGCATTCATCAGCAATTGATCCTGATAGCCATTTGGCAACCGATAAGGTTGATTGTAGCCGTCTACAAACTCCTTATACTTGCCCTCTAAAAGCAAATCATAATATCCCTTGGCAGCAATACCTGCAAGATAGCCAGGATCAGGTTTCTCCTCCCTACAGGAAGAAAATACCAATCCCACCATGAATATCATAAAAATCAAAAGTTTCTTCATTTTTATACACTTTGATTCTGCATTCTTCGCTTCATTTATTTACTTCTGACGAATGAAGACGTTGATAGGACAGCCATGTAATGACCAGTTCTCACGAATCTTATTCTCCAGGAAACGGCGATAGTTCTCCTTGACATACTGAGGCAAGTTTGCATAGAACACAAACGAAGGAATCGTTGTATTAGGCAACTGGGTGCAATACTTAATTTTGATATACTTACCCTTTATGCTCTGTGGAGGATATGCCTCGATAATAGGCAACATCACCTCATTCAACTTAGAAGTTCCAATATGAGCCTTACGGTTCTGGTAAACTTCCTTGGCAGTTTCCAATACTCGGAAAATACGCTGCTTAGTCAAGGCTGAAGCAAAGATGATAGGAAAGTCTACGAATGGAGCCATACGCTTGCGGATTGCATTTTCAAAAGTATCAATTACCTTCTGATTCTTCTCCTCAACCAAATCCCATTTATTTACGACAACCACCAGACTCTTGTTGTTCTTCTGAATCAACTGGAAGATGTTCATATCCTGGGTCTCGATACCACGGGTAGCATCGAGCATCAGGATGCAGACATCACTATTCTCGATGGCACGGATAGAACGCATCACTGAATAGAATTCCAAGTCTTCGCTTACCTTGTTCTTACGACGGATACCAGCTGTATCAACCAGGTAAAAATCGAAACCAAACTTATCGTATCTGGTATAGATACTATCACGTGTAGTACCAGCAATTTCTGTCACGATATTACGATCCTCACCGATAAAAGCATTGATAATGCTACTCTTACCAGCATTCGGACGACCTACTACCGCAAAACGAGGAATATCTTCTTCGATTGCCTCCTCCGGATTGTCCTGAAGTTTGTCCAGAATCATATCAAGCAAATCACCAGTACCACCACCTGTAGCAGCACTGATACACTGAGGATCACCCAAGCCCAACTTGTAGAACTCAGCAGCCTGATAATACTCTGCGCTGTTATCAACCTTGTTAGCAACAAGGATAACAGGCAATTTGGCACGACGCAAAATAAGTGCCACGTCTTCATCCCAATCAGTAAGGCCAGTGTTAACGTCTACCAGGAAGAGAACCAGGTCAGCCTCTTCGGTAGCAACAAGCACCTGCTTGCGGATAGCATCTTCAAAAATATCATCAGATTTTACAACCCAACCACCGGTATCAACAACCGAAAATTCTCTACCATTCCAACTGCACTTACCATACTGACGGTCACGAGTAGTACCGGCAGTATCACTAACGATAGCGCGACGTGATTGAGTCAAACGATTAAATAAAGTAGACTTACCCACATTAGGGCGTCCTACAATAGCTACTAAATTTGCCATAAACAGTCATTATCCTCCTTCCTTTTAGGAGGTATTCAAGGATGTGGTCTCTGCATCCAAGTTAATAATTTGCCGAAGCTGACCTTGCTCCGGCCCTCGCTCTTTTGGCGAGAGTCACTCCCTCGATTACATTCAGGGAGGAGTTATTTTAGTTGATAGTTTATAGTTATTAAGGGCGTCTTTAAACTATTAGCTCTTAACTATCAATTATTCCGGATTATATCCAAAGGCATCAAGTTCTCGCTGAGAGCTGCGCCAATCCTTATCAACTTTTACGAAAGTCTCCAAGAAGATTTTCTTGTCGAAGAACTTTTCCAAAGCCTTACGACTCTCGGTATTCACCTTTTTCAATGCAATCCCCTGGTGCCCGATGATGATACCCTTTTGGGAATCACGTTCAACATAAATCACCGCATTAATGTGGATACGTTTTTCATCTTCCTTAAATCGCTCCACTCTTACCTCTACAGAATAAGGTATCTCCTTATCATAATAGAGCAAAATCTTTTCTCGGATAATCTCTGAAACGAAGAAACGGGCAGGCTTGTCTGTCAGCTGATCCTTATCAAAGAAAGCAGGAGATTCCGGCAAGAGTTCCTTAATGCGCTTCAAGAGCATATCCGTTCCGAATTTATTTTTCGCTGAGATAGGAAGAATCTCAGCATTAGGCAACAAAGAGTGCCATTTTTCAACAATATCACCCAACTTCTTCGGATCACTCTGATCAATCTTGTTGATGAGCAAGAGTACAGGAATCTGCATTTTCTTAACCTTTTCCAAGAATTCCATGTTCTTTTCAGGGTTTTCTATCACATCAGTCACATAAAGCAGCACATCAGCATCCGCCAATGCACTCTCAGAGAAGGCAAGCATCATCTCCTGCATCTTGTAATTAGGCTTCAAAACACCAGGAGTATCAGAAAATACAATCTGCATATCATCAGTATTCACTATACCCATGATACGATGACGGGTTGTCTGAGCCTTAAAAGTTGCAATACTAATACGTTCACCCACCAATTGATTCATCAAGGTACTTTTTCCCACATTAGGGTTACCTACTATATTAACGAAACCAGCTTTATGCATAAAAAATTGAATTTAGCAAAATTTTACTATCAAGAAGTTAAGCTCTATTGTTTTTAAGCTAAAGAAACGCATCCTTACTTATTTATAGAGAAATAAGAAAGATGCGTTTCCTTATATAGATTATTATTCTATCCTATTTTTATAGATTACTTTCCGTAAGCAGCGCCATCATACGCCCACTTATAGAAAGAAGCGCCATGTACAAATCCTGCACCAAATGCTGTGAAGATGACGTTATCGCCCTTCTTCAATTGGCTTTCAGCATCCCAGAGTGCCAATGGGATTGTTGCTGCACTAGTATTTCCATAATGATCGATGTTTACAACCACCTTATCAAGTGGAATTCCAGCACGCTTGGTTACAGCCTCGATAATACGGAGATTAGCCTCGTGAGGAATTACCCAGTTCACATCATCAGCCTTCAGATTGTTCATTTCCATGATCTTCATCACGTCGTTGCTCATATCTGTTACTGCGTAACGGAATACAGTACGACCTTCCTGATAAAGATAGTGCAGGCGATGATCAACTGTAAAATGTGATGGAGGGCAAACAGAACCACCAGCCTTCATGTGAAGGAAAGGCAAACCTTGTCCATCTGTACGAAGGTATGAGTTCTGAACACCAACGTTCTCCTCTTCAGTTGCCTCCACCAAAACCGCACCTGCTCCATCTCCGAAGAGAACACAAGTAGCACGGTCTGTGTAATCTACCAATGAAGACATCTTGTCAGCACCAATCACAATAATCTTCTTGTATCTACCACTCTGAATCATGCTTGCAGCAACATCAAGGGTATACAAGAATCCACAGCAAGCTGCAGAGAAGTCAAATGCGAAAGCATTCTTCAAGCCCAGCTTACCGAGGACGATAGATGCTGTAGAAGGGAACTTGTAGTCAGGTGTCGTGGTTGTTACAATCAGTGCATCGATTGTATCTGGATCAACGCCAGTCTTCTGAATCAACTGCTTGGCAGCTTTACGCGCCAGATAGCTGGTTCCGAGGCCTTCCTCTGTAAGGATGCGGCGCTCTTTGATACCCACACGGGTGGTAATCCACTCATCTGTAGTATCTACCATGCGAGACAATTCCTCGTTGTTGAGGATATAGTCTGGCACGTAGCCACCGACACCTGTAATTACAGCATTAATTTTACCCATTATTCAGCTGCTTCCTTAACGATTGCAACCTTACCACGATAGTAACCGCAAGTAGGGCAAACAGTGTGGTATACATAGTATGCACCACAGTTAGGGCAAACTGCCAATGTAGGAGCTACTGCCTTATCATGAGTTCTTCTCTTAAGTGTACGTGTCTTTGACTGTCTTCTTTTAGGATGTGCCATAATTTTTAAATGTTTAAAATTTTAATTTTTATTTTTTCAATTTCAATAGAGCTTCCCAGCGTGGATCTACAGTTTTCTCTTCTTCCTCACCGCTTCGGGCGGCAGAATGCTCATTGAGCTTTTCAATCATAGCAGGGTTGCATTTTCCAGGTGCATGCACATGCTTGATGGGAATATTGAGATCTATAAATTCATAGATAAACCAGGCGACATCGAGTATTCCTTCGTTCTCGGCCACAGTCACCAGATCATCATCCTCTGAGTACTCTTCTCCGAATTTTACGACTAGCCTGTCATTAGTCTCAATGGTTTGATCCATATCGTCCAGACAGATGTCGCATGGTATGTGAACCACTCCCTCTGTATGGAAATTGAGTTCGAAGAAGTCATCCGTCCTATTGATAGACAGACTACTTGACAACTCGCCTCTCTGAACATCAGGAGCATCGATTGCCTCAAAATATTCATTGGTAAGCTTAAATTCCTTTTCGGTTATCCCTTGAGGTAAAGCTTTCAAATCAATCTTATAAGAATCTATGTTACACATATTCAATATATACTATATTGTTTCGGGCTGCAAAGTTACAAATAATTTTTGAGATAAAATAATTTTTTATGTAAAAATCACTAAAATCACTCATTATTAATTGATTATTCTTTCTTTAACTCGATTCTGAAGGTGGTTCCATGCCCAATTTCTGTACTTTTCACCCATATTTTACCATGATGGTATTCTTCTACGATTCGTTTAGCTAGTGATAAACCTAAGCCCCAGCCTCGCTTTTTGGTAGTAAAACCGGGACGGAATACATTCTTCAAATCCTTTTTTCTTATACCATTTCCTGTATCTGAAACTTCTATAATTGCTTTATCATCTATTTCTTCCACATGGAGCGTAATCTGTCCACCATTTGCTCCCATAGCATCAACAGCATTCTTCGACAGATTTTCTATCACCCATTCAAAGAGAGAGGCATTCATCTTAACGATAACATCCTGTTCAGGTATTTCCTTCACCAGTTGAACATTCTTCGATGTTCGACGATCCATGTAGTCTATAACATGATTCATCACTTCGTTCAAACTTGCAGGAACAGGTTCTGGCAGGGCACCTATCTTTGAGAAACGGTCTGCTATCAGTTGCAAACGCTGGATATCCTTGTTCATTTCAGGAATGAGTTCGTCATCCGGATAATTCATCTTCAGAATTTCAATCCAAGCCATCAGACTGGAAATTGGAGTACCCAACTGATGAGCAGTTTCTTTAGACAACCCCACCCACACCTTATTCTGTTCCGCTCTTTTGGAAGTAAGCAAAGCAAAGATGGCAATAACCACAAAGAGCATGACTACCCCCAACTGAATATAAGGATAAGCTGACAGACGTCGTATCATGAGGGATTCATCATAGCAAACCTGAATATAGTCATGCGTTGAATCATCTAGTTCAATTTTAATATTCTTGCCTTGTTTCGAGAGCCGCTGACCGATGGCAGAAGCATAAGCAAGGGAATCTGCATAATCTTTCCCTTCCACATCAACATTACGAAAAGTCTGAGCATGGTTTTCAGAATCCATTACGATAACCGGAATGGAATTATTTTCATTGATAACCTTCAATACCAAGTTCAAGTCAGTATTCTCATCGGCATTATTGAGCGTACGCATAGCTTCAGCCCAAACCGCCATACGGTTGCGTTCCTCTTCTGCTAGATCACGAACAAGAAAATGAGACACAACAAGAGAGGCGACAGCTATAAACACTGCCGCTATCACCAAAAAAATCTTCACCTGTCGTATTCTATCGGTCCAAATCATGCTGCAAAGATAATAAAAATCCGTGTAATCAACGTCATCTGCTGATAAAAAACATCTTGAGCAGATAAAAAAAAGCCCCGACTACTTTCGTAATCGAGGCTTCTGAAATTGAAAGGAGGCGGCTACCTACTCTCCCGCATTGCATTGCAGTACCATCGGCGCAAGT
>OGNQ01000474.1_pt1 | contig 39558 bp, 30 predicted proteins | sample 1573481 | NCBI WGS metagenome assembly OGNQ01 (sample SAMEA2581920, study PRJEB24529) | metagenome | biome: Human gut stool | place: China | collected 2011 | reverse complement strand
GACGATGCCGATGTGGCGATGGCATTTCTACAACCGCTCTTCGGCGGTAGTTGCGTGTGCATCGGTGTCACGGGGTAGGCGAGCCAACCCCGTGCTAACAGATTAAACCGCTCTTCGGCGGTTTTCCTTGGGGATAGCTTGTTTCGTTGGGAAAAATACTTATCTTTGCCTTGAAAAGGAGCTAAATGATGAACTATGAATTAACACCTTCACTACAGGCGACAGGAGGAGCCGAAAAATGGCGCTAATGCAATTTGTGTTAGGCAGTGCTTCGTGTGCGTTTGCCTTATGTGCTTTTATTCTATGGATGCGCCGGTGCGATGGCGACCGGTCGCGGCTTACCCTCAGTTTTGTATGGATGTTTTTGGCGTTGTTGTTCTCCAGCCGCGCCTTTGTGGACGGGCAGTTGGTGCCGTCGGGAGTACTTCCGCCTGTGAATTTGGTTGGAGGATTGCTTATGGTGACGCTGCTTTGTTTATATCCTATAGAGGTGATTCGTCCGGGATGGCTCAATGCACGGCGTTTGTTCATGCTGTTGTTGCCAGCCATATTAATTGGAGTCATTTTTTATCTGTCAGGAATTAAGCTCCGTCAGTTGCATACGTTTGGCGATATGCTTGCCCATATCGGCGAGCCGAATGTCTATTGGCGTCTTATACTTCTTTTCGGAATCATTCTTCCATCCGCCCTGCTGCTCCACGTCATCCCCTATAACTGGATGAAGAGCCGCGTCCGTTTGCGTTGGATAAGGCATTATACGTACACCATTCTGCTGATTTCCGCTCTCTATGCCGTGTTTATGCTGACTCGCAGTGCGTCGGTCAGTGTGGTGCATCTGTTTGTTTGCCTCACGCTGGCTATGATAGTGACTTATGAGGAACTGTTCGCCCGCTTTTGCTTCCCATCGGATTGTCACACCGAATTGCCAGTAGAACCTGTAAAGTCAAGCTCGCCGTCGGAGGAAGAAGAAAATCCTCTTGTCATTCGGCTAAATCATTTGCTTGAAGAGGAGAAAGTGTGGAAAAACCCAGACCTCACCGTTGCCAGTCTGGCTCAGATGTTGGGCACCAACCGCAGTTATCTTGCCCAAGCCATACAGGAGGCAGGCTACGTCAACTTTGCCGATTTGATTAACCGCCACCGAGTGCAGGCTTTCTGTTGTATTGCGGAAGATGGCAAGGTGGAGAGTGTGCAGGACGCTTTCTTCCTCGTTGGCTTCCGGTCGAAAGAAACTGCATTGAGAAGCTTCAAGAAATACACAGGCTCTTTGCCCAGCGAATACCTGATGAAGGTAGCCGCAAACCGTTCGAAAACGTCTGAATTGTAGAATTGACACCTGATTTTGTGGTTTTGGCACGTCTCCGATGCTTTTTTTATATACTTTCACACACTATTTACCAATACTAAAAAACAGAATTATGCGAATAAAGTATCTGAAAAGTTCGGTGGCATCGCTGTCGATTCTAAGTGGACTATTTTGCTTTACTGGATGCCAAGACGATGGAGTTCTGAAAGAAGTAGGAATCGAAGAGTATGTGCCGCAAGGGACAAATGATGTGGCCGGCAGTGTGCTGATACATATAATAGAAGAGGGAGACGAGAACAGTCTTGTCTTGCCGTTGAGCGTTTTGCGCATGGTGGACATAGAGACAGCGCAGAACGATTACGTTAAATTCAACTGCGAGCAACGCAATGACGGCAAGTGGTGTGCCGTTGCCCAAATACAGAAAGCACTCGACAAGCCATTTGAGGTCATTCCGGTAAAGATTATACCCAAAGAGTTTCCAGAGAAGGCACGCACCGTGTTGATGGTGCTCCGACAGAAAGGCGCCACGACCAAATCTGGAGATGCCATCACCTCCGTTTACAGTGAAGTGTTGGGCAAGGGAACCCGCTGCTACGGTCCGGTAGGCAATACGCTTGGCAGCGTGCTCCTTTATGACCAAATCAGCAAGCTTGGCGAGGAGTATCTGACCGCCAACACCACGCAAAAACAGTTCTCGATGCTTGAATTCTCGGGCGATAGTTACGAGAAGACTATGGAGGACTGGTCGGTCAATGTGGGAGCATCGTTTAAGAAGACACGAAAGAAAGGTCTGACATCTTCAGAAAAAGGCATATTGAAGGATATTAAGGATTTTCTGGGAGACGCGGAATATGAAAGACAATTGACCTCTATGCTGAAAAAGAAGCCCTCCTATGTCTGGACAGGCTCGTTTGACCTTGGAGTGAGCGGAAGCCTCTCCACAAGCGAGTCATACGAATACTATCTGAATCTGTATCGCGTGAAGATGTCGGAGGTGCGCATGAATATGTCGGCCTTCGAGCAGGAGAAGAAAGACCCCGCCTTGCTGGCACTGCTTTCGCCCACCTTTGTCAGAGCTTTGAACGTAGACAACATCAATACGACCGCATTCTACGATGATTGGGGCACCGACATTATCACGCAAGGCTCGTTTGGCGGCTACAACATCTATATCTACGGCCGTCAGGAGAACGTTTATGAATATAGCGTTGGCTTTGACGCGCAGGGCAGCCTCTCGCGCAGCAAACCAACAAGCACCGGCAAGACGTGGAAAGATATCTATGCGAATGCCCATAGCGACTATGCGGAGGGACATTTCGACGTGGCTTACCAAAACGAGAACTACGAGAAAGCCAGCAAGGCAGTATCCCTGCAAACCTCTACCGGAGGCGACCTTGCCATCGACGATCCGCAGAAGTGGCTCGACGGCTTCAATACCGACGGTTCCGACAGTAAGTGGGCGCTCATTGGCTACAACGTAAGCAGCGATGATAAAGACAACACCCTCTGCCGTCTGTATCCTATCGAAGAGCTGGTTGGTCAGATAGCGTTTACCTACGACCAAGTGGTTACGGATAAAACAGAAGCCGACATTGAGGCAGTCACCCGTCTGCTGAACAACTACAGCGAGTTGCTCAACGCCAAAGACGACTACCTTGACTCTAAACAGGTGGTGCAGCGGGCAAAGTCGAGATTGGTGTTGGCAGACATTATGATCAAGAGCGGCTCGAACGGGCATAAGAATGGAGAACCAACCCCCTTTGTCGCGCAAGACCCGAACGATCAGAACAACTACTTGACTTATTATCCCGTCATGGCAAACTCCAACGCTCCGTGTGAAAATGGATATGCATTCGAGCCGACTTGCCATCATTATATAGACGCTACAGACAATGACGACAAGTATATCTATTATGCGTTGGCGCCAAGCGACAAATGCTTAGGCATCGTGGATGCCGTGTTCTGTCAAGAGGGAACAGCCAAAGACTTCAACGGTGGAAAATACTACATTCCGCGAGGCGTGCATGCTGATCATGATATGGATGGAGCGCTCGACAACAACTATCTTTTTGTGAAGTACTATGACGAGGGCGTAGACATCGACCCGTCGAAGAAGATTACCGCCATAGGTTTCGCCAATATCGACAACCACGACGTGATTATCTCATCGACTGGCGGAAGTGAGCTGCGCTTGAATGCTACAGAAACGGAAGAAAACAAGTTCAACCAGTTTTGGGATAAGAAGAATTGGAACTGGTATGCCGGCGATCGGTCAGGCAAAAGCTGGGTTTTCTACGAGGGTGGATTGGTAAGGCATAATCGCTTCTATGTGGTTTACACTACTCAGGACCTACCCATCCAGCACTTCCGCGAAGGTTCCGTATGGCAACCGAAAAGGTGGGGAGAGTGACGCATCCACGAAACATATTGCGAGGGGGCATGTCGGTAACCACATGCTCCCTCGCAATGTTTGTTGTGCGTAAGGAATCGCTCTTCGATAGCGGTTTGCTTGATTCTGTAATTGTTTTTATATCATTGTCATTGCGTTGTGTCTCAGTGAGATATAAAGAATAGAAAAAGTATGTTTAAAAACATATTTAATGAATTTTAACCAACAAAACATTTTTAAAAGGTGGTTTGTGACTATAAATTTGTAAACGTAGTGGATATTTTGCTTAGACATAATAATCTTTTAAGGATTTCATTTAACACATAGTACAAGTAATTATGATTACCAGTAAGTACCACAGAAGAAGACTATTGCCGGCAATGCTGTTGGCGATGCTGATGTTGTCTTGTTATATGGAGGCAGCAGCTGTAAATCCGAACTCAAAAGAACAAGCAAGTGACTGTGCAGTCGGGAGAATGCAAAAACCGGACGACATGCTGGCTGCGCTTTGTGATAGAGAAGGAAATCAGACAAATGTTGAAGTCACCGGCACAGGAGGCTTGGATGATCAGATCGATGATGGAGTAATATGTGTTGACGGGATATATTACGTTCTCGACCCTGGAGCCATGGCAGCAAGGGTAGTTGCCAAAAACGAACTTAATTCTACATACCAAGGACGTATAATCATACCGTCGTCTATAAAAGTGGACGGAAGAGAATATACAGTCAAGTCGATAGGAAGGAGAGCGTTTGCCGCCTGCATGGAATTGGACAAGGTGTTTATACCCAAAACTGTTGAAGTGGTAGAAAAAAGAGCATTCGAATCGGCAGTAATTGACGATATTGAAATAGAAGAAGACTCACAATTGAAAGTGATAGAGGATTATGGGTTTATGTTCTTCTGCAAAAATAGAGGACAGGTAGTCCCGGATCATTTCCGGTTGCCTGAAGGTTTGCAGGAAATCGGAGTGAGGGCATTTTGTGGAGCATTTGCAGATCTTGTGATACCGTCGACAGTGTGGCGTATGGGAGATTTGTCACTTGCAACGAATATCAAGGATTTGTTTTTGAAGTGGGAAAGACCAGTCAATACTCCGTTGAATATCTTGGAGTTGTCGGGTTATAACGATGTGGATTATAAAGGCTCCATGTGTCCGACACCTGTAGAGATACACGTGCCGTCAGGCTCCCTCCCCACCTATAGATTGACAAAGCCGTGGTGTTTTTTCTCATTGGATGAGATGCCGGTTGAAGAGGCAACCATTTATGCCGATATTGCAGGACTGCGGTATCGATTGCGCGGCAACAAAGCCGTTCTGCTACCACCAAGCGAGGGACAATATTCAGGAGATATAGTATTGCCTGAAACGGTTAGTTATAATGGGAAAGAATATAAGTTGGTCAGAACGGAAGGCGCGTTTAACAACTCGAAAGTTGTTTCGGTAGCCTTCCCATCCTCTGTAAAATATGTGGTTGATGATTTTAAATATTGTATGGAACTGCAGACCGTGACATTCCCTGAAAATTCGCGATTGAGATTTTTCAGCGCGATGGAGGGGTGTCCGAAATTGACTGAATTCGTTTTTCCGCCATCATTGCAGGTGCTTTACGGAAATTCCATGATGTATCTTGACGGACTCAAGACCATCGATATCCCAGGTTCGGTTTCTTATATTGGAGCATATACATTTGTGAACGGAGCACTGACAGAAGTGACCGCACATTGGATTTGTCCGCCTAAAATGCTGCCGAATGATGTGTTTATTACAAAGAGCAATCCGCGAATCCGTGTGCCGGTTGGCGCCAAGAAGTATTATGAAGAGTCGGAGGCTTGGAATAAATTTGAGATTGTCGAGGATGAGACAGTGGAGGCTTTTGTGAAAGTGTATACAGAGGGCCGCGAACGAGTGCTTACGCTTCCAGTGGATGAGAGTGCCGACTACTATGAGTTTGAGGCTTTTAAAAATGGAGAAGTAGTTAAGTCGCAGACTCTTTCACTCATAAAGAGTATAAGAACAGCCAGTGCAAATAGAGAGGCAGCAACCAAATGCATAGGTTTTGATGTCTCATCGTTGGATGACGGCAGTTACCGCTATAGAATCCGAGCGGCATCGGATACGGAAGGCTTGATTTCGTTGTTTGAGGGAACGTTTGTTGTCGGTGATGACAGTGGTGTGGAAGATGTCGTTTCCGATGGCGACACAAATTATGATGTCTTTGATATTATGGGCGTCTGCATACGGACGAATATGAACGAAGCGGAAATCTCTGGTTTGACGCCTGGAATATATATTTTGCGCCCTGTTCTGAACGCTAATCCGTCAAACGTTCGGAAAATCATAGTGGAATAAGGTTAATGCATAGATGAAGAAGGTTGCAGTGCGCCTCTGCCATACAAGCTGGGAATAGGCGCACTGTCAATGAATTTTCTCTTAAAAATTTGGTTTATAAAATAAACCGAATTAAATTTGCACTTGAACCAAGGGCGGACAGGCGAGACCGCTCTTTTTTCAAAGCCAAATGGTTTATTTTATAAACCAAGTATTAACCATCAAATTTTTCATAAAATGGAAGACAGAAAACTCACCGAAAAAGAAAGTCTCGAAGTGATAACTTCGATGATAGCACTCACGAAGCAACGCTATATTGGCGATGGACGCATTTTGCTGCTGTTTGGCTACCTGACAGTTGCCGTTTCTGCGTTGATATGGATGCTCCTCGTGATTACACAAAATCCTGTGTGGAACTGGCTATGGTTTCTTGTTTGGATTATTGGAGGCATCGTTGCTCCGATAAAGGCAAAGAAACAACAGATTGAAAAAGGGGTAAAAAATTATTCCGACACACTCACATCCCGCATTTGGTCTACAGTCGGCTTCAGTGCAATCGCCGCCACAGCCATCTGCCTCGCATTTCTGCTTGTCAAAGGAATTGACGCATGGCCTATGATGTTGGCGTTCGCTCTGATAATCGTTCCCTTCGCCGAGGTTGCCCAGGGAATTGTTTTCAAAGAGACAACGCTTATTGTTGGAGGTGCGATAGGATTGTTTGCTGGCTTATTTACGGAGGCATGCATCGCCGGGGATGTAGAGCTTTATGCATCATGGTATATGCCATTGTTTATAATCGCGTTTGTGGCGATGATGATAATTCCCGGCCATATTCTCAACCATAAGGCACGAAAAGAAAAATGAAAGAACTGAATCCGCTTCTGCACTCGCAACTCCGTCTTGCTGTAATTTCCATACTGATGAATGTTGAAGAGGCAGATTTCGTTTATCTCAAGGAGAAAACCGAATCTACAGCCGGCAATCTCAGCGTTCAGCTTGAAAAGCTGTCTACCGCGGGATATATTTCTATTGAAAAGGGAATGTCGGGCAAGCGTCCCAGGACGACATGCTCAATTACTTACGATGGAAGAAAGGCTTTTGAAGAATATGTCGAGGCGTTGAAAACATACCTTGGCTTATGATGAAAACAGCCAGACCTTACGGATAGGGTATCTTGTGTGCATAAGTGTGAGTTAGACAACAAAGCAGGGACTGCCGAAGAGGCTGTCCCTGCTTTGTTGTTTTGTTTTGAGGATATTTTGATGTTCTTCTGAACCTTATTTCTTGAGACGGTTTCCGTAGCGGCTCATGAACTTGTCTACGCGGCCAGCTGTGTCGACCAATTTCTGCTTACCAGTGAAGAAAGGGTGAGAAGAACTCGTGATTTCGAGTTTTACGAGCGGGTAAGTAACGCCGTCGATTTCGATTGTCTCCTTAGCAGCGACAGTCGAGCGAGTGATGAAAGTTTCGCCGTTCGACATATCTTTGAAAACAACCTCGCGATAGTTTGATGGATGAATGTCTTTTTTCATTTCTATATCTTTTTTATTATTACAAAGTTACGCGCCGCTGGTAAAGGCGACTTCTGTAATGGCGTGCAAATGTACGCATATTTTTCCATACGGCAAACATTTACGGAGTTTTTTTGTCGCAACGTTCGCAATATTAAAGGATAAGCGGATGCGAGAGGTGTCGCATCCGCTTGTCTTAGTCAAGCCGTGTTAGGGCTTATTTTTTTGCGTCGAGTTCGCGAAGAAGCTCGTCGACCGCAGCTTTCAGTTGTGCGTCCAAACCATTGGCAGCGTCCTCAGGAGAGTTCAGCACATATATGTCGGGCTCCAGTTGCGAGTTCTCAAGGTAATTTCCTTCCGCGGTGCGGTATCCGATGACCGGAGTGCCGAAAATCAGCGAAGAGTCCTGCAGACGTTCCCACCAAACGCTTGTCATGGTGCCAGGCACCGGAGCGCCGACAAGTTTGCCGAGACGCATGTGTTTGTATACCCAAGGCGTTCCGTGAGCGTTGGAATAGTTGGCCTCGCCCTGCACCATGATTGAAGGTTTGTTCCATCGGCGGCTCGGCATGTCGCACGCTTCTCTTCCGCGGTACACCTGAGTGAGATATTTTGTTCCGCTGAACAAGATTTCGATATCTTCGTGCAAGCGACCTCCACCATTGAAACGGGTGTCGATCACGATGCCCTCCTTCTTGTTGTATTTACCAAGCACGTCAGAGTACACTGTACGGAAACTGTTGTCGTCCATCGATTCGATATGTACGTATCCCAAGCGGCCGTTTGACCAGCGGTCCACGTCGGCGGCGCGTTGTTTGATCCATCGGCGGTAGAGCAAAGCACCGCAAGCGCCGTCAGAGATAGGTTTCACCACCTCGTCCCACTGCTTGCCGCCATCGGAAAGCGAAATCAGCACCTTCTCTCCGGTCAGCCCGGCGAGCAGCGCATAGAAGTCGGTGTCGGCAGAAATTTCCTGTCCGTTGATTTTCTCGATAATGCATCCCTTCTTCACCTTTGAAGACGCGTTGTCGAAAGGACCTCCGGCAATCACCTCGTCGATTTTCACGCCCTTTCCTTCATACGAAAGGTCGTAGAACAGACCTAAGTTGGCAGTGGCATCTCCACGGGCACCGGCACGGTATCTGCCACCCGTGTGCGACACGTTTAGCTCACCGAGCATTTCGCTGAGCAGCTCGGCAAAGTCGGCGTTGTTGTTGATGTGAGGCAGGAACTTGCGGTATGCAGCTGTCATCATCGGCCAGTCCACACCGTGCATGTCAGTGCGGTAGAAATGGCGGGCCTCCTGGCGGCAAACGTGGTCAAACATATATTCGCGTTCCTTTGCCAAATCCATCTTCATCTCAGCCTTGTAGCTGATGCGTTCCATCTTGTCGGAAGCCACGGTGAGTTTCTGCATTATGCGTGAGCCGAGAATGAAAATGCACTTGCCGTCTTTCTGCACGTCGAACTGAGCCGACGACGTGTCGAGTTTCTTCAGGCATTCCGTGCTCTTTTTGCGCAAGTCGAGTTTCCAAAGATCGTAACCCACCTCGAAAGCCGACAGGTAGTACAGGCTTTCTCCATCGGCATCGACGATGGCATCGGCAATTTCGGAAGAGTTTGGCGTGATGCGCACAATACGGTCCTCGATGCCGTCAAGTTGCACGTCAATGTCTTTTTTCTCTTCTTTCTTGTCAGCCTTCTTGTCGTCTTTCTTTTTGCCTTTTTTCTTGTCGGTGTCAGCCTTTTCGGCATTTTTCTTCTGCTCCTTTTCCAATTCCTTCTGCAATTCGTAATCCTCCTTGCTAAGCCGGAATTTGTCGTAGGCGTCCTTGTTCATAAACACAAGCATCACGTCGTTGAGCGAACCCCACGAAGCATGGCTGCGCATGCCGTAGCGGTCTGTGAGGAAAAGCACAGCGTTTCCGTCGAGCACCCATCTTGGCTGCGAGCTGAAGTATCCGCTGCCAGTCAGGTTTACCGGCTTCTCCGATCCGTCAGCCTTTACGATAGCCACGTCGGAATAAGGGTCGTGTCCGTTGCCGATGATTTCAAGCGAGAACCATTTTCCATCTGGCGACCAGGCATAGTTGAAGCCACCCATAAACCATTCCGAACCGTCAGTCACCTGCCTCACAGCTTTAGTGGCCACGTTGACCACCATAAGCCGGCATTCATCCTCGATGAAAGCCACCTCTTTTCCGTCGGGCGAGAATTTCGGATTCTGGCGGTCGGCGAGCGAATCGGCGAGCAGCGGTTGCTCGTCGATTAGAGTTGCATTAGGGAAGTTGAGGTCGTCGGAGCGTTTTATGCGAGCCGTGTAAAGCCCCCAATGCCCGTTGCGTTCGCTGGCATATACGAGCGACCGGTTGTCGGCGCCGAAGTCAACGTCGGCCTCGCCCTCCACGGTGTTGGTTATTTGTTTTGTTGTGCCATATTCCACCGATGTCACAAACACATTGCCGCGCACGGTGAAAGCCACCTGCTTGCCATCGGGCGACACGCTTGCCGAAGTAGCGCCGTTTGTGAACGACAGGCTTGACGGCAGGTCAACGTCGTCGCGCACAATGTCGATGTCGACGAGCGCCGGTTTCTCACCGTTTAGCTGAGTGTAGATGGCTCCGTCGTAGGTGTAGCACATCGTGCCGTTGTCGGCAACGCTGAGGAAGCGCACCGGGTGAGTGTTGAAGTCGGAAACTTTTGTCAATGCCTTCGGACTGTTGAGAGGCATGGCGTATACGTTCATCGAGCCCCCATTGCGCTAACTGAGGAAATACACCGTGCTGCCGTCGGCCGACAAAGCCGGGCACAAATCCTCTCCGGCATGAGCCGTCAGGTTGGTGTGCTTGCCGGTTTTGGTGTCGTATGCCCAGATGTCGCGTGTCACGGACGACGTGTGATGTTTGCGCCATACGTCTTCATAACCCTTGCGGTCCTGATAGACAAACATACTGCCGTCTTTGGCAAACGACAGGCATTCGGCTGGAGTAGGGAGCACCTGCTCCTGGCGTCCGCCAGTGGCTGGCACTTTGTACAGCTCAAGCAACACGTCGGGGAACAGCGCACTTGCCGCAGGTTTCTGATTGTTGGCTGAGAAATAGACATATTTTCCATCGGGCGAGAAAGCCTCAGGCGCTTCACCTCCCGACTTTGTGGTCAGACGCACTGCCGAACCACCGTCGGCATTCATAATAAACACATCGTTGTTTCCGTATCGGTCGCTGGCAAAAGCAATCTGCTTTCCGTCGGGCGACCATACAGGCACCGACTCATAGGAGTCGTGTGATGTTAGCCGCACGGCAGAGCCTCCAGCAGAGGCAACTTTGTAGATGTCGCCCTTGTAGCAGAATGCAATCTGCTTTCCGTCGGGCGAGATTTTTACATCGCGCATCCACAACGGAGTGGCGGCAAAGCCCACCGCAGCCGTTGACGCAACGATGATTGTTGCAAAAAGTTTTTTCATTTCTATTATTTTATTGTTTTGTTTGAATTTCCGCTCTTTCCCAGATGTGGTCGGGAATCATTCTCCATACCGCCACGAGCAAGCGGTATCGCCAGTCGATTGTCGCCACGCGTTTTTTGCGGCGCAAGGCGTCGACAATCATCCGTGCGGTCTTTTCCGGGCGCATAAGCATCGGGTAGTTGCCCGACCGCAGCAGGTCGGTGTCGACAAATCCCGGACGGATGTCGGTGAACGTGATGTTGGCGCGAGTCATTGCCGACAGTTGCGCCAAGCATTGTATGTAAGTGTTTTGAAAGCGTTTTGTGGCAGAGTATGCCGGGGCGATGCCCAGTCCTTTAGTCCCGGCAATTGAGCTTACGGCGCCGATGTGTCCGCCACCATTGCTTTTCAGATAGTTGAATGCCGCATCGATCATACGGGTGAATCCCACAACGTTTGTTTCTGCCGTTGCGATTTCTATGCCCGGGTCGAGGTCGCGGTTCTGGCTTCCTATCCCAGAAACGAGCAGGATGGTGTCGACGCCGCCCATGCGCTCCGCCAAATCAACGAGCAGCCCGCCTGCGTTTTCGTCGGTCACGTCGATGCGTTGCCACACAACGTTGCCGCCTTCTTCGGCAAACTTGCGCAGCCTGTCGTCTCTGCGGCCAGCCACTCCGATGTTGATGCCTTCGCTCCGCATTATGCGTGCCACCTCAAGACCGATACCCGAAGTGGCGCCTACGATTATAGCATTTCTCATATTCATAAGCATTTTAAATAGTAAAATTACAACGTTTCCGGCATAGACCAAGACGCGTGATGCGTAATTAACAATCTTTAATCAGAAGGCGTGGCGAGGTGATGAAACCATTGGGTAAAAGAGTGTTGGATTAGGTAATTTTAACAAAAAAGCACGCTGTAATTGTTGCGTGAAATAGATTTGAATTAATATATTTGCAATGTACGATAAATCTAACTCTCAATAAATCCGATAATGAAAAATACTTACAAAACCATTTTGCAGGAAATGAGTGAGCGCACGCTGAGGGCTGACACGCTTGAAGGCGACGCGCAATTGTTTGCTCTTCTTCGACAGACGGCATGTGCTTCGGGCGACCTGCCCGCAATGGCGGATGTGGACAACGCCGTGCTTATGGCTGTGGAAAAATGTCGTGCCGAAAGGGGCGACGATGCCGCCTGCCGCTTATGGACGCTTTATGAGTACAGCAATGCCGGAGCCACTCTTGGCTGCGACTTTGCAACGGCGATGAGCAACGGTGATACGAGTTTTGCCGAGGCGATTTATTCGAAGGCGAAGCAACTGAGCGAGCAGCTGGCGGAAAAACGCGAGTTGCGCGATGCTTTCGGTGCATTGTTTCGCCAGTTCTCCGCCGTGTCGTAGGATTTTGATGTCTGCGGGAAAATCACAGGTCTGTTTGCGTTCTATTCGTTGTAAATTTTGTTAGACATTTGTTATGTGCTTTTGTTGCAAATGTAGTATCTTTGCACGTGCTTTTATAATTAATAGAAAACAAAAGATTTTGATGAAGCGGATTCTTGTTGCCGTGTTGTTACTGGCGGCATTTGTCGGGATAGGTAATTCCAAAAATTTCAGTGTTGTAGGAGTGGTTGTCGACTCGTTGGAAAATGAGCCGGTGCCGTATGCCACGCTTCGTGTAGACAAGCGCGGAGGAGCAGAACCGACGCTCGGCATAAGCGGAGTCGACGGCGCGTTTGACGAGAAACTGGCTGAGCCGGGAGTTTATACGCTGACGGTAAGCGGTACAGGTATGCGTCAACGTTCCATTGAATTTGCGGTGGGCGACTCGGCGCGTGTGTGCAACCTCGGACGCGTGGCGCTTGTTTCCGGAGTTGAGCTTGAAGAGGTCAGCGTGGTGGCGCAGAAGCCTTTGGTGAAGGCGGATATCGATAAAGTCACATATCGCGTTGAAGACGACCCCGAGGCGTTGTCGAAAACGGCTATCCAGATGCTTCGCAAGGTGCCTATGGTGACGGTCGACGGGCAGGACAACATAACGGTGAAAGGTTCGTCGAATTTCAAGGTCTATGTCAACGGCAAACCAAACACGATGATGAGCAACAACCCGAAGGAGGTGCTCCGCAGCCTGCCTGCAAGTTCGGTGAAGTCGATAGAGGTGATAACCGACCCCGGTGCCAAATATGACGCGGAGGGAGTGGGCGGAATCATAAACATCGTCACGCAGGGCTCAAGGATGCAAGGGTATAACCTTTCGGCCGGACTGACCGGCAGCAACAAAGGTCCGTCGGCCTATGTCTACGGTTCGGTCCAAGTTGGGAAATTCACGATGAGCGGCAACTATTCGTATAGTTATGAAAGCCGCAACAATAGTTCTTCGTCTGACTATGAGCGTGATGACTATGACTCCGACGGAAGAGTGAAACAGACATTACGCAGTGTCAGCCGCGCTGACGGCAGCCGCTCGCAGATGCACTATGGATCGCTGTCGGGCAGTTACGAGGCAGACTCGCTCAATTTGGTGACGTTCAGTTATGATTTCTACACATGGCGCGACAATAGCCACGGCACGTCGTCGTTCGTAATGCTTGATGCGGCACAGGTGCCGGTCTATTCCTACAATACGTTGGACAAAAGCTTGTCGAAATATGGCAGCCATTCGGTAGGTGTCGACTATCAGCATTCGTTCAAGAAGAAAGACGAGTTGCTGACAGTGTCGTATAAGTTTGACAAATCACCGAAGCGGACACAGACAGAAACAACGTATTCCGATGTGGTATCGGTGCCGTTTCTCACGTATGCTCAGGGACAGGACAACAAATCGCACATTGCGGAGCACACCGTGCAGGTAGACTATGTGAATCCCATCAATGAACACCATTATGTGGATGCGGGAATGAAGTTCATTGCGCGCAAAAATGCCAGCGACAGCCAGACGCTGCTGCTGGAGCAGGTTGACGGCTCTTTGCCGGGCGACGAAGACAGTTCGGTTGACTACAGCCAGCGTCAGAACATTGTGGCGGCATATGCGGATTATAATCTGAAAATACAGAAATTCGGGTTCAAGACGGGAGTGCGCTATGAGCATACGTTTATGAACGTGGAATATGAACGTCATCCCGACCGCAACTTCAGCAAGAATTTTGACGATGTGGTGCCGTCGGCGGCCATAAGCTATGGGCTTTCGGAGATGTCAAATATCCGCGTCGGCTACAATATGCGCTTGAACCGTCCGGGCATCTGGTTCCTTAATCCGTTCCGCATTTCGGCGACGCCCAACGATGTAAGCTACGGCAATCCGGACTTGTCGACGGAGAAGAGCCATAGCATCAGTTTGAGTTACAATATTTTCACTTCGAAGGTAAACCTCAATGCCGACGCGCGCTATAGTTTTGTCAACAATGGCGTGACGGGCTATTCGTTTGTCGACGAAGATGGCGTGCGCAACTCAACTTATGGAAACTATGTGCGCACGCAACGCACGTCGTTGTCGGTATGGATGAGTTGGAACATCACTGATAAAACAAGCTTCATGTTGTCGGCAAGTGGCAGCTATGTTGATTTGCGGAGCAAAGAACTCGGTTCAAGCAACAGTGGTTTCGGTGGCAATCTTTATGCACAACTGCAGCAACGTTTGCCGTGGAAGCTGGATTTTACGGCTTACGGCGGATACGGCGCGCCCTACATCTCGCTGCAAGGCCGTTCGGGCTCATATAATTTCTACGGACTTTCGCTCAACCGCTCATTCCTCAAAGAAGACCGTATGGAGGTATCTCTCTTTGCGAGCGATTTCTTTTCGGCATGGAAAAAATATTCAAGCACAACTGTCACCGACACTTATCGGCAGACGTCGCATTACAAGGATTATGCATGCCGCTTCGGAGTCAGCCTGTCATGGAGGCTTGGCAGTATGAATGTAAACGTGAAACGCACGGAACGCTCAATCAGCAACGACGACGTGATGAAGGGTGGCGGCAATGGCTCTGGTGGGCAACAAAAGAATTAAAAAATGCGTGTTGGTGCCATTTTTTACTGATTATTGCTAATTTTGCCTTGAAAAAACAACTTAGACAACAATGAACAGAATAGCATTGATAACGGGGGCTACGAGCGGAATCGGAGAGGCTTGTGCCCGTAAATTCGCCGGCAGCGGCTACGATTTGGTGCTGACCGGGCGCAACAAGGAAAAGTTGGAGGCTATGAAGGCTGAATTGGAAGGAGTGGAGGTGACTACGCTTGCTTTCGACGTGCGCGACCGCAAGGCGGCGAAGGAGGCTCTCGACAGCCTTACTGGACGTTGGCGCGACATTGACGTGCTGGTCAACAACGCCGGGCTTGCTCTCGGCCTTGACAAAGAATTTGAGGGCGACATCGATGAATGGTCAACAATGATTGACACCAATATCAAGGGATTGCTTACGATGACGCGCCTCGTTGTGCCACACATGGTGGAGCGCAACCACGGGCACGTAATCAATATAGGCAGCGTTGCGGGCGACCAGGCTTATGCCGGAGGCAATGTGTATTGCGCCACGAAGGCGGCTGTGAAGGCTCTTTCCGACGGCTTGCGCATTGATCTTGTCGACACCTGTGTGCGCGTCACCAACGTGAAGCCCGGACTTGTGGAAACCAATTTCAGCGTCACGCGTTTCCGTGGCGACAAGTCGAAAGCCGACAGCGTCTATGCCGGCATCCATCCGCTCAACGGCGACGACATAGCAGACGTGGTGCTGTATGCCGCCAACGCGCCAGAGCATGTGCAGATTGCCGAAGTGCTTGTGCTTGCCACCCATCAGGCAAACGGATATACGTTCAGCAAGGATACGTCGCGAGTGGAGCATTTGTCGTGAGACTATGAAAGCCGGATGTCAGAAAATGCTTGACGGCGAGTTGGATTGAAAACGTAGTTCAGAAAAACAAAATAGAAAAGGCGCCGTTTGGGCGCCTTTTCGTTTTGGTGGGATTGCGAAGAAATATTGATTATTTCTTCTTTTTAGTTTCTTTTTTGATGCCGTCGCGAATCAGCAGAGCGTCGATTGTAGGCTCCTGACCGCGGAAACGCTTGTAGAGCACCATAGGGGCTTCTGTGCCGCCGCGGCTAAGCACGTTGTCCTTCCATGACTTGGCAATTTCAGGATTGAAGATTCCGTTGTCCTTGAAATATTGGAAAGCGTCGGCTTCGATGACCTCTGCCCACTTGTAGCTGTAGTAGCCTGCGGCATAACCTCCGGAGAAGATATGGTTGAACTGCGGAGCCATGATGCATCCGTCAACGGCCGGGAACATCTGCACTTGCTTCATCGCCTCGCGTTCGAACGCGATAGGGTCGGTCACAGGTGCGGTCGTTGTGTGGTATGCCATGTCGAGGTAGCCGAAGCTGAGCTGGCGCAGGCAGGCATACGCCGCGCCGAATTGCGATGACTTGATCACCTTGTCGACAAGCTCTTGAGGAATAGCCTCGCCTGTTTGGTAGTGGCGTGCGAAACTGTCGAGGAATTCTTTTTGTGTCAAGAAGTTCTCGTTGAATTGCGACGGCACTTCCACAAAGTCGCGGTACACGTTGGTTCCCGACATTGATTGATATTTAGTCTGAGCGAGCAGGCTGTGCAGGCCGTGTCCGAACTCATGGATGAACGTTTCCACCTCATAGAACGTAAGCAGGGAAGGCTTTGTTTCTGTAGGCTTTGTGAAATTCATTGTCAGAGTTACGTGCGGACGCTGGCTGACGCCGTCGACGATGCGCTCCGGGCGGAATTCAGTCATCCATGCGCCTGAACGCTTGGTGTCGCGTGGAAAGAAGTCGGTGTAGAGCACACCGACGAAGTTGCCGTCGGCGTCGGTCACGTCAAACGACTTCACTTCCGGATGGTATACCGAATAGTTCTGGTTTTCGGTGAAGTGCAAGCCGTAGAGACGCGTTGCAAGACCGAACACACCTTTGATTACGTTGTTGAGCTCAAAGTAAGGACGGAGTTCCTCGTCATTGTAAGAGTACTTCTCGTTTTTCAGCTTGTTGGCATAGTATGAGTAGTCCCAGTTCTGGAGTTGGATTTTCTTGCCTTCGAGTTTCTGAGCATAGTCGGTCAGCTCTTTCAGCTCCTTTTTCCATGCCGGCTTGTAGGCGTCGCGCAGTTGATTGAGCAATTTGTAGACGTTGGCAGGAGTTTGCGCCATGGTGTCCTCAAGGCTGTAGTCGGCATACGTGTTGTAGCCAAGCAGTTTGGCGATCTCGTAGCGCACTTCGGCGATGCGGCTCAGGATTTTTGTGTTGTCAAATTCTCCGCCGACGCATTGCGTGTTGTATGCCTTGTACAGTTTCTCGCGCAGGTCGCGGCGTGAGGAGTATTTCATGAACGCCATGTAAGTGGGCTGTTGCAGCGTGATAAGATACTGACCCTCTTTGCCTTTTTCCTTGGCGGCAAGAGCGGCAGCCTCCACCGTGCTTTCCGGCAGACCCGCAAGGTCGTCTTTTGTGAGCCACAATTCATACGCGGCAGTGCATTTCACCGTGTTTTGCTCGAATTTGAGCGTCAGTTCCGACAATTCCGCCTGGAGCTTGCGATAAGCGTCGCGGTCGGCGCCCTCAAGGTTTGCACCGCTGCGGGCAAACGAGTCGTAGGTGTTTTTGAGCAGCGTTTTCTGCTCAGTGTTGAGGTCGAGTTTGTCGCGGTTTTCGTAGACCTCCTTTACGCGTTGCCACAACTTCTCGTTGAGAGAGATGTTTGCGCTGTGTTCAGCCAGTTTCGGGGCGATGCGCAGCGAAATCTGGTTCATTTCCTCGTCGCCGTCGGCCGACAGGATTGGATAGAATGTGAGCAGCGTGCGGTTGAGCATCTCTCCGGCATTCTCAAGCGCCTCGATAGTGTTTTCAAACGTAGGGCGCGAGCGCTGGTTGACGATAAACTCGATTTCGCGGTCTGCTTGTTTGATACCTGAATCGACTGCTTCCTCATAGAAACTCTTCTCGATTCTGTCGAACGGCACAACGTTGTGTGTCGTTTTGAATTCCTCAAAGAATATATTTTCAGCGTTTGTCATTATTGGTGCTGTAAATAATAATGGAATGATTAATGATTTGAAATTCATATTTTTATAATAACTGATGTTTTTGCAAATTTACTACATATTTTCCGAAGTGCCCAAACCTTTGTATCGGATTTTGTCGAATATCAGCGCGATGGTGAGTTTGTCCACTCCGGCGTCGAGCAGGTAGTGGCGGTCGTCGTCAAGTGTTTTCAGCACCTCGCTGCCGCCTGATTTGTCAACGGCGTCCATATAGCTTGCCACGGCGTCTTTCACCTGTCCGCTGCACAGCAGGGCATGTCCGCGGTTGATGTAGTCGTTTGCGCCGGGCTGCTTGGCGATGATGCGGTTGTAGTAGTCCACACTTTGGTTGTAGTTTCCAATCAGGAACGAACACCAGGCGATGGGGCGCATTGTCCGTTCTCCTTTTGATGCCAGATAGTCCACTTTGAAGAAGTATTTCAACGCCTCCTCAATCCGTCCGCCTTCAAGCAGGCAGTTGGCAATATTGTTGGCAAGCGCCACATTGTCGGGCTGCAGCGCTTCCGCGCGTTTGTAGTTGGCGATGGCTTTCTCCGTGTCGTTTACGGCCCTGTAGCAAAGAGCCAGATGCTTGAGGGTCCACACATCGTTGGGCTTGAGCAGCTCGACTTTCTCATAGTCGGCGGTGGCAAGCACGTATTGTTTCAGTTGCTCGTGGCAGTAGCCAGTCTTTTGATAGTCGGAGGCTGTAGGCGAGTCTTGTTTCAACACTTTGCCGAATGTCGACAGCGCGTCGGTGTAGCATTGCATGCTGAAATAAAACTCGGCAATCAGCCGCAGGCTTTTTGTGTCGGAAAGGGCGTCGCTGACAAACGGTACGTCAATAAGATTGAGCCTTGTCGAGAACGGGTTGTAGAAATCGTTGCGGCTGCGAAACAGGTTGAAGAAGCGGTACAGGCTTTGCACATATTTGTTGGCGATGTTCTCCCGCTGCTTGTCGGGGTTGGGGAGGCTGCCTGCCATTTCGTTGATGACCTGCTCCTGCTGCTCGTCGAATTGTGCCATCATCATCGAGCGATGCTGGTCGGGCATCGTGGCTACCGACAGGGCGAATGAGAATTTGTCGCTGTCGCAGAATGCTCCTGTGCGGTCAACCATCGACAGCAACATACTGCCGCTGTTGCCGGCAAACACGCGGAATATGCTCGAGTGGCGTGGTGTGAACGGAACAAACCAATTCGCCACGTCGTTGAAGAATGGAAAGCTCTTCAGCCTGGCGAACGAACTGAGAAACACGTCGCTGCCTTCAGCCTGCATGCGGCTCAGCTCTTGCAACTTGTCGGTGATGCCCGACTCGTTGAGCATTTCCTGCCAGTCGGGGTTTTTTGCCATTTCTTCGATGTCGTCTGAAAACCCGTCGCGCATCTTGCGCCGCATCTCCGGACTTAGTTTCATCAGTTTAGGCACCAATTCGTCGCGCACCTTCTGACTGATTCTCTCAGTGGAGCGGCTGCGGATGAATTGCAGAAACACGGTCATGATGTCGCGGCGTCCGCGCTCGCTGTCGGCAATGTTGGCAATACGCAGTGAGATGGCGCTTGAGTGCTTTATGGTTTCGCGGTGGCAGTGCATGGCAATCAGCGCGCAGCACAGCGCTTTCATTGACAGCGATGCGTCGTTGAAAGCGTTTGCGGCATAGAGGTCGAGCAGCGACAGCAGAAGGTGCTCGCTGTAGTGCTCGAGCAGACTGAGCATTGTCGCCGCCATCGCCAATTCCTTTATTTCTGCCGTGGCGTCGGCGTCGGCAAACAGCTTGTCAAGCGTGCCGGCTTCGTTAGCGGTCACGGGAAAAGTGACCCATATATGCTTGAAAACAGCGTTGGCGGCTTTTTCTTTCTCCATTAGCAGTGTCCTCTCCTGGTCACTGTCGCGTTTGTCTGCCGGCAGCTCGTAGAACAATGCTGTCTTGTCGGCACATTCGCGGTATGCCTCGAGCAGCGCCTCCAGACTTCTGGGGTACTTGCGCTCCATGCGCAGCGTCTCGTAGTATAGTTTAGGCGAGTTCTGCACTGTCAGCTCTTGTTCGGTAATGTCGGCAAGCTCCATCAGTTTTGCGGTGATGCCGTTGTGGATTTCCTCGCGTTGAGGGTCGTTGCATCCGTCTGCAACATAGCGGATCATATATTTGTATGACTCCTCCAGCTCGTCGAGCCGGTTGTTCAATTGCCAGTTCTGCAGCGTCTGTGCCGTCTGTCGCAGTTCGGCGAACGCCTCAGCAAGGCGTTTCTCGGAAAGCAGCGATTGAATGCTTTTTTTGTGGAAGTCGGTCATTGTCGTATATTGAATTTATTTGCGAATATACAAATAAAGAGCAAAAATCTTGCCATAAGTCATTGCAAAAGTTGGCGAGGTGTTGTCAGGATTTGGAGGAAATAGTAAATTTGCAGAAAAAATAGAATATGGTACTACAACGTTGGCAGACGGTTTATCTGCTTATTTCAGTGATAGCGATGGCTTTGGCGGCGGCATTCCCGGCGGTCGAGCCGTTGCGTGTTGCGCAGCCGGTGGTTGAATTGGGCGGCGCTGTCTTGGTGGCACGTGTGCTTGCCGCCGCAATTGCAGTGTTTTTGCTTGTCACAATCACTAAGTTTAAAAACCTGAAAATGCAGCAAATGCTGTGTTCTGTAGGCGTTCTGCTCATGTTGGCGGAAATTGCCGTTGTGGCTGGCGGATATTTTATGGCGGTTGTTGATCCGAGATTCACGATGACAGCTCCGCTGCCTGTGCTTGCGCTTGCCTGCACGCTGATGGCGAAGAGCCGTATCCAAAAAGACTATAAAATCATCCACGATTGCGACCGTTTGCGCTAATGTATCGGTTTGAAAATCAGAAGGATGTGAAAATATTTCTGAAATATTTGGACTGATTGCTTTGTTTTTAGGAAATTAATGGTTACTTTTGCAGTCCGAAATACTGAATAATAACGAAATAAGATACAAAAATGAAAAGAACATTCCAACCTTCGAACAGAAAGAGAGTGAACAAACACGGTTTCCGTTTAAGAATGTCGACTGCCGACGGACGCAAGGTGCTTGCTCGCCGTCGTGCTAAAGGTCGTGCACGTCTGTCGGTTTCTCACTCTATCAATAAGTAATACTTTAATAGGGTTACGCAGAACGAATAGTTCCGTTGTCGTATTCTTGCGATGACGGTTCTTTTTGTGTGTATACGCGTCTGGTTTTTTGCGCCTCTTTGCTTGCCGGCACTCCGGATTTCTCTGATTTTGAAATCTAAAAAAACGAATCCAAATCTTTAAAAATGGAAAAAGACAATCTTTTGTCGATAAAATGTGACATTTTGTTGGATTTATTTGGAATTGTGTTTACAAAGTGATAAATTTGCCGTCGAAAAGAGGTAGGATATATAGATTTTGAAAAAGGAGGTTTGAAAAATAGATGCAATGTCCAGACAAAGCTTCTCTGGCAAATTCCAGATGTTTTGTCGGCAATTGGCATGGTTTGATAAGCGAATAGATTAAAAGAATTTTATTTCATATTGATTTGTTTTATGTGTGATGATCCCCGGGAGGCTGCGAAGTTTTTCGGGGTTTTTCGTGTAAAACTGTCAATTTGTCGGTAAAAACGCAGTTAAGAAAACTAACTCGCTCTAAATTGACCTTTGATTGAATATCAAGAAGTTGGGCGTTTGCCTATATGATATAGGTAACAATATGGAAACGAGCGGACTTCTGCTCGTTTCTGTATTTTGCAATATGCAAAGAACGCCTCAATTCGGGGACAAAGATACGATTTTTTTCTAAATATCCCATGACTATCTAGGAGATATTAATGGAATTTAGAACTTTTGCGTAAAATTCTCTGCCCGATAAGCAGGTTTCTTAGAAGATATTTGGAGAAGGCGAATTAAAGCTACATTTTTGTAGCAATAAATCCCACCACTCCTCTCAACGATGTGTACTAAGATGGGGCTTTACTTTTTATTTGGATATATGAGCTACGGAAAACAACCCATATATATATGAACAATTAGTCTTACTACAAAATAGGTGTTTGATAATAGAAAATGGCACGTAGTGAGTCACTACAAAATCTTTTATGGTTGAATATCAGCGAATTAAGTGTAATAAAAATGTAACTGCTAACTATTTAGAAACGAGTTATATTCTTTTCTTTCACAACTTTGCAATATACAAAGAACGCTTTGATTACAGGTACAAAGATAAACTAATTTAAAAAAAACATACAAGTTTGCTTTCTTCTTGTAGTTTTTTAAGGATTGAAATAACATATTATTTCTGTTTCCCTTTGCTACTGCAAATAATGAAGTGTATTCATTTATTTGCTAAAATATCATAACTTTTAGACGTAAACTTATGAAAGTTGGAATAAAATGCGTATCTTTGTGCATTAAAATACATGAAATATGGCAAATCGTGAATTGAACAGACTAAAAGTTGTCCTTGCCGAGAAAAAACGGACTAACCGTTGGTTAGCAGAACAGCTTGGGAAAGACCAAACTACCATATCAAAATGGTGTACCAATTCAAGTCAACCAGACTTGGCAAGTCTGATGATGACAGCAAAAGTGTTAAATGTTAAACTGACCGACTTAGTGCGGTTCGAAGAATTTTAAAAAGACAACTTATGAAACCAATTATCAAATATCGTGGAGGGAAAAGCAAGGAAATAAAGAATTTCTTACAGTTTATCCCTCACGATTACGATAGATATGTCGAACCATTTGCGGGTGGTGCTGCTCTATATTTTTACTTAGAGCCACAATTAGCATTGATTAATGACATAAACTCTAAACTCATAGATTTCTATTTGGCTGTTCAAAACAACTATGAGCAGCTAAAGAAAGAATTGGTTAATTTGGAGAGTGTTTATCACTCTAATCAAATAGAATATGAGGTACTAAAACAATCTGAGGTTGTGCCAGGATTCGTTGAGAATAAAAATGAAGCTTTGTATTACTTACTCAGAGATATGTATAATGGAAAAATTGAAAAAAAATATTTAGATGCGACATTGTATTACTTTATAAATAAAACATCATATTCGGGAATGTTAAGATTCAACTCAAAAGGAGAATTTAATGTTCCATTTGGACGATATAAAAACTTCAATACAGAAATGGTCTCAGAAGAACATCGTGCATTATTGAGAAGAACTGAGATAACACAAATGGATTACTCTAAAGTGTTTGATAAATGTTCGACTAATGATTTTGTTTTTTTGGATCCTCCGTATGATTGTGTATTTACTGAATATGGAAATATAGGTGAGAAAGATTTTTCTGAACAGAGCCAAATAAAACTGGCTGAAGATTTCCGAAATTTGCCAGCAAAATCATTGATGATAATTGGGAAGACAAAACTCACCCAACATTTGTATGAGCCATATATTAAAGCAGAATATTCTAAAAAATATGCTGTAAATATCAGGAATCGCTTCAAAGCGGAAAGTACACATTTAATTATAACAAATTATACCATATAATATGGACTCTATAACTCGTATTAAGGAATATATAAAGAAAAATTTCTCCAATTGGGTAAAAGTTGACTATTCTGAATTCAATGACCAAATTGATTTCAGAAAAGATTGGAGTGAACTTTACAAAATAAATGATGAAGAAATTATACTAATATCATATACAAACATTAGTATAACAGGGACAGAACGTCCTAAACCACAACTAAGAGTCTTTTTGGACGAATATAAAAAGCCATTTTATTTCGCAAAGAAGCACCAGTTACGTTACTATTTGTTTTCCATATTTACCAAGGAAGATAAAATGGCAAAAGGGTTGAACAATTTCAATCCAAAGGAATATATAATTTCAATAGAGACAAATCTTGACAAAGAAGGTTCTCGAAGAGATTTAAGAAGTATTTATGATTATGCGAATGATAATATTAAAGGGAGAAAATTTCTTAAATGTTCTCGCTCTAACTATAAAGCAGATATAAATCAGGCATCATTTATCTATATAGGTTCACAGGATCATCCTGAAAAGGATATTTTCGAAAATTTTGTAAATATGTTTGACTCGCGACCATATCTGAATTCTATAAATGAAGAGGCTAATGGTGCTCCTCAAACGGAAATCTTAGGAAATATAGAAAGTCAATATCGCCCTTATATTACTGCTATCAAGTCCAAGCCATTTCTGCTGCTTGCTGGTATCTCTGGTACGGGCAAGAGCCGAATAGTGCGAGAGTTGGCAAGGGCTTGTTGGGATGAAGGCTCGGATGAATATAAGGCACAAAAGCCAAAGAACTTCCAAATGATACAAGTGAAACCAAACTGGCATGATTCAAGTGACTTGATTGGTTATGTGAGCCGTGTCAGCGGAAAGGCTGAGTTTGTGGCAGGAGAGTTTTTAAAGTTCATTGCCAAAGCATGGGAAGATACAGAAACTCCATATTTCTTGTGCTTGGACGAGATGAATCTCGCACCCGTGGAGCAATATTTTGCAGAATATTTGAGTGTGATAGAGTCTCGTAAAAGTCATGAGTACAGCACAGTGACTACAGACCCTATAATTTATCCTGAATATGAGGTTGAGCGTGACAAAAATACCAATGAACTTGTTCCTAAACCATGGTATAAAAAACTTGTGAGTGAATTATTGGTAGATTGTCCTACAAAGGATGCATTTGCATTAAACAATCAATTTATCAACGAAGGTATCAGCATACCTCAAAATCTTATCGTTGTTGGTACGGTAAATATGGACGAGACTACTTTCTCCTTCTCTCGTAAAGTGCTTGACCGAGCTATGACTATTGAGATGAACGAGGTGGACTTGCACGGAGGTCTGACAGAACGTAATGAACACATAGGTAAACTTAGCAAGGCTGATCTTATTGGCTATGCCGTTGAGGGTGTGGATGTATATGCAGCAAACAAGGAAGTCTGCGATACGGTGCTTACTTATTTGGATGCCGTAAACAATGTTTTGGAAGGCACTCCATTCAAAGTGGCCTATCGTACACGTAATGAGTTCCTACTTTATGTGATGAACAACTTGCCTTACAATAAGGGCGAGAATGACGAAGAACTGTCACAAGGATTTGTTGTTGCTCGTGCCTTGGATGAGATTACATGTATGAAAGTATTGTCACGCATAGAGGGTGACGACACAAAAGTTAGTGATAAATTTCTTGATAGTTTAAGCAAGGCTATCGAAGAAGGATTAAAGGCAGTATCAGAAGACGTGGTTATAGAAAAGTCCATATCTTTGACAAAACTGAAAGAAATGAAAGGCAAACTCGTTTCTGGTTATACAAGTTTTTGGAGCTAAAAACAATACAGATGGAACTGTTGACTATTGAGCATAAGGATTTCACAATGATTGTCGAATGCACGAAGTTCGATGGCATTTGGAACAAGGCTAAGAGTAATGTAGGCGAGGACAAGCTCTACTCCACTTACTTTTGGTCGGAAGGTGTCGTGTCTGTAAAGAGGACTTTTGATGCCGACCATGAGGTAGACATAGAACAGGGGAAACAGGGACCAGCCACATTCTTCGACAATACAGACTATCCCATTTGGATAGAGTTCAAAGAATATGTGAAAGAAGCTCAGTTTGGTTCCAACTTGCAAAATGACAACGACCGCTTTACATATCGCCGTCATATCTTGGCAGGTTTTATCAATTACAAGAATGAGATTGGTAGAAGTGAGATACTGATTATATATAAGGTCGATAAAGAAACAAGAACTTTCCGTTTTGGTTTTGAAGTTTTGAGTACAAAGCTCGATTATCATGAACATTGGCGTGCCATAGTTGAGGATATAGAACGTGAATACCGTATGTTGTCGTTGGACTATATGCGACGCACATTTCATGGCTTTTCTCCTGACCAAAACGGCGAACACCCAGATATTGTTTGGTGGAGTGTGTTTGAGGGAGAACAACAGAAATTCATAAAAGCCTGTAAAAGTATCATAGACAGACCTCGCCATAGACTTCATGGCGAGGAAGTGTATTTGAGGGCAGACAAACTGAAACAAACTCCCCATAACATAGAAAACAGATTGGTGGAACATCGTAAAGAGCCCACCTATCTCTATCGTGTTGAGCTGCAAATACAGTCAAACGACACGCAAGAGAACCGCTTTCTGAAATTTGCTATTCAACAGATAAGCAAGCGATACGAGGAACTGCGACAGCGTATTGAGGCGATAAAAACAGCATCTGACACGTTGAAGGCTACTATGCTCTCCACTTCAAATACTTTGAAGCGTTTGCAACACCATCCTTTTTTCCGAGCCATAGGAAAATTCAAAGGGAGGAGCCAAGAGAGTATGGTGTTGCAAAAGGCAACAGGATATAGCCAAGTGTATCGTACTTGGAACTTGCTAAGAAGAGCTTATTCTTTGAATGATGGTTTGTATCGCTTACAAACAAAAGATATAGCAACGCTCTATGAGATTTGGTGTTTTATAGAAGTGAGCCATATCGTTAAGGAACAGTTGTACTTGGAGGATGACGATGTAGAGCACCGCAACCGCATGGAAATGAATGGTGTGTTCTCATGGGAGCTTGGCAAGGGAGAACATTCTCGCATATTGTTCCGTAAGGATGGTGTGGAATTGGCAGAACTTGTCTATAACCCAAAGAATGCCGACAAAGAGAATAATAATGTCGGCATGAAAGACTTAGTCGTGCCGACCGTGCCACAGAAACCAGATATAGTGTTGCAGCTTACAAAGAACGATTTGCAGCAAGGCATGAAAATGACCTATCTGTTTGATGCTAAATACCGCATAGACGGCAGGGACAAGGGCGTGGATGTGCCGCCTGAGGATGCCATCAACCAAATGCACCGTTATCGTGATGCCATATACTACAAAGACTATGATGCAAACACCTTGAAAAAAGAGGTCATTGGCGGTTACATCCTCTTCCCTGGTGATGGTGAACCGAACGATGTGGCTGTGTCGAAGTTCTACAAGACCATCAAAGAAGTGAATATCGGAGCGTTCCCTCTTCGTCCTAAGGATGTGGAGAACAGAAAGCTCTTAGAAAAGTTCATAGAAGAACTCATTCTTACGAAGTCATATGAGACAATAGCCAATGTAATACCACAAAAAGGTGCATATGTAGAGGTTGGCAATCGTGTACTCATAGGGTTGGTAAAAGAGGACAACAGGCAATATCAAGCATTTATGGACGGAACGGCAACTTTGTATTATACGGGCAAGCAGTTTCCTACAACCATTGCCTTGCAAGACCTCCACTTCTTCATGCCATACATCAAAGGACAAGGAGTGCGTGATGTGTATGAGATTCGCAAGGTACGGACTATTACAGGTAAAGCGGCAAAGCAAACGGATGCAGAAGATGCTGATAGCAAAGCACTTCGTTTAGCTTTTGAACTGAGGTTTGTTCGCAAGCAATATACGAATTTCCAATCCATTAATACAACAAAGATGATTGGATATACGTTTATTGATACTACTTTTGATAAGTTGGGAGAATGTGTTAGTAAATGAATAGTAATGAAATGAATAAAATAACTCCTATAACGCGTAAAGAAATATTTTCGCTACTTGCACATGGTTATAAAGAATCTTCTTTTTGGGGAGAAGAGACACATCTTGTGTTCTGTTTTTATGGAACTTTGTCATGTGTAGATTTTCTTGGACGCCTGTATAATCTTGAAAAACTTCCGTCATTGGATAGTCGATTGAAAAATGCTGCAGAGGACATATACCGCCATACAGTTTTGAATCCTAATGATTACCCAGACGATTGGTTGTTTAATGATTCACGATTTCCATTATGCAATGGAACAGATGAACAATTATTAGACTTTTTGTGTGAGATATTCAATCCTGAAGTTCGTGATGAAGAAAGCAATTGGAGATTTTTTCTTGGGAAAATAAAAGAATTACTACATGCGGATGGATATGAGTTTTATATTGACCATATTGTATCTAATAGAATTGCCTATGGGTGGAGAAGAAAAGATGATAAATTTCGAATAATAAAGAAGGCTGAACTATATTCTCTTATTGGTTTATTTAATCGTGGAGGATACGTTTTAGATTTCAGCACAAGTGGTTTTGATGATTTTACGCAAGATATTGTTGGTATTCGGCTTACAGGATACTATGGTCTATCCAAAGGTAAATCGCTTGCAGCTTTTGCTGAAGAAGGTAAAGAAAATGATATAATAAAGCTGATTGTTGCTCTATTTGACTATTATGTATCAAATCCAACATATGATAATGAAAAGAATGGAATCGCTTACAAAAAGTATCAGAACACAATAGAGCGAATCCGTTTGGGCATTGTAGCCATGAATGAATTTGCAAAGGAACTTGAGCAGCGTTTTTCCAGCGAGTATATGTCTTCTCAAATTTCCATTATGATGAAAATGACTAAAGAAAATCCTACAGAGGCTATCGGAAAGGCTAAAGAACTGATAGAAAGTTGTTGTAAGACTATAATGGAAGAACGTAAAGTTCAATTCTCTCAAGATGATTCCGTAGGTCAATTGACCAGAAAGGTTATGAAATTATTAAAAGTTACTCCGCATAATATTGATGATAAACTCCCTGCTGCAGAAGCGATGAAGAAAATTCTTGGAAATCTAAGTGCTATAGCAGAAGGCATGGCTACTTTAAGAAATAATTATGGAAGTGGACATGGAAAACCAGCTTCATATAAGGGATTAGAAGAACGTCATGCAAAGTTAGCTGTTGGTAGTTCTATAACTTTGGTTGAGTTTCTTTGGTGTACGCATGAGAGAACAAAAAATGACACGAAATTTTAGATGTTAGTTATGAATATACATAATCTAATTGGCGAAGCAACCGCCTACGATAAAAAACTACAACTCGAAGTCAAGCGCCCTAAGAGTTGGCTAAAAAGTGTATCTGCCTTTGCTAATGGCGAAGGTGGAACATTGGTGTTTGGTATCAGTGATGATGACCAAGTCGTTGGACTTACTGATGCAGAGGGTGACGCTGAAAAAATAAGCGAGGAGGTTAAGACTAAACTTGACCCTATACCTACTGTCAACCTTGAATTTAAAGAGGTTGATGGCAAGAAACTTGTATTGCTTCACGTTTACAAAGGACAAGAGACACCTCATTATTATATAGGTGACAAACAGCGATTGGCTTTTGTTAGAGTTGGCAATGAGTCAGTTGTGGCAGATAGACTCCAACTAAAAAGCCTCGTTATGAGAGGTGCAGGTCGTTCTTTCGATGCCATTCCGTCTCCTTACAAGTTTGAGGACATGGCTTTCTCTAAGCTCAAGTCTGTACACTTCAAACGGTTGAACCAGTCGTTTGATGATAGTGATTTTGTTTCGTGGGGTATTGTGGATAATGACGGAAAACTTACCAATGCTGGTGCTCTGTTGGCAGACGATTCACCTATACGCCATTCTCGTATATTCTGCACTCGTTGGAATGGGCTTGACATGACTAGTGGTTTGGGGGAAGCATTGGATGATGCTGAACTTGAAGGCAGTGTTATCGGACAATTACAGGATGCTGTTGCTTTCGTTAGAAACAACTCGCATCGAAGATGGTGGAAAGAAGCAGACTATCGAGAGGAACTGCCCGATTATCCAGAACGTGCAGTAACCGAAGTGATATGTAACGCCATCATTCACAGAGATTATATGGAGCTTGGCAGCGAAATACACATTGATATGTATGATGACCGAATGGAGGTGTATTCCCCAGGCGGTATGTTTGACGGACGCTTGATACAGCAACTCAATCCAATGACGGTGCCATCAAAACGTCGCAACCCTTTACTCGCAGATTTCTTTCATCGTCTAAAACTGATGGAGCGTAGAGGTAGTGGTATGAAGAAGATTATAGGTGAATATAAGCGTTTTGAGAATTTGGAGAATTACCATGCTCCCGATTTCAATTCCAATGCTTCTGAATTCCATGTTACTCTATGGAATCTCAATTATGGCATGGATGTCATAAAAGACAGTCCTCATGTCGTAAAAGCATCAGAAGATGTCGTAAAAGATGTCGCAAAAGAGGTGGAGAATGTCATAAAAGCCAAAGCAAATGTCACAAAAGAATTTATCAAGGCTCAACGACAAATCTATAAGTTGATTTCACAAACGCCTCAAATTAACGCCACGCAAATGTCTGAAAACATGGGGATTTCTCTTCGTCAAGTGCAGCGATACCTTAAACAACTGTCTGACCTAAACTTGATAGTAAGGGAGGGTGGTCGCAAAAATGGTATTTGGAAAATCTTGGATGATGAATACGAAGGCTTCTTCAAAAGAATATAAGATACAAATAGCAGGTAATATCTCCCTTTTGATAAGAGTTATTACCTGCAATTGTATTATAAGGAAGTCACGTGAGACATCACTTTCTATTTTCTAATATGCGTTTTATACCATTGGATTCTTGCAAAAGTTTGTTGGCTATGCTGTCCTTGTAAGCAGCCATTTCAATCATTTTATGGTGTCGGCGGACGGAATTTTCATACACAGCGACACGATTTCTAACATTATTGATAACATCATCATCACGCTGTACAGAGAAATATTTTTCTATGTACCGAATGTTTGGGTCGTCAGATGGCAGTACCATTCGCAATGCCCTATACTTCAAGTCAGCCTCCTCCCAATCTTGGTGCTCTCGCCATTGGGTGAGGTTTCCCCAAATGGAGATAACAAGGGATAGAGCCAAGGAAGCAATGAAAAGAAGGACATACTTGGAGGTGGGCTCAAAGCGGTGGGTGACAATCTTCTTCTGAGGTGCATTGCTTATGTTGTCAAGTCGCTCTTGCAGGCCTTTTGATGTTGCATCTTGCTCTTGCTTCAACTGTTTAGAAAACAAAAGCATTGTTTTTACAAGGTGTGTGTATTACTTTTGTGGTGATACAATGGTTTTAGGTTTGGATTTTTAAGTTTTGATTATGAAAAGGATGTTTGTTGTTCCAGCATTGTTGCTGGCAATGTCGGTGTCGTCGCAGGCGGAAACTTCGCTTGTGATGACTCGTGTTGATGGCGGAATGCAGGAGTTGTGTAATCTCTGTTTGGAAAGTGAACATTTCGACATATGTAAATGTTTTTTTTACGATGGATGGCGATACGTTATATTGTATGGCAGTGTCGGTATAGTAGGCACTGCATTTGGCGGAGGCCGTCCTTGACAATGGCATTACAAGTGCAAGAAAATAAGATTTGTTTCATGTGTGAATTTTGGCATCTCGGAGGCTGTGAAGTTTCTGGGATGTTTTTTTATTGTGAAATTTTCAAAAGGCATATTTTGTTTGTAGTCGGCATTGGACTACCTTTGTATTGCTTATTTTTTAATCAGTGAAAAAATATAATCGATGAGAACAAGGATATTTATGCTGTTGCTGGCGGTGCTCGTGCTGGCAGGATGCGGTAGAGAGAAAAAAATCGAGTCGGAGCTGCTCGGCATAGAGGAGAAAGACGGATATACGCTGGTGACCGTGCGCGATCCGTGGAAGGCAGGACAGACACTTCACCGCTATGCGCTTGTGCCACGTGACAAGCCGCTTCCCGATGGGCTTCCCGATGCGACGGTGATAAAAGTGCCGTTGCGCTCGGCGGTGGTCTATAGTGATGTGTATGCTCGTCCGATTGTGGAGCTGGGCTGCGGAAATGCCATCGTCGGAGTGCTCGATGCGCAGTATTTCAAGACACCCGAAGTGGTTGCCGGTTTGAAATCAGGAAAGATATCCGACTGCGGCTCGTCGATGTCGCCATCCACTGAACGTGTCGTCAGTGCCGCACCGGAGGCCATATTCCTGTCGCCGATGCAGAACAGCGGTTATGGAGCGATAGGCAATATGGGAATACCTATTGTTGAGATGGCAGACTATATGGAGTCCACGCCCCTTAACCGCGCACGCTGGATTGAGTTTATCGGACTGCTCTTCGGCAAGAGCGGCCAGGCAGCGAAGGTCTATGCACAGGTGGCTAAGGATTATGCCGAGGTGAAGGCTGTTGCTCAGAAAGCCGACAAGCATCCCATGGTGATTTCAGAATATGCCATCAACGGAGTATGGTATGTGCCAGGAGGCAAAAGCTACAAGGCTTCGCTTTATGCCGATGCCGGCGCAGCATATCCATGGGCTGCCGACCAGTCGACTGGATCGTTGTCGCTCGACTTTCCGCAGGTGCTCGACAAGGCTCAGAAAGCCGACTTCTGGCTTGTCACCGTCTACGGACAGACGCTTGACCGCAAGTCAATGCTTGCGCTTTATCCGCACAACGACCGTTTCAGCGCGTTTTCCAATCATGGAGTCTATTATGTCGATTCCGCCACAAGCGGGATTTTTGAGGAAACACCGTTCCACCCCGAGCGTCTGCTTCGCGAATACGTGAAACTGTTTCATCCCGACTTGTTGCCTGACTACTCGTTGCAATATTATAAACCGATGGGGGATTGATAGATGGCACGTTTCCGTATAGTGACGGCTTTGCTCGTTTTTGCGATAGCCGCTCTCGCTTTGTCGCTTCTGCTTGTGGGCACAGTCGATGTGCCGGCTGTTGAGGTGTGGCGCATTCTGACCGGTCGTCCGTCAGACTATGAGCCGTGGAATTTTATAATATTCGAAAGTCGGCTGCCGCTTGTCGTCACGGCTGCGCTTGCCGGAGGTGCGCTCGCCGTGTCGGGACTGCTGTTGCAGACCCTGTTTGGCAACACGCTCGCCGACCCTTCGATTCTTGGCATCTCCACGGGGGCAAGTCTGGGTGCCGGATGCGCTATGCTTGCGTTCGGCAGCTCGTTTGCCACTGTACTTGGTGTCGCCGCTGGCGGATATGTAGCCACGCTTACCGGCGCATTTGTGGGAGCGATGGTTGTGATGGCTTTGCTGCTCGTGATGTCAAACGTTGTGAAGAGCAGCACGATGTTGCTGATTGTTGGTATCTTGATAGGTTATATCGCCTCGTCGGCAATCTCGTTGCTTAATTTCTTTGCCACAGAAGAGGGCGTGCATTCGTTTGTGATATGGGGACTTGGCAATTTCTCCGGAGTCACGCTCCGCCAATTGCCGGTTTTTGCCGCTGTTGTGGTTGCGGGGCTTGCCGCCTCGTTGCTGCTGATAAAGCCGCTCAACGCCTTGCTGCTGGGCAGGCGTTATGCTGAAAACCTTGGCGTCAACCTTCGCTCCACGCGCAATGTGCTGCTTGTGGTCACCGGACTGCTTACAGCCGTTGTCACGGCATTCTGCGGTCCTATAGGATTTATCGGACTTGTGGTGCCCCACGTGTCGCGTCTGCTGCTTCGCACGTCCGACCACTACCGGTTGATTCCTGTGGCTATACTTGCCGGCGCGGTTGTGGCAATGGCGTGCACGCTGGTGAGTGTGTTGCCGATGGACAATGGTATGATTCCTATAAATGCAATCACGCCGATTGTCGGTGTGCCGGTGATACTTTACGTGATAATCAACCGCCGTAAGATATTCTATTTCAACTGACAGAGATGAAACGCTTGCTCGAAATTAAAAACGTGTCTGCCGGATATGTTGTGGACAAGAAAACAAATGTTGTGGTGGCTGACGCATGCCTGTCGCTTTGCGGCGGACAGCTTGTGAGTATGCTTGGCGCAAACGGTGCCGGCAAGTCAACCTTGCTGCGCACCATTGCCGGGACGCAGAGGCCGCTGCAGGGGGATGTGCTTGTCGATGGAAAATCGTTGAAATCAATGAGCCGCAAGGAGTTGGCCAAGATGGTGAGCGTCGTGTCGACCGACCGCACTCAAGCCGGCGGATTGACTGTTGAGGAACTTGTGGGACTCGGGCGTCAGCCTCACACGGGATTCCTCGGGCGTCTTGACAGCAGCGACCGTGAGATTGTGGCAGAGGCGATGGAGGCGGTGGGAATAAGCCATAAGGCTGAAAAATTTGTCGCCGAACTTTCCGACGGCGAGCGCCAGAAAGCGATGATTGCGCGCGCTGTGGCGCAGCAGACACCCGTAATCCTGCTCGATGAGCCTACATCGTTTCTCGATGTGGCGAGCCGTGTCGACGTGTTGCAGCTGCTTCACCGTCTGGCTTACAACGAAGGCAAGGCCATACTGCTGTCGTCGCACGACGTCTCGTTGTCGTTGTCGCTCAGCGACCGCTTGTGGCTGCTTTTGCCAGGGGGCGTAATCGTTGACGGGCAGACGGAGGATTTGGTGCTTTCGGGACGGTTGGATGAACTGTTTCTCTCGCGCTCGGTGACCTTCGATATGCTGACAGGAGAGTTTGCCGCGGTGCTGCCTGCCGGACATAGGTCGGTGGCATTGCGTTGCAGCGACCCGTCGTTGAGTCATTGGGCAACAAATGCGTTGCTCCGCAGCGGTTATGCTGTGGGTGACGACGGCAAGGTGGAGGTGTCTGTTGTGTCAGCCACCGACATCAGCGTCGGCGGCAGGCGCTGCAGCTCATTTGCCGGGATGCTCGGCGCGCTTGAAGTGGAATCCTAAGCACACGTTGTCGTATTGTCGTGTCAGCCGCATAGCCATTTTAAACGTGGCGTTGTCGGCGTTGTCGGCAACCGCCGACACCAATCCGATAAGTTGTTTGACGTCGACGGTGAGCGTCATGCGGTTACCGTCTTTCTGCAGATAAGCCTTCTGGTTGCTGTAGGCAGCCGGAATGCGTACCTGCGATGAGTGGAGCGAAAGGTTGTAACTGTTGCCTGAAATCCTGTCAAGGCGTCCTTCCACGGGCACGTCGCGCACGAAGATGACAAAGGTGTTTTCGTCGGAAAACTCAATATGAGTGTCATCGAGCTGCAGTTGCTCATAGTAGGGTGTCAGTCGGTTTTCGGCGATGGCGGCCACGGCTTCCCCGCTGAGGTTGCCCACGGCATTGCCCGACTTTAGGTAGACCGCAGGTCCGGTCGCAAACCAGTTGGCTGCAATTGTGGCAGTGTCGGCAGTCGCTGGCTTGTCGGTCAGCGCCGACAGGTGTTCCTTGGCCTTCGTCACATTCTCTTCGCCAATGTAGTCGTTCAGCACCTCACCGTCGGAAATCCATATTTTATAGCCTCCGTAAGCGGCGGCTGCAAGCACGATGAGCAGTATCAGTTTTTTCATATCCGTCAGTTTGTATGTGCGAAGATAGACAAAAAAAAGAAAAAAGAGTCTCCGTTGGGGAAACTCTTTTCATAGAAGCTTGTGTGGAAGCTATTTTTTCATGCGGAAGCCGATGCAGATGTGGTCGTAGTTCGACAGCATCGACGTCACGGTGTTGATTGTCTTCAGGTCGCCTTTCTTTGCCACCGCCTGCACAATCGTCATCAGTTTCTTAACATCCATGGAAATCGACATCTCGTTGCCCACTTTCTGAACGTAGACCGTCATAGAGTGCTCGTCGTTGGTGAGTCCGGCGATGGTTGAGAGCAGTTGCATTTTAAACGTGCCGTCGCTGTTGGCTGTGAGTTTGCCCTTGATGGGTGCCTTCTTCACAGTGAGCGTGAAATTTCCTTCGGAGTCGAAAACACAGGAAGTGTTGAGCAGTCCCAACTTTTTGTAGTAGGGCTTGAGTTTGGCTTCGGCTGCAGTGGTCATAGCCGAACCGCCAGCCTGCTGGGCAATGTTGCCTGATTTCAGCACCAATGCCGGCCCGGTTGTCTTCCATGTGCCTTTGAGCTCGGCTACGGTCACTGTTTTGTTTTGTGCCACGGTCTCTTTTACCACATCTCCAAGACCGTTTAATAAATCTTTTAAATCCTGGGCTTCGGCAGATGCCATGCAAACTGCTGTCATTGCCAAGCCGCAAACAAAAATCTTTGCTACTTTTTTCATCATAAATATGTTTTGCTCATACAAAGTTAGTCATGGGATGACAAAACCGGACAAAAAAATCGAAATAATAACAATCTTTATCGAAATTCTCGGCGAAGATGAGTAACTTTGCACATCTTATATAGAAATTGAAAATTATTGACAATATGAACGAATTAGCGTCGAAGTACAGCCCTGAGGAAGTAGAGGGAAAATGGTACGAATATTGGCTGAAACACGACTTGTTTAAGTCGACTCCCGACAGCCGGGAGCCGTATACAATCGTTATCCCGCCGCCAAATGTCACTGGTGTGCTCCATATGGGACACATGCTCAACAATACAATCCAAGACATCCTTATCCGCCGCGCGCGGATGGAGGGCAAGAACGCTCTCTGGGTGCCGGGAACCGACCATGCGTCGATTGCAACGGAGGCGAAGGTGGTGGCGCGTCTTGCTTCGAAAGGTATAAAGAAGACCGACCTTACACGCGATGAGTTTCTTAAACATGCGTGGGAATGGAAAGAGGAGCATGGTGGCATCATCCTTGAGCAGCTGAAGAAACTCGGCGCTTCGTGCGACTGGAGCCGCACGGCGTTTACGATGGACGAGGTGCGCTCGAAGAGTGTGCTTCACGTGTTTGTCGACCTTTTCAACAAAGGCTTGATTTACCGTGGCGTGCGTATGGTCAATTGGGATCCTGCGGCGCAGACAGCTCTCAGCGACGAGGAGGTGGTCTACAAGGAAGAGCATGGCAAGCTCTACTACCTGCGTTATAAAATCGTGGGTGAGGACGGCTATGCAATTGTTGCCACAACACGTCCGGAAACGATTATGGGCGACACGGCGATGTGTATCAATCCAAACGACCCGAAAAACGCCCATCTTAAAGGCAAACGTGTGATTGTGCCTCTCGTTGGCCGTGAAATCCCGGTTATAGAGGACGATTATGTCGATGTTGAGTTCGGTACGGGTTGCTTGAAAGTGACTCCTGCTCACGATGTCAACGACTATATGCTCGGAGAGAAGCACAACCTGAAGAGCATCGACATCTTCAACGACAACGGAACAATCAGCGAGGCTGCCGGACTTTATGTGGGTATGGACCGCTTTGCGGTGCGCGAGCAGATTGAGAAAGATCTCGCCGAGGCAGGGCTGCTCGAGAAGGTTGAGGCTTACACCAATAAGGTGGGCCACTCAGAACGCACAAACTCTGTGATCGAGCCGAAACTGTCGATGCAGTGGTTCCTTAAGATGGACGCGCTTGCAAAGCCGGCTCTCGATGCTGTGATGCAGGACGACATCAAGTTCCATCCGTCAAAGTTCAAGAACGTTTACCGTCATTGGATGACCAATATCAAGGATTGGTGTATCTCCCGCCAATTGTGGTGGGGACACCGCATCCCGGCATATTTCTTGCCGGAGGGCGGATATGTGGTTGCCGAGACAGTCGAGGAGGCTTTGCGCCTTGCTCAGGAAAAGACAGGCAACAAAGAGCTTAAGATTGAAGACCTGCGTCAGGATGAGGACGTGCTCGACACTTGGTTCTCGTCTTGGTTGTGGCCGATTTCTTTGTTCAACGGAATCCTTGATCCTGACAATGAGGAAATAAAATACTATTATCCAACAGCCGACCTCGTTACCGGTCCGGATATCATCTTCTTCTGGGTGGCACGTATGATTATGGCTGGCTACGAATACAAGAACGATATGCCGTTCCGCAATGTGTATTTCACAGGTATCGTGCGTGACAAGCTGGGACGTAAGATGTCTAAATCGCTTGGCAACTCGCCTGACCCGTTGATGCTTATCGAGAAGTTCGGCGCCGACGGAGTGCGTATGGGCTTGATGCTTGCAGCGCCTGCCGGAAACGACATTCTGTATGATGACTCTCTTTGTGAGCAGGGACGCAACTTCAACAATAAGATTTGGAATGCTTTCCGCCTTGTGAAAGGATGGGAGGTTGCCGACATCGAGCAGCCGGAGTATGCCAAAACTGCTGTGAAATGGTTTGAGGCAGTGCTCAACAAAACGCTTGCCGAGGTCGACGACTTGTTTGGCAAGTTCCGCTTGTCGGAGGCGTTGATGGCTGTCTACAAACTGTTCTGGGACGAATTCTCTTCGTGGTATCTTGAAATGGTGAAGCCTGCCTATGGAAAGCCTGTCGACCGTGCCACTTATGAGGCGACCCTCGGATTTTTCGACGCGTTGCTCCGTCTGCTGCACCCGTTCATGCCGTTTATCACCGAAGAACTTTGGCAACACATCGCCGAGCGCAAAGACGGCGAGAGCGTAATGACAGCATTGCTGCCTAAGGCTGGCGCGTTCAGCGAGCAGACAATCGCTGACATGGACATTGCGAAAGACATCATCGCCGGTATCCGCACCGTGCGCTTGCAGAAAAACATTCCTAACAAGGAAGAACTTGAGTTGCAGGTGATGGGTGAGGGCAATGTGCCGGTAGAATCGATCATCAAGAAGCTTGCAAATCTGTCGGCAGTCGCCAATGTGTCGGAAAAAGATGCCACTGCAGCGGCGTTTATGGTAGGCACAACGGAATATGCCGTGCCTCTTGGCAACAACATCAACGTTGAGGAAGAACTGAAGAAGCTTGAGGCTGACCTTAAGTATCAGGAAGGATTCCTCCAGAGTGTGTTGAAGAAACTCAGCAACGAGAAATTCGTAAACAACGCTCCTGCCAAGGTTATTGAGATGGAACGTAAAAAGCAAGCCGACGCCGAGGCGAAGATTGCAACCCTCAAGGAAAGCATCGCCGCCCTGCAAGGCAAGTAGGAAAATATCCTTATAAATAAAAAGAAGGCGCATTCTGTTGAAGAATGCGCCTTCTCTGCATATAGGTTGCACTGAAGGATTTTAAATTTGCCGTTGAAAATGAATGACAACTTCCAAATTGGCATACGAAGCGGCGTTTCCTGACGGCTTTGTGACGTCGGTCAATTATGTCGTTCCAGAAGAGCTGAGCGACATTGCCGAGAAACTGGAGGTTCTTGATGTGGAAGATGAGGATGCAGTGGCAGAGGTTCGGACAGAAATTAAGGAAATAGAAGCTGGCGATTACACGTTTCGATTTACCGTGGAGGACGGTTGTGAAAATTGCCCTACTGACGAGGCGGAGGAGCCGTTGCCGTTGACGGCGGCGGAGGCGCAGGCAATTCTTTATGGCGAATATCCAATCGAAGAAGTGTTTTCCGACTTATGCAATGAGCCGCTTGGCGAAGATTTTATCAATGACCTGGCAGAAAAGAAAGATTTTTGCGATGAATATGTCAATTATAGTTGCGGAGGCAGTTGCGACGAACTCGACTATTATCTTGATGCATGGAAATATATCATTGACCACATTATTTCAGGTCAGATAACAGAGTCCACGCTCGATTCATGGCTTGAATATTTTGACGAGTGCTATTATCAAGAGGAAACAACCGTCGAGAAATGGCACAAAACTAATTGAAAATGGAGAATTTACGGAATATTTTCAGTATACTCTTGCAATCCGCAAGCTTATCTATACAACCAATACGGTTGAGGGCTATCATCGTCAGGTGCGCAAAGTAACGAAGAACAATGGTGTGTTCCCGTCAGACACCGCACTTGAAAAACTTGTGTATTTTGCTTATCGAGACATTCGTGAGAAATGGACTATGCCCCTGTCCCGAGATTCAATAATGAAGTGCAAAATTTTCGTACTGAATAGCCACCACATTTTTGACGCTCGAGACTTAATGGCGGATTGGGGATGGGGCTTCACAAACCCACAGCCCCTCCCCA
>OGNQ01000469.1_pt1 | contig 40008 bp, 75 predicted proteins | sample 1573481 | NCBI WGS metagenome assembly OGNQ01 (sample SAMEA2581920, study PRJEB24529) | metagenome | biome: Human gut stool | place: China | collected 2011 | reverse complement strand
GGCCAGATAAAATGGGGCTTTCCACGTCTTCCCGGTTCCAAAGCGCGTGCCGGAGGCATAGACGCCGTCGATTTCGACTTGGTAGGCTTGCTGTTCATCCGACTGCCAACGGATCTCCGGGCGCGGCTCTGTGGACACGATAGACACGGGTGGTGTTGCAGGGGCGGCCAGCACAATAAACTGTGTGGCAGAGCTCCATGCGCCCGCAGCACCCTTGGAATTGTACGTCCGCACGCGCCAGTATTTTGTGCCGGAGGTAAACGTCCCGGCAGGAGCCGTCCATGTGTTGGCTGCACCGGTGACGGTTGCCAGCGCCGTCCATGTGCTGCCGTCCTTGCTCTGCTGCAATTCGGCCTTCGTTTGGGCCGTGCCGGTCGAAATGACATGTTCCCATTTGAATACGTTGTCGGACGATCCGTCGAGGACTGCCCGGTCAGGAGCAACCGCAACGGCTGTGGATTCCACATCGGTCAGCGAGAGCGTCATCCAATCGGAGGTCGTGGTGACGCCGCTGTTCGCGGTCACGCTGAGCTGCCACTGGATGCTGTCGCCGGAAAAAGTATTTGCCGGGATGGTGATGGAGGTGGCCGTGCCGGGCACGTCGATTTCTTTGACCGTGTCGGATGCAGATTTGCGCCAGCGGAACTTTGCAGACGTGCGAGAAATCTCCGCATAGCAGGTTCCGCTTGCAGCTTCTTTCCATGAAAATACATTGCTGTTTGCAGCAACAATTGACCCGTTCGATGGTGCAGCATTAGATATTGTTAGTCCAATAATTTCATCGCCAATACTGACCTCCAAGTAAGGAGGGTTCGCGCTTCTCGATGATTGCACTGCATACCATGATGAGACATCGGTCATCAAACCACATCTCAAAATTTTAGAAAAACTATTAAATGCATCAACCCATGATTTTGAATCATATCCGGTTTTATACAAATACAGGGAATAACTACTGCCGCCTATACGCCCGGGTGCATTTTGGTAATTTAATGTGCTAGCATCGAATGATTTGCTTATCGGATCAACGCTTCCGACGGTCTCGGTGTGAGCGGGAGAATACAGCGAGCGATAGTACAGATACGATACGATTGTTTCAACCTTCTGAAATTGATATGCGGCAGGAATTGGCTGAAATGAGACATACATTTTGTAAAATGCTCTGTTATTAAGCGCATCAGATGAATATTCTGTCTCTGTGTTAAAGGTAGTCGTTGGTTGAGAATACAGTGTTGCCGCAGACTGCACCGCTTGGAGCGTTAGCGTTGTACTCATCCCGTTGCACCTCCCATCCGAACCACTCTGCGGCGCTCCTGTTTATAGCCCATATTAGCCGCCTCCCATTCTGCTGGTTCTGCGCTGATTTTGCGCGATGTTTACCACATCGTTAAATTGCTGCACGTTTGACGAATCAATGTTGATGTTGTAATTATTCGTCGTGGAATTGCTCGCCGAGTAAGGCACATACTTCCCGGTTCCAGCCTCAATATAACCGCCCGTTCCAGTCCATCCGCCTGCGGATTCACTATAAGACGTGCTCTTGAGCGTGTCTCCATAGACAACCTTCTGATAGGTAGATAACTGGCCCTTCGAAACATTCATACCGAGTGCCGTGCCAATCCGGTTGAAATCCCATGTAAAAATACCGGCTACGACGTTCGCAGCATCAGCAATTAACGCAAGCACTTTTGCGACAGGATCAAGAGCAGCTTTCAATGCTGGGAGGAATGTTACGATCAGATCTGCGAGCGGATCGAGCAACCCAACCGCAATTTCAAGGATCGATCCGATTGCCTCAATGAGGCCAGAATCGTCAAGGGCCTTTGAGACTTTATCGATAAACTGCATGCCTGCATCCATAACCTTTATGAATGTTGGGGTCAGTTTATCGAGGAAATTGTTTTTCAGTTCTTGGAACTTCTCGCCGAGTTTCGCGGTCGATTCCTGCAGCTTCACCTGATTTTCGCGTGATTTGATTACCTGCTCGTTATTTTTGTAGAAAGAATCCGCCGCATCGGAATATGTACCGGAAAGGGTATTCATGATCAAGCTGTTCCGCTCCGCCTCGCCGGAGCAATTCGCAAGTGATTCATTGAAGTCATCCTCGGAAATACCAGCCCAGTTCAACGCATCCGCCAGAACGCCCGTAACCTGTCCAACCTTTGCCGTCTCGTTTGCGGCCTCAATAAGTCCGTTGATGGGCAGCGAATCACCGAACGTGCCGTTTACACCAGCGGCGATATTCGTCCACGTTGCGAAATCTTCTTGGTTGCGTGCCAGTTTCGCCATGAGCTGCGCTGTTTCTGTGGCGGTATCCGTGTCACCGAGGATTTTGTAAAGGCCAGTGTAAGCCGCCTGTGCCGTCTCAGCACTATATCCGGCAGTTTCAAAGGCGGCGTTCAGTTTGCCCTGTGCAACACGATATTCCTCCGTCGCATCGATAACCTTACTAATTCCAGCGATGACCGCAGTCGTGGCTGCTGCTGCAACAGCAAACCCCTTCGCCGCAGTTTTCGCCGCTTTCCCGACATTATCCTTCCACGACGACACTTTCTTCTTCGCGGAATCCATCCCATCATCCACGCCGGATGAATCCGCAGTGATCTTCACCACAATATCCAGTAAATTCATTCTTCCACCACCAATCCACACCGCCGCACAATATCAGTTGTAATTTCCTCGCAAGAGCGTGTGTCTTCTTTCTTCGGACGCAATATTTCATCAAGATCCGACTGCATATACCGTCCGCCCACAAGTTTTGCAGTGTTCTCTGTTAAAACTCTGGCACAGCGCGACATATAATCATCAAACAACCACTTTTCCCTCCGCTGCCGAATCAAAACGGGCAGGAGTCGAATGAGTGCGGGCGCTGAAATTTTCGGCGCATCCAGAAGGGAGAGTGTTACTCTTTCCCCTCCGATACGCACGATGAGAAAAAATCAATGAGTTCCTTGTCCTGCGCGATCTCCCGGATTTGCCGCAGCGTCTCCACGATCTTCTGCTCCCGGATGTCATCGACATTTTTTTCGTTCAAAACTGCAAGGATGCCGAACACGTCTTCTCTATGGTTTTTCAGAAGCATCGGCACCCACTGGCTGACGCGATTTGCCGCCATTGCATATTTCTCTGCAACGGTTTTCGCTTCCTTTGTGTTGAGTTTCAGGGATGTGATGACATCCTCGTCGCTCGTGATATTGAGCAGGAAAACGGAAATCTCGCACAGCACATCCGCCGCGCGATCCGTACTCAGTTCAGAAAGTTTCATGTTTCCTCCTTATGCGTCCGCCTCGCCAGCTTTGATGTAGATTTCATACGGAACTTTGGTCTGCTCCGCCATCGCGAAGTGTGCCGTGTACTCAAACGCAAACTGGCCCTTTGCCTTGTCGCTGGTTTTCATCTGGAATCCGCCGGTAGAGAGTGCGTTCATCATGTGGATTGCGATGAAGCCGCCCTTCTGCTCGCCGTTTTTGTCAGAATAGTCACCGACGATCCAAAGATCATCGAAATCAGAATCGGCCAAATCAAGGCGCGGAACGATCTTCGTAGAATCCTGTGCGTCAATGTCCGCCGTAGCAATCAGAGACTTCGCAACGGCGGTGGACATGGTGACAAACGTGCCGCTGGCCTTCGCCTCAATGGATTCCTGGCGCTTCAGTTCCTTCATATTCTTGGGGCAGTTGTCAACGTCATCACCATAATCGGAAAACGTCGGCGTAGCGGTGAACGTGACACCTCCGGTTGTCGCGCCGAGCTGGTCAGCGGCTTTGAACGTGCCAGAAGCCGGGGTGAAATCTTTCAGAATGATGCCCGCATTGATCTGAAGCTGTTTGAACGTATCGGCGGGGATCTTCGTAAACTTTGCCATATAAAATCAGTCCTTTCAGTTGGGTGTGATAAATTCGGCGGTGATATTGAGATACCGCCGTTTTACGTTTGGTTCAGAATCGTCTTTAATCGCCTGGCACCACGGAGTGCCACGTTTCAGCCAAATCGCGCCCTCGTCACATGAGACAAATACGCCGCCCATTCCGATAGCGTCCGCAATCTCCTGTGCCTTTGCATTTGGGGTAGCTTCGCTCTCGGTGTAATACCAGAGGTTTACCGTGATTGATGCTTCTCCGCTGTCCCACGCTCCGAGAATAAGATCATAGGTCAACCACGGAAAAACGGCGTCCCCCGGCACGGAGGACGCCGGATAGGCGGGGAGAAACTGGCCGAACCATGCGTGTAATGCTTTATCTTTCGTCATGCCGGTAACTCTTTCCTTTCCGCCGTAAAATATTTTAGAGTGAAACTTGCGGAACGTGGCGCTTGCTTTTCTTCCGGGTTTGACGTTACTCTGTATGTCGTACCGGTTTCTGTGTCCCGGAAATAGTCGCCGTACTCAATCGGCACAGCCTTGTCAACGAGCGCCGAGTAGACGCTTGTAACGCCCTCTTTCTCTGCACGACGGGCCTGCATGGACGTGTCCAGCGCTTGATAGTTCGAAAACGCCGCGCCCTCCGTCCATGTGGTAACATATCCACCAGCACCGTCCGGCTCCCTGTGTTTCTCCATGAGCACGCAAGGGCGGGCGAAATCATTCAAAAGGCTCATAATTTCCTCCACTGATTCAATCTGCCGCGGAACGCGCTCTGCCACGTCACTGCGCCGCCAGTTTTTTCATCCGTCGCCCGTGAGTAAGAATACCCGCCGAACGATTCCGAGCTATACGGTGACGCTGCTGTGTCGCCGTTCTTGTCCTGCCATGCCTCGATTTCTGCGTCAAGGGCCAAGACGGACGGCGGTATTGCAAGTGCCCACACAGCGCCGTCAAACGCCTCGTCCGTTAACCCATAGGCTGGGTATTGATGCACACCGTCGTTGTACGTCGAGCCAAGAATCCTAAAATACTGTCCTTCCCGAAGAAAAGGAAGCGCAATACTGCCATTTTCTACGGTGAAGGTTCCGGCATACCGTTCACGGTCAAACCAATTCCTCAAATGTCCGCATAATTCTGTCAGCATTGCGCCCCTCCTAAATTACTTTACGGTAACGGTTGCGTTGCCGGATTTCAGCGCGTGGAAGTTGCCATCGCACTCAACAACAGTGACCTTGTGGCCGCTCGTGATGGTGAGATCGGACTTTCCATCCCAGTCATTCCAGCTCTGCACGTTCTCTCCGTATACAACGATGGGAGCCGTGGTTTCCGCCGACTTATACTTGTACTTGTTGCCCTTTGCGGACTTCGCCGGGGAAACAGTCAGCTTTGTGTCGCCGGTAGCGGTGCCAGCTGCGGACGTCACAGTCAGCGCGCCAAGTGTACCGTTGTCGATCGAGCCGACAACAACACCATCAAGGCGCTCTGCAAACAGCACCATACCATTGACGACCGTGTCAGATGCGGTCATGTTGGTGTAGTCCGGCTGCTCATGAATACCGATATAGCCGGTCGCGTCGGAAGTAAACGCAAACGCTTCGTTGAGGTCGGCACCATTGACCGGGATGTAGTAGAGGACGATGTTGTCCTTCGCGGTGGCGTAAATCTTGCCCTTCGGAACACTGGAATTGAGGATCACAGTACCGAGGCCAAGGAAATTCTCGACGTAGGTCATGCCGAACGCAGTCTGCAGCGTGATGTTCGCACTCGCCAGATAGTCAGCAACATCCAGCGGATTGAGGAAGTAGACCGCGCCGATCTCGTCATCCTCAAAGAGAACCTGAAGGTTGCCCCACGCCTGTGCAAGCACGCTCTGAAAGTCCTTGCCGGACACGGCGCCAGTTCCAGTCGCAAGGAAATCGAAGAAGCTCTTGCGGATGCTGCGCTGCACATCGCGGAGCATTTCGGTGGTAGTCATTTCGACGGCCTGATCGTAACCACGGTCGGTGATCGCCTCGGCAGACGTAGCCTTGCGCCACTTTTTGAGGGTGATCTCCGCATAGTTCACAGGCTCAACCTTGTAATGGGAGAGCGGAATAGTTTCCCCCTCTCCAACGATGCCGCTTTCGAGCGTACCGGTTGCCTTATAGGCTTTCAGCACAGTGCCAGCCTGTTTCGGGATCTTTCTGGTCACGCCGAGCGCCTCGACGAGCTTCTTGATGGAATAGCCAAACTGGTCGACAAACTCCATTTCGCGCTCACGCGCGAGATCATTTTTCTTGATGAGATTAGTTGCAGCCATATATAGTCTCCTTTACTGTTCGTTTTGCAGGAGCTTGAGACGAGCTTCTCTGCGTGCCTCTCTATCCGGCAGCGCCGCAATTTCCGCTCTGCTCATCGTCTCGCCCCCGACATTATTCAGCGGGTTTTTGGTGTCCGCGCCTTTCTGGTCAGTCTTTACAATAAAATCGGCCCATTCTTTCTCGATGGACGATTTCAGCGTATCAGCGCCTTTGATTTTCCCGTCTTCCAGTTCGACCGTGTCCAGGTCAGTAACGCGCATAACCGCGTCGAGGCGTTTGTCGCTGATACCGGCAGCCTTCAAAAGTTCACGATACGCGGATTCCTTCGCGCTTCTAGTTTCCTTTTTCGTCTGCTCTTCCTTGTACTCGTCAAATTCCCTTTTGACTTTGTCGTGCTTGTCCTTCCAGCCGTCATCGCCTTTGGCTTTCAGATCTTCCAGCTCCTTTTGCACGCCGGGGAGCTTTTCGGCGTCCGCCTTGTACTTCGACAGTTCGCCTTTCAGCCCATCGACTGTATCGGAGTGTGCTTCAATGATGGTGTCCATCTGTTCCTCCGTCAGCCCCATGCCCTTCAGCAATTTTCTTGTCAATGCGATAAGTCATTCCTCCTCTTCATATTTCCAGATATAGCCTCCGGCGGTCTTGCTCCAATTTTTCAAATTGTTATTTATCGCCGTTCTGCTAATTCCGGTGATTTTTGACGCAAACACAACGCTTTGATATTCGGCGAGCTTTTCGCCGCAAAGGGTGTATTGGGAAACCCGTTTCGCCTTGCTATAATTGATGTTGTATTTCCGTGTGCACCACTCTAAATTGTTCGCACAATTATTCAACACATCCTGATCTTTGTGGTTAACCTCTGGAAGCATTTCTGGATTTTCTAAAAATGCTTCAGCAACAAGTCGATGAACCGAGTGATGTAAAATTGTTTTGCCATCCGACAACAAAACGAATTGATACAACAAGCCGCCTTTCCCACGTTTTCCGGGTCGCAATATCCTTTCCTTTGTTTGATAAATACCTCTGCCATTATGCTTTTCGCGCGGAAGAGACTTGACGCGCCCGTCGTCGCTTACTTGGTATATTCCCTCATACCCAACGACGTCCTTCCAAATTGCCATTGTTCAGTCTCCTTTTCTTCGGTGCCGGTTCCTCGGCACGACTGTTGTATAAAACCGCAGTGCTTCGCGGTGTTTACCTGTTGCTCCTATAATTTTAAGGCAAAAAAAGTCCGCAACGCCCACAATAGTGGGTGTGCGGAAACTTTTTCTGATATTACGCATTTTCAAGCGCATTTTTAATGATTTCCCTATACTCATCCGCGTGGTCATTCAGTGCAGGCTTCAGAAACGGTTGTGCTTTATTGCCGCGCGTATAATGCCAATTTCCTTTTGCATCCTGATACACCCACGGTGTTTGCCTGCCTCCATCATAATAGATGCCCGTTCCAAGTTCAACGTAAGCGCCATATTCAAGCGGTGTTCCGATGTGAACAGCCTTTTCAGATGGGTACACCTGATGCGTTATGCTGTTGCGGAGCGCACCAGTATCAACCGGGCAGAGCATCGCGGCGTATAATTCGCACTGAATCCCGCATGTTTCAAGTGCGCGGAGCAGAGCTTCTGAAATTTCCTGTCGAACTTCTTCGCTATGATCATCGATTTCGATTTGCAGACTGTCCGCTTCCATTTTTCTTCATCCGCTCCCATTCCTTGTATGTGATATTATCCACGACGACATTTCGACCATTTTCGTCACGGATGCGACGTTTTGCGCGGAACTCTACGCCGTTCACAAGCTGGATCATACGGCAACGGCAATTATAAACCTCTGCAGGCTTTCCGCGCGGGTCACCGGGGAAGCGACAACCATTTGAAAAAACATCATCATAGTCAACCGTCTCTCCGTCGAGATGCGCATGCGAACGGCGCGTTCTTCCGTCAAGCGTGGCGACCCACTGCTTCTTTATTTCGATCCCCATTTTGTGTGCGGCCTCGCACGCATCCTGACGCCCCGCATTCTGCGCACCAGTTACAGCTGTTCTTGCCGTTCTGATCGCAGATTCTCTATCCATTGTATAGATTCTGGATTGGAGATCGTCCGCGATCCCGCCGATGCTCTTCCCTTGCAGGATGGAACTTGTCACGCTGGCCGTGATCTGCCTGCGCCCATACGCAAGATCAATGCCGCGCTTTACGGCCCGTTTTGGTGGGTAGTATGGCATAAGTTCTGGATTCTCGATAAGGAGCCGACGCACCGTGGCTTCATTCCACAAGGTAAAATCCACGTTCGCGCCTGTCTGCTCGATCTGATACGCCGAATAATTCCGGTTCAGCGAATAGATGCCCGGTGTCGCATCGTTGACATACGCAACGGAGATCTCATGTGCTTTCGTAATTCTCTCGGCACATTTATCGCGAAGCGCCGAAAATCGTTTTCCGCGCCCTATTTGTGCCAGCCTCCATTGTGTGTATTCCTGCTGCGTAACCTCTCCAGCCTCAACACGTTTTTTCTCTGCTTCGTCCCGCAGACGGAATTGTTCGAAATATTCCTTGATGGTTTTATCAAGTTCGCGCTGTGCGGCACGGTAAGCAGCTGAAATTTTTTTTTCGAGCTTCTGAAGCTCTTTGTCCGTCATTTTATGCCCGTAGTCCACCGCACGCCTCCATTGCCAATTTCCGCCGAATGGCGATTTTTTATGCCTGTTCTTTCCAACCAGCCGGATATGCTGTGGGTGAATACACGTTCGCGTCAATCAGGCTGATATAGTGCTTCCCATTGAACGTCACCTTGTCGCCCTTTTTGTACGCATCGTGCGCACCAGTAGGCTGTACGAATTCAGGCCATTCATCCAGTGAAACGACCACAAACAGCGCCGGTGTAATGTCCGGTGTCCAGTCTGCCTGTGAGGTATGCGCCTGAACCACGCGATATAGCACATTCTTGTATTGCAGCCGCTCATCGACCGCATAAGCATGACCTGTCACCCACTGGGGAAACAGCTCTACTGCTTGCAGCGCATCTTCATCCGCTAGGCTCACAGACGCTTTTTCAATATAGGGCCGCAGTGCTCTGGCCCTTTCTGTATAGGTCATCATTCCGCCTCCCCAAACATAATTCCTAGTGCCGTCTCAGCGTCTTGCAAACGTTCTTCGGTCGTCAACTCTGGCGTTTCAATTGGCGTTTCCGTCTCTGTGTAGGTGTATGCCGCGCCCTCAATATCAATAGCCTCTGTATATTCCACACCAGTCTCATTCTGTCGAACCATCATTCCGGCATCAGAATAGGTACGATATAACTTCACACCATCTTTACGCTGTACGTAAAATTCTCTTTGAATCATCTTTACACCCCCACGATATAGCTTGCATAGGTTGACCAGTTTGTAGCTGCTTTCCATGTATCCACAAGTGCCGCTGGAACACGGATTTGACAGTCTGCGGCGATTTCTTCGAAAGCAGTGGTGCTTGAAAGGGCCGGTACTGACGTGTGATTGCTGAAATCATAAAAAGCAATACCGCCACAATAGTAGAACGCATAAGTTTTAATGCTTGTTACCCCATTTGGAATTGTAATCGACGCAAGGGATTCGCAATTAGCGAACGCGGAACTTTTAATGGTTGTGACTCCATTTGGAATTGTAATCGATGCAAGGGAGACGCAATCATCGAACGCATAATTTCCAATGTCTGTTACTCCATCAGGAATTGTAATCGATTCAAGGGAATAGCAATAGTAGAACGTCTGACGTCCGATACTTGTTACTCCATCAGGAATTGTAATCGACGCAAGAGACCTACAATTGTAAAACGCAGAACCTCCAATGCTTGTTACCCCATTTGGAATTGTAATCGATGCAAGGGAGCTGCACTCGCTGAACGCACTATCTCCGATACTTGTTACACCATCAGGAATTGTAATTGATGCAAGGGGACAGCAATAGTAGAACGCAGAAATTTCAATGCTTGTTACACCGCTTGGAATTGTAATCGATGCAAGGGAACGGCAATTGCGAAACGCCTGATTGCCAATACCTGTTATACCGTTTCCAAGTTCGATTTTCTGTACACTGTTTTGGTAAACGGAATTACGAGTGTCGGAACCAGATGAATACCGAAGAATTGAACTATACGATTCATCTTCAGAGTCGCTATTCAAGCCCATCGTTCCATCAACCGTCAGCTTGATCACATACTCGCCCGGAGTAGCATAAGCATGATTCGGTGTCCATTTTACAGACGTTATGCTTGTTCCTGTCAGCGTATCTGGCGTGGTTCCATCACCCCAGTCCACTGTAACAGTGCCATTCGGACAAACACCAAGCATCGGAGATGTGCGCCCTTCTTCCAGCCGGATGTAGATTCTTGTCTTACCATCATCCGTGATATACATTGCACCGACATTCATCTTGCGATTCGTGGTCTTGAGGTCAGCCAGCGACCAGTTCCAGCCCTGACAGACAAGTCCATCATGCGAGGGGTAGTCCGGCAGTGCTGTCTTTGTTGCCAGTTCTGCTAATGTCCAAGATGCGACGATCGTGCCGTCGTAATCATAAAACGTGATGTCGCCGGGTGCTCCGGGTGTGGCGCTGCCACCAGTCTGAATGGCCTGAATTGCCGTCACAAAGCCGTCCGGATAGACCAGCGGGTCAGACGTGCCGCCCTTCTCCCGGATAGCTGATGCAACCTTTGTCAGGTCAGTTGTGTTTGTCAAAAGCTCTGCCATCAGAAGCTACCTCCGTTTGCGCTTGCTATGCTCACTGCCACCCATGCACCGGACACAACACGCAGGAATTTTCCATTGTCCGAAGCAGTAACCGCGGGCAGCTCCTTCGCTCCCCATGCGTCCTTGTTGTTCTGGACGTCAGACACCGCCTGATCGATCTCTGCGCCGGTGTGCGCGCTATTGTATTGGTCTGCCATAAAATCACTCCTTCATGCAGAGAAATTCCTTGCCGTCTGCCGTCAGCATGGTCTTTGTCGTGCCAGACGGCACAAAACCATAGTTATCATTCCAGCTTCCGTCCGCCCCCTGTGCGTAGAGGGAGATTCTATATTCTCCGTCACCACTCAGGAGGAAATCATCGTAGACCTCAAAGGTTCGCTCCGTCCCCGCCGGGGTCTGGGAAAAGGACGCAATGAGCGCCCCTTTCCCTCGCCCCCAGTCCTCGCCGGTTTTCGTCGCGCGGCATTCAAAGGCCGTGTAGGCGATGTCCGACGAGAACTTGACGGTGATGGAATCGAAACCGGAGACTGCCGAAATCTTATTCCCCGTGATGGTGAACGTCAGTCCCGGCGCGGCCATTATGCCACGCTCCAAGTCCCGGCGGCGTTCTTGACAAAGACCTTGATGATCTTCGTGCCGTCGCCGGAGGATGCCGTCGCAAGGTCAGCGCCCTTGATGGTGACATCAATCGCTGTGGCCTTCTTGTAGCCACCCTTGCTGCCGGAGGTGTTTGTGGAGCCGCCAGTGGTCGGGATCTGCGTACCGGCGTCGTGGAGGCTGCTGGTGCTCGGCACAACACGCACCGTGTATTCCTCGAAGTCCACGTCGCAGGTGAAGGAGAACGCGCAGGTGTCGAAGCCGGAGACTTTGGAGATCCTGGTCTTGTCGGGGCCAGTGATCGTGACCACCGGAACCGCAGTGTTGACCGTGATAGACGCTGTGACCGCAGCCGTTTCGTTGCCGACGTCATCCCGCACCTTGATATGCACGGTTTTCAGGCCATCGCCTTCCGTCAAGACGATAGACTTGCTGGCCGCGAAGGTTTCCCACGATGCGTCTTCTTCCGTTGCAGCCGCCTTGATGCCCCAGAGCTTCATCTGGTAGCCGGTCTTGGTTTCATCCGTCAGCGTGATCGTTGCGGTGACGGTGTTGCTGGTTGCGTACGTCGCGCCGTTGTTGAGCTTCAATGTCAACCCAGACGGTGCAAGCGTATCAAGAATTAGATTGAAAAAACTTGCCATAGGTTATGCCCCTTTCTTTTCGCTCAGTTCGATGTATAAATATCCGCCCGGGCGGGTATAGATGGGTTCTTCGCCGATGCAGGCATTCTTGATGCCCATCTCACCGACAAACAACTCCTTGAGCTGTTCTTCTCCGACTGTGATCATTCCGTCACCCCCGAATCAGATACAGTGTCTTTGCATCCTTGACGGCCAGCGCGTCATATTCCGCCCGATCGAGGACTGCGATGGTGTTGATCTGCGCGGATGAGACGTTGCCGCCGCCTGATACCGGAACCGTTTTAGCCTGTTCGACTTTTAACCTTACCGGTTCACCTTTCACTTTCAGTCTGATCATTGGTACCCCTCCGTTTTTAGGAGGTCTTCCACATCAACCTCAAGTTTTTCTGAATAGTCCGGTGTGCCATTTTCCATTGTAAATGCGAATTGTACCATGCACGGCGGAGATTTCAGGCCATTCACAATTTTCTTTGGTGTCAGCTGCATTGCATCCTCAAACGGGATGCGAACAACCATCGTTTTTTCGTCCACAATTTTAGGGGTGTACTGAAAAAACTTATTTGCCTGACGGACGTAGAACTCCGGTTTCGAAATCGTTGTGAGATCGACACCATCGACAGTCACGGCCAAATCATTCCTGATCTTGGATTTCATCGTTGCCACCTCCGTCATCAAAGTCTTCTCTGGAAATATCCGCGTTTTCTCTTCGCTGCATGATCTTCTCAACTTCGTCCGGCGTCAACCACGGCAGCTTATTCAGAATGGTTTCATCATCCAAATATGCCGCCGCCATAAGAACCATCTGGGTTTCTTCGAGCTGGTTGACGATCTTCGACCGGACGAAGGACGGCTCATCATCAATTCCGACAATCTCAAAAAGAAGGTGCAGGAAGTCCCGCACACAATATTCAAATTGATCAACCTTGTTGTCCATCGGCTGATATGCCGCGCGAATCTCCGTCGCTGTTTTTTGTCCGCCCTGAAGCGATTTCACATCGAGCATTTGCGCATCGCGGTATAGATCGTCACTTAGGCGATTCAAAAGTGATTCTCGCGCGTCGACCGGAACTGTCAGCGTGTGGGCGTCAACCTTTGCCCCATCTTCATCGACCATCGCAACGCCGAGCTTGCGCATGGAATCCTTAAACTTCGCCATATCGATTTCATCCATGCCGCCAGCATTGGATATCGTCCAATAAATAATAGACGCTTCATCCACGGTGTTTGCAAATCCGGAAGAAATGAGATCATAACAGTCAATTTTCTCCCGCATGCCGACAAACTCAGACTGTTTCGCGCGATTCGCATACATCGGGATGACCGGGAATCCGGGATAGTTCCGGTATTCCATAATCTCCGACCCATCGACCACCGAGGACGCCACAACCGCCACATAGCCGCGCTTCGGCTTGAGCAGTTCCATCTGCTTTCCCTTCCGGCGGATATACTGCGTGAATCCATCGACTTCAAACAGCGTCGCCCGGAGCGGTTTATCATTGGACACCTGCCACCATCGGATTCCCGCGCGTAAAGCGCCGGTTTCCTCGTCGAGCAGCGGAACAAATTCAAGCGCGGTAAACGTTTCAACGTGGTCGAGATTCCAAAAGCCATAGGCCACGCCAGCAACAATCGAATCGTGCCCGATATCCTGAAGTCGATTGTCAAACGTTGGCCCGAGCCGTTCCTTGTGGCTTGCATCTTTCAGCGTTACTCCATTCCCGAGCAAATATTGCGTCTCCTGCGTGGCAAACGCCGAAAAGAAATTGCTGCGGAGCTTATAGTTTGCGGAATAATTGTCCGGTATCGCCTGCCCGGACAGCGTATAAAGGAGCTTCTGATAGTTCATGATTGTCACGTTTCTGTGCTCATCATATTCCCGAGCTGTCAGTGCCGTTTTATACAAGTCCGTTGCTTTGTACGAATCAATCGCAGATATCACAAAATCCATCCGCGCCTGTTCGCCCTTTTCGGCGATCTCTAAAAAATCCTGATATGTTTTCATTTCTCACCTCATAACGCCAAATCTGGAATCCATTCATGCGGCTTAAACGCCCGACGCAGAACCGTCATGGCAAAATAGCGTGTTTCGTCCATCGCGTGGTCGTTCTCTTTGACGGGTTTGTCGTTGTCCTGCTTCTCGTCCCAGCGGTATAGGCCAAACTCTCGGATTGTAGCAGCGCACCGACGGTGGATTTTGATTTTCCCGTTGAGCAGATAATCGGCAACACAGCGGATGCCGTTTGCAACATCGTTGTTCGCTTGCCGCACCTTGAACCCGCCGCGCCGCCGTAGCGCCGTGATAAACGATGCCGCAGACGGGTCAACAATCACCGCAGAAATGGCGCGTGCGCCCGCCAGCGCCGCCACCATATCACAATATTCCTCGTCCGTTTTCTGCTTCTTCAGCTCGCGCCCGTTGTAATAGCTCTCATTCACACGGACGGCACGGCCATTCCCAACACGCCAAAGGCCAGCCGAGAAGGGATTCATGGTGCCGTAGTCGATGGAGATGTACCACTCGCCGCTGTCCGGCTCCTCGTCCGTGATACACTGCTCTCCGAACATAGGATAGATCAAACCCTCCGCAATGCACCGTTCGCCGAGGATGTCCCGGCGATACCAAATACTGCCCGTGTCGTACTGCGCTTCGATCTCCGCCAACCGCTGCGACGTGATTGTCGCATTGTCCCGAATGGTAAAATGCTGGTAGTTGTACCGCGCACCCATGCTCTCCGGGAATTTGTCGATGTAGTGCTCATATATCCAGTGGCCGGGTGCCGATGGGTTCAAATCCCAAAACACCCGCCGAACCCGCGCCGCGAGTTGACGGTTGAATGCTTCCTTGATTGTATCTTCATGGTGAAGGTTGATCTCGGTTGCAATCCACATCCCATAGGAGTTGCCGCGAATCTTCTTGAAGCTGTCCGCTTTCGCGCCGCCCGCGAATATCACTATGTAATCCCGCTTATGTGAGCGGATAACCAGTGCTTCATTTCCCTTATACTTCGTCCACCGGCAGCGGCCACGGAAAAGATACTCCAATCCGTAGCCGTTCGCGTCCCCGATATTCAGTTTCGCGTTTGCCGCTGTGGAGCCTGTCGCAAGGTGGATGCGGTCAGGCGTCCCTTTCTCGATCAAATAGGCAAATGCCGCAATGTTGTCGATGGTCTTACCGGCACGGACAGCGCCCTCCGCTACGGAAATCGTCGCCCGCGTCGCCGCCGCGATATATGCCTTATGCTTCTCGCCGAACGTCGGATGAAGGGTCTGCGTAATCATTTGATGCCCGCCTCCGCCAAATACGCGGCAGTGTCCTCCATATCGACCGATTCCTCCGGGTTGTCCTTCTGGCCTAGATACTGCTTCCCGAGCCAGATTGCCATGTTTGCATTTTTCTCCGCCAGTCTCCACTGGCTTCTTCTGAGCGATATTTTCCCGGCTCCACGCTTTTGTTTGAAAACTTCGTAAAAACCAGCACCATAGGTGCGTTTGCACCATGCCTCAAGCGTTTTATCTGCTACACCGAACCAGCCGCAGATTTCCTCAAGCGTGCATTGCAGGCTGCATAGATTCTCGAACTGCTTTTGATCTATTTCCTTTTTCGGCCTTGCCATATACGCCCTCCTTCCTTCGCTGGCGTTTGATGAATTTCTCCATGTCCCGCTTTAAGTACGGGCTGTCTGTTTTGGCAATGATCGCCTGTGCTTCTTCAATCGTCATTTCCCAAGCCTCGCACGATTGTCCATTCCCGCTCCGACAACTCCCAAATATCCGTGTTGACCTTTTCCGCAGCAGCCTTTTCCGCAGCAGCCTTTTCAGATAGCAAAAAGCCGGAGCCGAACAATCCTTTCCCCGACGCTTTCTGTGCGTCAAGCGCGCGGATAAAATGTGCATCTCTTCCGCTAATTTCAAGGCTTACGCCGTGAGCTGCCATATAACACAGCATTGTTGCTGTCAAAACCTCGTCTGGATATGAGTATTTCGGCAGTTCTCTGTGCAACTTTTTGAGATTCTTTTTGTTCTCGCCATCCAGTATTTCTCTTAAATCAGCGGCAGCAACAATCTTATTGCCCCCCATGTTGGTAACAAACGACGTATTGACAGACGCGCCATTTTCATACACAACTCCGCACCCGCACGCCACATAGTTTGCCGAGCCGCGCATAATTCCGAGAAGCGTAAGCGTTGGAGCAAACAGAAAGAAGTTGATTCTCTTGCTTGTGTACCACTCGCAGATTTCTGAAATAATGGAAAAAGGCGGATTGTCTATCACAACACACCCGAAAGGGTATTTCTCGCTTTTATAATCTCCGCCCGGATAAAACGGGCGCACAATCGCAGCACTGCCAATTTCGTACTTCTCCGCCACCCAATCTCTTACTGCGTCGTAGATGTTATCCGGCGTGTAGCAATCGTCCGTTGTTTTCTTCGCTTCAAACTTTTTCAGAAACTCTTGATATTCTTCATCATCGTCCGAAAGTTCCCCGCGCTCCATGCGTTCTCTAAATTCCTGTTCGCGGTCTTCGTTAGTAAGTTCCGTTTCGTCGGTATCTTGGAAATCCCAGTCAAAGTCGAACGCCGACAGGTCAAGACCGGGCAGCTCATCAGCCAGAAGGTCAAAGTCCCAGTCGCTTTCGTTGCTCTTATTGTCCACCAGCCGGAGGGCGTTCACTTGTTCCGGCGTCAAATCGTCCATACTGACACACGGCACCTCGTCCATGCCGAGCTTTTTTGCAGCCAGCGCGCGGCAGTGACCGATGATAATCACATCGTCGCGGTCTACCACGATCGGCTGCACAAATCCATACTGCCGGATGCTCTCTGCCACATTAGCGATTTGCTTTTTGTCGTGCTTTTTCGCGTTCCCCGGATATGGGGTGAGTTCAGATAATTTCCTGTTTTGTACGTTCATTGTTTCTCCTTCCTCTTCCTTCTCCTTGGAGCTACCCGCCAAACTCCAAATATCCCGCATAAAGCACACCAAATACAAAAAGGAGGTTCCGCAGATTCCGCTGCGTAGCCGGTGAAGGAAGAAACCGTAGGGGGTCGGCAAGCCCCTACGGTTACATTATCGCATATATTCTTCTCAAAATGCCCACAATAGTGGGTTAAAGGAAATTTTGCCGCCCCAAAAGGTAGTCCGTTGACACTTCGAAAAAATCCGCGATCTGCGCGAGGGATGAGGCTGTCGGTTCGCGGTCTCCGCGTTCGTACTGGCTTATGACGTTTTTGGACATCCCGCAGCACTCACTTAGTACCTTTCGTGAGATTCGGCGCCTCTCCCGCAGCCTTTTAAGCCTCACAGGGAATACCGTGTTAATTTGTTGCTGCTCCATCGACTTCCTCCACATCATCATCAAGCGAATCAAGCATTCGTTGTGCTCTTATGTGCAGGCCCTTTGCCTTGATGTAAACCGCGATCCCAAGCGCCGCCCACTCAATCAACACCAAGATATTTAGAATAACGATAATCAAGTTATCTTCCCTCCGCTCTTCAAACATTCCTCGCACGGCAGCGGCCCGTTCTCATCCGAATCCAGAAACCGTTCATAGAGATCGCACCACCACGCGATGCAGAATTCACAGCTATTGCAGTTCTTCATCGCTGTCACCATCCTCTATTCATCGATGATTGCCGCAAAAGGTATCGCCTTGCAAAACGTGTACGGATTCACCTCGTTATCCTGTGCACACAAAAACGCCGCATTGCACGCTACATGCCACAGAGACGGCAGGCCAGATTCCTCATCAATGTGCATCGGATCATTCCAAATCGCCAGCACATGGCGCAGCAGCGCCTCGTGCCACCGTTCCGGGGCAATGTGCTTCCAGTTCTCAGGGTCTGTGTATTTTCTGTCCCCGAAATCCCGTACTCTGGCCACCGCCTCAATGAGTTCCGGCGGCACACTGGAGAGCTTCAGCTTCCCGTTGTCGTCTTTCGTTCCCTCGATCATTCCATAACCGCCTTTCTGACCGCATAGAGCTTGATTTCCAGCTCCGTGATTTTCTCCTTGATCTCCTTGTATTCCTTCTCGTCGACCTCTGCGACAGAGATCACCTTGTGGCATTTCCGGCATTCGTACCGTCTCCGTTGCAGTATGCCGTTCTTTTTGTAAGGCCGGACTTCCAGCGAGTAAAACTTTCCGCCACAATCGCATCTCATTTATCCCACCAGTCCTTTATCAGCTCGTTCCGCTCAAAGAACGGCTGGAAGTACCCGCCGCAGACCTTTTGCAGCACATAGTCGATTCTCGCAATCGCTTCGTCGGATTCCGGCCTACACTGCCAGGCGACGCCGTACTCGGATTCCAGCTGCGTCAAAGTCTCCATCAGCTTCCTGGCCTTTTCCGGCGTGCGGATAAAGCCGCACTCATAGGCCGCCACCAGAAGCAGGTCACACGCCTTCTGCGTCCCAGCGTCCACGCCGGCGTCAAAGTACTGTTGGTTGCTGCTTCTGATCCGCTTTGCCAGCTTTTCCATTCCGTGCCTCCTTCTCGCTCATCTCCTTTACCGCTCCGAACATCAGCAGATACGCCTCTCTCCGCTCGTCTGTATCGATTGGAAGATACGGGGCCGTCAGCTTCCATGCCTCCATGTACGTCATCCCTGTCCCTCCGCACACGGTTCCATCTCCGGGCACTCGCCCATGAACGCGCACGGCGGAGCCATCAGGCCGCGAAATTCCGGGCAATGATCGAGCACAAGCGTCCGCATCCTCTTGATGATCTCCTGTGTTGCCGGGTCTGCCTTGCGGCACAGACGCTTGCTGGCGACCGTCAACAGTTCTTCCGCGTTCATGTACCAGATCATATCCACCGGCGCGTCCTGCCGCGCTGCGTTCCTGTCATAGTCGCTCTGGCGGTCGTTGCGCTGGCTTTTGATGAACGGGACCGAATGGACGTGCCGCGCAAGGTGTGTGCTGACGTAGTACGGCACGTTGTGGAGATAAAACGCGAAGTTCAGCGTCCGGATCGGACTGTGCTTCGCCCGGAGCATCCTGTGCTTCCATTCCATGTCCGGTGGTTTTCCCGAGTGCTTCCCAATCGTGACCAGCGCGCAGCTCTTGGCAAACATCCAATCTTCCTCGCCCGGCCACTTCAAAAGTGTAATTTCAGTGTTCATTGTTCCTCCCCTCGCCTTACGGATCGATCCCCAGCACACCCGGAAGCCCTTTTATGCCCTCATCGCCGACCTCGATCCCAATAGCTTTCGCCCAGCTAATGAGCTTTCCGCCGCACGCATCCTGGTTCGGCTCAATTCCCAGAACTCCGGCACTCATCAGCACATCAGCCCATTCGTCAGCCAGCATCGGCCGCAGCTTTTCTTTTAGGCTTCGTGGGCACTTCATGAGCTGCACTGTCGATGACATATAGTACAACGCACTCGCGAGCTGCTCCAGCACGCCATCTTCTCCGATTTCCTGAAAAATCCGTTCTCCCAGTTCGCTTCTCATTGTTCCTCCTCACCGCTCGGTGTCACCAGCCGTTCCCGGTTCTCGCAAATCAGCTTCTCCGCTTCCCCCAACCGGCCTTTGATCTTCTCAAAATTTTCATTCACCTTCGTTTCCTCCATCCATTTTCGCGCCGCATTTGCCGCAGTAATTGTGCCAGCGGGAGCAGAGAACAGCGCCGCACACCGGACAATGGTCATATGGAACTTTCGCATGTACCATATTTTTGATATAAACGTTAGAACCGTCCGATGCAAATACCCCGCGCGCTTCATGGTATTCTGTAATTGTAACCTCACGAATTTTTGTTATAGGCTTCCCACGCACCACCGGCACAGCGTCTACGACCGGCAGACTGTATAAGTCCTCACGCATCCCCTCGTATCCCCACTCCACTTCGAGGCAATCGATTACTGCATCTAAATCAACTAACCACACGATCTTCACCTCCATCCATCTTCGCCCCGCAGTACTGGCACGTCTTTAACTTATCCATTATCATCATCTCCACCCAAAATTCCGTCCGCACATCGGGCAGTACCGAATGTTTACGATGTCCTGTGTCTCAAAGTCGCCGTTTGGAGCGCACCCAGCTCGGACGCGGAGCATCCCTTGCCGATTCAGCGCCATTTCAATGCCGCTGTATTCTTTGGTTTGATTCATCGTAATCCACGGAACAAAGCTATTGTCTTTTCCACCGCAATAGTCGCATTTAATCATCCTTCTTGCCCTCCATTTCCGCCAGCGCCTTTTCAGCTTCTTCGCGCGTCAGGAATACGGTTTTGTCGAGGCAGGTATCGACGCGAAACGCTCCGTGGGACTTATTGCTTTTCAAGCAGAGGAAGACGCCCTTCCGGTTTACCTGAATACGATTGATGCGGCAATCTGTGATAATGCCGTTATGCACCCAGTAGGCTGCGTGCCCAACCTCGCATGGCAGGACAATCACGCGCCCCTCCTGATCGGCCACAGCCAGCTCCCGCAGGCGCATCAGCGTCATGCCGTCGCCCAGTCTCAAAATTGCGTGCAGATTTGACGCATCCTCCGGGGATAGCTCGCTGTCCTCATGCTGTTTGAGCCGTTCCCATACCTGTTTCTGGCTGCAAGCTGTATCGTATGGGCACTTCACTTCCTTGCACTGCGCAATCTCGCAGAAGTTGCCCTCAAAGGTCAGTCGTTCCATCCTTAGCCCTCCTTATCCTGCGTCGCGCACGCGGAAGAAAACCGTAATGTTCAGTTCGTAGTCGTTCTCAATGATGTGCCGAACACCGTTTTCCCGCCACTGCGAACCGTGATCATAGGATTGCGATACCATACGAGCAACGATCTGGTTCACGATTTCCGTTGCCGTTTCCCTTGATACGCCTTGCTGAAACTTGAAAAAGGTGAATCTATAGCCGAAATCAGTTTGCAGCTTTTCGTAGTAAACATCAATTTCGTCATCAACCTTGAGCCGCAGCGTGGATGGGATGAACTCGTCGCTTGGAATATAAAATTCAATTTTCATGATTGTCCTCCTTCGGCGTCATCGGAATCACCCACGACGGAATGAGCGCCCGATACTGCTCCACCTTCGCTTTCAGCTCGGCAATCTCCTTCTGGTCGCGCTCGATCTGTGTCGCAGCCCGCAGCAGCAGGGGTCCCAGACAGCGCCACTCAAATTCGCCATGTTCGCCATGACACGGATGACAGCATGCGTCACAGTCTCCTCCATTCCCGCAATACAATAGCACCTTAACCATTTCTTCCGGTTTCAAATTCATAGCAAATCCTCCTGCCAAAATTCGTTGAATTTCTTCCCTGTGATAATCGGCCTGCACCATTCACGTTGAAACCTCCTCCACGCGGCGTCCGTTTTTCCTTCTTCATCCCGGAAAAGCATTGCATATGGTACAAATCCGGCCTGCATGGTCTGTGCCAGCCGCAGTTCCGCGTCCTCAAAACTGTCCCCATCATATCCAACAAGAACATAGCAGCACATGGTGTGGCTCTTTGGCCGGAACCCCGCAAGGCGTAGCTTTCGCCCCATCTCAACCAGAGGTTCCAGATCATCCTTTGTGTCGTATGCTGTGTAAAGCCGCTTTGGTTTTACCTCCCGCAGCAAATCCGCCTGCCATTGTTGAAGCAAGGACGGTTCCAGTCCTCCGGTGAAGATCGCCGGATGCTCCTGCCTCTTGAGCATTTCGCAGACCGCCCGGAAATGGTGTTCAGACGTTCCGAGAATGTTGTCGTCAAGGATATTCCAGCCATCCACGATCGGCAGCTCCCGAATCACGCCATGTGCGCAGCGCGGAACCGAGCAGAACCAACATTCCTTCGTACAGCCGCGCGACGTGAAGATATAGCCGTCTCGGAGATACATTCCCGGCGTGAAATCACCCATGCGGTCATCAAATGCCGGGCCGCCTACTTCAACTGGCACGCCGATGATTTGCCACGCATAGTAGAGATCTTCTGCACGTGGAATGTCCCATGTGAAGGTTGTAGAGATGTGCACAGCTTCCACGTCAGCCTTGATGCAGTCTGCGATATTTTCAATCGTCGGTGCACCAAAGAACGTCAGCGAATCCGTAGGAGACGCAGCCGTCTTTCTTGGGAATACCCGCGCAATCCGATTCATTTCAGCAACCCCATTCTTTTCAATCTCGCTACACTACGTGACCGCTTTTCCGCGTCCGCAGTGTAGGCGTCGCGGCTCCGTTCGACTTCTCTCGCCCGATATTCCGCCTGTTTCGCTTCCTCATATTCCAGATACAGCTCGCACTTGGCGTGGCATCCCACTGCCCGAGTCGGACAGTCCCTCTCACACGGCGGCTTCATGGCAATTCCTCCACATATCCCCAGCTCTGGGGCGGACGGCGAATTGTATTTCCACATTCCACGATGTTAATGCTTCCGTCTGGGTTGTAATCATATCTCTGGAACGAACACGCAATCCTGCGTGACGGGCACGTCCCATCATCATTTTTATACCTGCAAGCAGCCGTGAACTCTCCCAGCTCCTTCGGCTCATCGTAGATATTCAGGTTTGAAATGTGCCAGCCGTATAGCGTTTGGCCGTTTCCGTAGTTCCAAAGCGCACCATATTCAAGGCACGTCTGAAAGACATAATCGTCGTCGATGTTGTAAATGCCGTATGGTTCGTTTTCAGGAAGGATCGTGTCGATTCGATCACATACAAATTCACCGATGACCTTGCCATTCCCCCGATATGCTCCGCCGCATTTAGCAGCCTTGAAAACATCCGCTATTTTATCAGGATGGAGAGACCGTTCTCTTTCCTTCAAAATCCAAAGCATATCAGCGCTCTGCGTGCAGTAGATGTAGCACTTGAACGGCGTTTCCATCTTCGGCCGCGTCTTGCGAACCTCGATGGTCTTTTCTCCGGACGCGATTTTCTCGCACCATTTCGGCCGGATGCTGATTAAAACTGCTTTACTCATCCGAGATCACCACCCTCATGTAATTTTCATCGTGATAAAAGCTATGTTTCTCTCTGTAATGCCGCCGGTCATCGTCCCTGAGTAGCCATCCCTTGAGCGCATCCACGGTCATCTTCTCAATCGCCGCATGGTTGTCGATATCCATCCGCGTGTTGTGCCAGAAGGAGATCGTCACAGGCTTTTCAAACAGCCGAACCGGAACGCCCTGTTGTCTCAGGCACAGCCGCACAAGCGCCTCAAGGTCTCTGGCGTCCGCCGCCCGGACGTGGTGGTTCTTTCCCGACCAGTATGCATTAAGGCCGTAACGCTTCGTCCACGCGCTCTTGCGTGCCGGATATGGAACAGTGAACTCAATCGTCATGGCGTTCCCTCGGCAGCTTGATCGTTTTCCCATCGGCCAGATCGTCTGAGCTGAGCCGATAGGATGCAAGCTGCAATCCGCTTCCGGTGTGCTCCACGCCGCAGAAAAATCCGCATATTGTGCCGTCAGGCAAATCAAGCGTGATCTTCATGTTCCACCTCCATCGGCACCCACAGGTGGCAGTTATAACGGGACAGGTCTCCCGGCTTCGGCTTCACCCGGCACTTCTTGCCGCAGGTGCCGCAGCATTTCTCTGAGATCACAGCAAGAGTTTCAACCGCATCCTCCAGCAACAGCTGCTTTTCGTCAACCGCTTGACGTGCCGCGTCGCGCTCCTTTTTGATCTCATCCAGCACATGGTTTAGCCGGAGGATTTCGCGGGCCTGTTCGTCGGCATGGATTTGAAGCTCATAGAGCTTCGAGGGGTTTTCACAGTGCTTGCAGGCGATTGCCCTCGCCAGTTTTTCGAGAAGCATTTTCCGTTCCTTTCCCGCTGCATCTGTGCAGCGTTTCGCGCGGCTAAATAGCCGCAGTTTGTCGTTCTCATGGGTCGTCCTCCATCATCCGTGCAATGGCCTGACGCTCCAAGTCGGTGAGCTTATCGCCGTGCCTTTGAACGCCATACCCCGGTTTTGAGTGATATTTGCTCTCCGGCGCTGCAAGCTCGTCTTCCCAACGCCCCTGATTCAGCCAAGTGGCCGGATTCGGGATAAAGCGCCCATTCTCCGTCGTCCATTGTTCGCTGCTCTTTTGCTGCTCTATGGCCGACAGGAGCGTTTCCACAGGCACTTTGACCTTCGCAAACGCCTTTCTCGCGTCCCCTTTTCCAATTTTCCGAGGGTATGCTTTCCAAAATACGTCAAACTTATCGTCCTTACGTTCCTTCTCAGAAATAGAAACACTTTCTTTTCTATTTCCATTTCCATTTCCTAAAGGTAATACCGTGGTATTACCGTCAGTGTTACCATCCGGTATACCAGAATGAGCATTTTCTTTGTTCCACCGTTTGGCAATGTTCTCTCGCTGACGCTGACAATGCGCGTCCCGTTTTTCGATCTCCTGCTCCATACGGTGGTTGTAGTATTTTCCTTCTTCGTCCTGCCGGAACTTGCTCATAACCTCGTCGGACGGCTTCTTGACCGCCCGTGTGATCTCCTGCATCGTCATGTGCCCCCGTTCCCTTTGGAGACACAGGAGCGTGATATACTGCCCACGCTCCCGCATATCCATCAGGGCACAGCCGGAGAGGAAATCCGACGTGTAGAACAGGACAGCAGGGTCTTTGTTCTTTGCCATACCTCATCACCACGGCAAGGTGGTATCGATGTCCTCGATCTCACTGAAACCGCCTTGCGGGTCGTATTGCGGTTCACCCTGCGTCGTCTTGTCTCTCTTGGCCTCGCCAAAGTAGACGTGATCGGCGAGGATCTCCGCCGAGCGGCGTTTATTGCCCTCCTTGTCCTCCCAGTTGCGGATTTGAAGTCTGCCAGTCACAACGGCCATCTGGCCTTTTGAGAAATACTTCTCGACGAACTCCGCCGTTTTTCCAAACGCGACAACATCAATCCAATCCGTTTCTTTGTTTTGATCCGCGGAATAGTCCCTATCAACGGCGAGCGTTACAGAAGCGACAGAAGTTCCTTTCTGCGTCATTCTTATTTCCGGGTCTTTCCCGCAGCGACCCATAACGACAATTCTATTCAGCATCTTTTTTATACCTCATTTTCATGTGCATCCTTGCGTGTTCACGCATATTTGTTAGCAATAGGTTCTCCGGCCTGTTATCGGCTTTGTTTCCGTTAATGTGGTGGACGTACTCTTCTGTTAAGAGCGGTCGCCCAAGAACGCGCTCCATAACTAGCCGATGCTCCAAAATAAAGCCATGCTTATCTGAGTTTGGATTCTCTGGCACATAAACCAGAATGTAGCCATCGCTGTGCTTTTTCCTCGGATAGCGTCTGCTATCACCAATCGCGTCCCATACTGGCCGCATCTTTTTTCGCGTCTCTTCGCTCATTCTGCGGCCATATACTGGGCAATCAGAACCTTTTCTCCCGATTCCCGGATGCCTGTTGTTCTTCCATGTGTACTTGGCAGCTTCACTTTTGCTTAAAACCATGACGCCTTGCTCTTTCAGAAAGGCCGACATTGCCTTGCGATCTACGCCGAAAAACTCAGCGGTTTTCCTTACGCTATGTGTTGCCTTGTAAAAACTTACGGCTTCTGGGTCAATCATTAAGCTCTCCTTTCCTGTAAATCAATTTCGTCTCATCCCATCCGGGATATTTGCTTCTCAGATAATTCGCCAGCACTTCTTTGAGCGCCGCACGGTCGGCTGACTGGTCAAGCCTGCGGTGGCATGGGTCGCATAGCGTCACGATGTTCTCAGGCCGTCCAAGACCGCCCTGCGCCCGTGAAATGTAATGGCACCACGGATTGCCGGGTCTCCCGCAGAGGACGCAGCGCCCGCCGTCGCGCTCCCACACGGCCTGTTTGACCGCCGCCGGGATGCTAGTGGCCCTCGTCTGCCTGTGCAGCTCTCTCACCCCATTCCAGATTCATCCGCGCCAGCTCGTCCGGCGTCAATGTCTCAATGCCCAAACTCTTTGCATCCTCGACGGCCCGGTCGATGATCCGTCCCATCTGCTTTGCGTTGTATCGGGATGAGCCGTAATAGGCGCGGATCACAAGGTTGTCTCCGTCCTGCTGGTAATCCACTTCCTCAGTCGGCCAGCCAGTCCCGAGCATTGACCACGCCGTCCGGAAGGTCGCCGCTTCGTCGCGGGAAAGATGGAAGTCCTTGAACACGCCGACCTCCTTGATGTACTCGACGTAGAGGTCTTCCTTCGAGCGTCCGAGCTTTCCTGCGATCTGGTCGCAGAGCTGCCAGAAATAGTTGTTGGAATCCAAGCTGCGCTTCTTCCGAAACTCCTTGATCTCTGCGACGTACTTTTTGCCGGGGTTCATGGTTTCGAGGAACATTTGTGCCTTGCGCGGCACATCCGCTTTGATACGGAGCCATGTGCCAGCCGCGTCCATCATCCAGTCAGCCTGCTCGAATGTAAGCTCCGTCAATCGGCATTACTCCTTTCCGTAGGCACCACGCCAGATACTTCAGACGCGGCAGGTATTCGCACTCGATCCATTCCTGGTCATAGGGGATTGGATGATAGCTCAACCTGTCCGGGTCGATCTCCCGGAACCAGTTTTCGTAATCCTCCGCCTCCAAGCGGTATGCCACGATGCGAAGCCGCTTTCCAGTAGCGTACATTTCGACCTGTGCCTGCATCCAGTACGCGCGGGAGACCTTGAACGCGGCGCTTTTGTGGGTCTTGACCTCGGAAATTTCCTCCGCGTCCTCGCCGTCGAGGTTCACCCGGAGCCGTAGACCGTACTTCCGAATCTGCCTGTCCATCCGCTTAATGCCGATGAATTGCAGGATGCGGTGTTCGTATGCCGTGCCCGTCTCCATTTCCAGATTGGTGAAGTGGTCGCGGTTCAGGCCGAGCTTTTGCAGCCAGAACCGGCGAAAGGTCTTTGTGCCCCAGCTCCCCATGATCGTTGCCGTGTCTGACGCGCCAAACCACCCGCTGCGGTCATGGTCGTGAATCATAGCTTTTTGAGCATCTGCTCGAAGGTGTTGACCTGATCGAACATTTTGAGAATGGAATCGAACTGCTTCTTAGTCAGTCCAAGTCCCTTGCAAATGCCCTCCACGGTGTACCCGTCCTGCATCTTCTGCGTCAAAAGCTGCTCCACGCGCTGCTTGATGGCGAAGATGTTGTGGGTGCTCAGGTCATCCACGCCGCTGTCCGTGTCCTTCTCCGCCGTCCAGAGCTTAAACCCAAGACCGGTGTAAATCGCCACACCCTTGACAAAGGCGCGGGCATGGGCGTTGGAAATGCGGAGCTGGTTCAGCGTGTCCGCATAGACCACCAGCGCACCGTTGAGCAGCGGATAGTCCATCGTGTACGTCTTATCGTCGATGTGAATATCGACGGACACGAAATAGCACCCAGTGCTCCGCTTGTTTTTGTCCGCCGTTGCGTAGTGGCAGAACACATAGCTCCCGGCCGCATTGGTGCGCGGCGTGAAGTAGACGCTCTCCGCGCCGTTCTCATGCAGCAGCATCTTGCAGTTGCCCCAAGAGAGATAGGGCACTTCGATCTGTTTGCCGTTTTCGTCCTTTGCCTTCCGCTTGTCGCAGTACGGCATCACGTCGAGCTGCACCAGCTCGTTAAATGATTTCAACATATTGTCCTCCTTAATCGATCACGCGCTTATCGAATCCTAACTGCTCCATGATGAAGTCCATCCCGAGGTTTTCCACCAGAAATGCCATAACTTCGTTGGCTGGATCGTATCTGTCCTTGCGCTCCAGGCATTTGAAGCGCCCGCATGTACCTTCCCAGATTTTCTCGCCGGTATAGACCTCATTCCCGAGCCGATCACAACCACGCGGCTCCGCTTGCTGCAGGTCTTTGGAATAATCAATTTCCGGTAACATTTCTGTCCTCCAATCTGTATTTCGCAAACCTTACCGTCTCGCCGAATCGGTTTTGCTTTGATACGATCTCGCTCGTGATGGGCCAGCCCTCCGCCTTGAGATCCGCTACCCGCGCCGCCAGCCGGAAGCATCCGTACTGGTCAAGCGCTTCAACTGGCGTAATGGAGCCGATGGTCTGAAGATGAAACAGAATCTTATCGCACTGCGTCATCTTTCTTTTCCTCAAATTCGCCGCACATGATGTTCTCCGGGCGATTTTTTGCGATGATCTTGCGTTGAGTTTTATTTGTAATACGGAAGCGCAGACCAGCATAAATGCCAAATTCATCGCCAGCCTTGATGCCATAGCCAGCCTTGATGCCATTGCCAGCCTCGATGCCACCGCCAGCCTCTATGCCATATCCAGTCTCGATGCCCTCGCCAGCCTTGATGCAGCCTTCGACTTCCAGCTGTCCAGCAAAGATGATGCCTTTCTCGACGATCAAATCCCCGTCGATTTTGCGGACTTCATCCGTTTTCCCGAACGCGCCCAGCAGCCACGAGCCGTAGCTAAAATCCTTTTCCGCACAGCAATCCAAAAGTTCCTGATACTCCACGCCGTCCGGATACTTATCCACTGGATATTCCTTCAAAAAGTCACGATAGCCAGCGGCACACGCGCCTTTCTCCTTCAAAAGTTCCTTTGTGATCTTCATAATTCCTCCTAATGGTTGACATTCCGCCAGCCAGCCGTTAAAATATGGCCATAGACATATTTTCGATACGGAACGAAATTGTCTGTCACCGGCCGTCCATGTGTAGCGACATGGGCGGCTTTTTCTATCTCATGCGCGGCCTTGCGAAGATCATAGTCCCACGTCACGCCGAACCACCGCCGCCAGTCCACGCATCTTAGCCCCATGCGGCAATCCGCATTTTTCGGGCACGTTGAACACGGGTATCTCATTGGTCGTCACCGTCCCAATAATTTCTCTGTCTCTCTGCGGCTTCCACCAGCGCTTTCCACGCCGCCTTGAGCCGGGAGACGAGATAACAGATCCAGCCCATCATGCCATCCCGTACCCCACCAGCGCGACAGACATTGTCGCCATCACAGCCGCGTCGAGGCGAAAGCCCCACACAAGCCAGTAAAAGAACGCCGCCATCATGAACACGCCCCCCAGAATCAGGGCCACGCGCTTCATCGTCCGCCGCAATGCGGCGTACCACTCTCTCTTTGAGATCATCTTTCATTTCTCCTTTTCCCCGAGAAACGCCAGAAACGGCTTTCTCGGTATTTTTACGCGGCTCCCGATGCAGCACACCGGGAAGCCGAGACCGGCGGGGTTTTGCCGCGCCCGGAGCCGCAGCTCGTGGGGATTACACCCCAAAAACCACGAAGCCATCTCCGGCGTAATGATCGGCGCGTCCGATTGCTTTAGTTCTTCCAGCGTCATACGTTCCATACTTATTCCTCCTTCTTCGGCTGCGCTTCTTTTACAAGAAGCATCCCATACGCAATGTCGCTCAATCTCTGAATCTCCTCGGCGTCGAGTTTGTCAACGTCAACGCCGACGTTTTTTAGAGCCTGCTTGGATTCCTCGGGCATTTGATTCACCTCTCTTTCAACGCTCCCGTGTAACTTGGTTTCATTTTACCACGCCTGAGTTTCATTGTCAAGCTTTATTTTGAATCTAAGTTTCATTATTTGATTGACTTTTGAATCGTGATATGTTAATATAAGTCACGAAGGGGGGATCATCGAAATGGAGACAATCAATCAAAGGATTGATTTCTTAATCAAGAATCTCAAACTCACAAAAACCAAATTCGCCGAGCCGCTAAACCTGTCATCGCAGTTTGTATCGTCGATTTGTTCTGGTGCAAAACAGCCGAGCGACCGCACGATCGCCGACATTTGCCGGGAGTTCAACGTCAACGAAACATGGCTACGCACAGGTGATGGTGAAATGATGAATGAGCTGACTCGGAATCAGGAGATCGCGGAATTCTTGGGAAAGGTTATGAATGACCCGGATGACGCGCCGAGGAAAAGGTTCATCTCGATCATCAGCAAACTGGACGTTGAGGAGTGGATGATTCTTGACGAAATCGCAAAAAAATGGGCACAGGGGAAATAAACCCTGTGCCCATTTCGCTATGTATGCTATTTGTTGACCATCGTTTTCAAAAACCGCCAGAGGAGGTCAAGTTCCTCATCCGTTGCGCACCGCATCAGGCGCGCGATCTCCTGTTCCAGCCATGTTCTATCATTCATTCCTTTGCTCCTTCTTCCTTCGTATCGGCTGATTCGTATGAGGCAGTACCAGAATTATAAAACATTCGTTCTATAATTTCAAGATGTATTTGTACTCTAAAATATTTGGAAGTATATTATTGTACTCTTCGCAGTTGCATTTTCTCGGAATTTGTTATATATTGGACATACAGACATTATTTTAGGAGGGAACAAAATGATTTGTCCTCAATGCGGCAGCGAAAATGTAACAATCACCATGCACCAGATCGGCAGTGAAACAGAAAAGTATGGTGTCGGATTTGACGGGCACATGAACAACCTCGCGCGTGGGATCGTCGCGGTCTGCACACTTGGCCTGTCGAACCTGTTCTGGCGCAAGCGTACCGGCAGCGAGCGGGCAGTCATGCGCACCAAGAAAATCTGCCTTTGCCAAAACTGCGGACATTCGTGGGAAATCCGGGAAAAAAGCGAAAGCACCCTCAGTGAAGAAGAAAAGCACAAAATCATCCGTAACGGTGTGATCTCGCTTGCTTTACTTATTGTCATTGCCGGTGTCGTTGTGCAGTGGATCGTCGGCGCGACAAACCTTCGGATTCTCTATGTCGCTTATATTGCTGCTGTTGCCGCAGGCGCCATTCGCGTTTATCGCGCAATCTGTGCACTCAAAAATGATGGTTCAGGAGAATAGACTGTGCAGAAACAGTCGAATCATTTTGATTGCACTTTTGTCGAAAGGCTGTCATACTGAAATCAGCTAAACATCGTCCGTTCTTTGTGGCCATCTCCGGTTTCAGAGAGGCAGCTAAACCAGAGTTTTCCTCCCTTTATGTATTCAAGGGAAAATGCCTCCACATTCCGAAACTGGCCGCCATCAACGACGATGTTTACTTTTCCTTCCTCAAACCTGATATTGATGCTCTGCATGGGGAATCCTCCTTTGTGATTCGGCGTTTGCCGTGATTCGACCGTACCACCACACAACGAGAAATACAACCTAAATATCTGCAAGCTGCGAAATCCGACAAATATCTCTGCAAACTTTTGAGAAAACGAATGAAAATGATTGAAAGAGAAGTGTAAGAATGGATTTTGAGAAGCTAATTGACAGATGTATGCGCACGATTGATGACAGAAATCTAACAAATCGAGATGTTGCGCGGCTTGCAGATATTTCGGAGTCCACTGTTTCGAGGGTGCTGGCATCCAGAGGGCGAAACGCATCAATGGCAACGATAGTCGCAATCTGCGACGGGTTAGGGCTTGAGGAAGAAACTGTGCAGTACGATGTTTCTCCGAACGATATGACCGCAATCGAGCACGTTTATTTGGCGCGTATCGATGATCTCAAAAAGTCAATGGCGCAAAAAGATCGCTGGATCAAAGGATTATTCGCGATCTGCCTGTCTATGGTCATAATCATGGTTGCTTTGTTGGCCGTGGATTTGCTCGTTCCGACAGTCGGCTGGTTCCGGGGGTGATTGCTTGGATCAATGTGTAAAGTGTAAAAAAGATATTCCGGGCGGCGCGGTCTTCTGCCCGTGGTGTGGAAAAAAGCAGGTACCGGAGCGCAAAGGGAGAACGCGTGGAAATGGGCAGGGGTACGCCTATCAGCGGGGAAAAACATGGACGGCCCGCTGGACAGTCGCCTGTTACCTTGATGAAAACGAAAAGATGCACCAGAAAGTAAAAACGAAGGGCGGCTTCGCATCCAAGCGTGCCGCCCTACAATACGCCGCAAATCCACCGGAGAAAGAAAAATGCTCTCCAACGGTGCGGGAATATTACAAAACCTATCTGCGTGGGGATTATCAATCGCTCTCATCCAACCGCCAGATCGCCGCAGACGCAGCATTTGAACGGTTAAAAGAGATTGCCGACTGTGAGATCGACGCGCTAACTATTCGGCAGCTGCAGGACGTCGTAGACCGCAACGCGAGCACATACTATACACGACGTGATATGAAAACGGTGCTGTCACACTGCTACAACCTTGCAATCGCAGAAAAACGAACCACTGTGAACCTCTCAAAATATATCAAGCTGCCAAAGCTCGAGGAGAAAACACCGGAGCCGTTCACGGACGATGAAGTTCTGAAGCTATGGAAAACATATCCGCAGGATCATTTTATTGGGTTCATCCTCACGATGATCTACACCGGCATGATGCCGGGAGAGGTTCAAAAGCTCAAAAAGGATATGCTCGACTTCGAAAAAAACGAGATCATCGGCGGCGGAATTAAAACGCAGAAGCGGAAAGATACACCTATGGTGTTCCCAGACTTCCTCGCGCCCGTCCTTAAGGAATTGTGCGAGGAAAGTAATTCGCGCGTCGGGAATGTTTGCTGCATCAACAAAGATAATTTCTATGCGCGATATTATGAATGCCTTGCGCTGTCTGGTGTCCGGCGTCTCACGCCATACGCGTGCAGGCACACAACTGCCACCGCATTAGCGATGAAAAACATTGACCCATTTACAATCAAAGAGGTCATGCGGCACAGCAAAATCACCACGACGCAGAAGTATGTTCATCCAAATATGCGAGGCATGGTCGATGCGGTCAACCAAATTCCATCTTCTGATGTTCAATCAGCGCCAGACCCGAAAGTAACTCCGTAAGTAACAAAAACGAAAATGTGTAGTATTTTCAAAGGTTCCAAATACCCTGCTAAGGGAGTAGTCGTCTAAAAAGCGAGCGAGAGTTCGAATCTCTCCTTCCGCGCCAAAGTACCCGAAAATAGCGTGTTTGCGCTGCTTTCGGGTACTTTCTCTATTTATTTGTTCGGAATGGCGCTAAATGTCGAAATATGAAAAATACATCTACGGACAGCCAAAAACTAAAAAATTGCAGTCTATAAGTTACTTGGTAAGTAACACATTTCAGACGTTCCGCACCTTCCGAAGCACTGAATCGTATGCACGGTGGTTGACAAGCGACAGGGTTTCCATAAGCTCATCAATGATCGGCCAGATTTGCGCCGGGTCTTTTCCTGCAATACTTCGCAAAAAAACGCTGTCCCCATACTCGTTGATCGTTTCGGCTGCGGGCGGCGTAGCGGAGTATCGGCGTTCAACCGGCGGCTCCGCCTTGCGCCCCATGCGGTCTTGAATGGTGTAAAGATTTGCGAGCTTGGCATAGTTCGGATAACTGGATTCTTCATATTCCAGCCGCGCAATTTCCTTGCGGATTTCAAGCGCATCCAGCATGGGAGCGCCCCCTTATGCCCGGTCAATCTGCTCCATGCAGTGACGGATAGCGTCGCGGGTTGCGTCGCTGTCCGCGTCGCGCATCATGTCCTCAAGCTGCTCATGCATTCGCTCGCGGGCGTCGGCACGACTATAACGCCCCAGAGAATCCCGGCGGCGTCCACGGTAGGAGCTTCCGCGATTATACGTTCCTCGGATGTTTGCATCCCAATCGGCGTCCCGGCTATAACCGGATTCGTCGAGCATTTCAATTTTGTCGATGTTTTTGATCGTGTCGGTCAGCTTGTGGACGATCTCGAGATCGCCAGCGCCAAGCTCAGGCTTCCTTGCGATTTCCTCAAGCTCTCCGCAGAGCGTCGCCCGCAAGTCCTCCATAGCTCTCTTACTCATGTTCATGCTCCTTTCACGCCACGCGTTCGACGATCATGTTGCTATTCGCAAAATTGATCGCCTGCGTGCTGATATTTTTTGCGGCAACCGTAATGCAACAGCCGCGCGGCACCTCTACAAATGCCGAAACAAAAATGTTGAAATAGTTCCCGACTGCAGCAGGCGTGACAACGGCGGTCGCGCTGGTAATCGGTTCACCATTGATCGTCAGCGCGGCAGAGATTGCTTCCACCGTGCCACCGGTCGGAATGGCAATGTTCGCGCCAAAGGCCACGCGGAATCGCGCCTTGCACTGATTCGTGAGGCCGCGAAGCGTTACGATGCCTGCTCCGGCGCGATGCACGATACACCCACCTCTCGCGGCGGGCGTTTCCGTCAACGGCACATTCTGGTCAGCCGCTACGGTCACGATGTTGGAATTGGTATATTCGGCCATAAAATCAACCCTCTCTTTGATAGATATAAAATGCGGCGGAGCGATTGCCCCGCCGCTGCTGTGAGTATCGACACGGAGCCGACCATTTTCGTGAGGTCACGAAAAAGCTCAATTTGTGGATTTGTTAGGCGCAGGCACCGCAGACATACTGCGAACCATTACACCCGGCGAACTGATACGGTGCGGGAACCGCAAACGACGGAACCGGGCGCGGGTTGTAATAGGCGAACTGGCCGCTCATGTATGCCTTGAGTGCTTCACTCTGCGCAGACTGAGACGCCGCCAGCCGCAACCCCTGATTCTCGTTTTCGAGATCGCGCATCTTGCTCTGCGTCAGGAAGTCAAGAATGGCTCGGCTGTTGCTGTTCTGGTTGTCGATGATGTCCCGCGTGGCGTTCTGGACGGTGTTGCGCGTGTCGCACGCCTGCGAAGCCATGTCGTACCGCACCTGTGCGATTGCTTCCCGGTTCTCGCAGCAGCAGTTCTGAGACTGCATCTGCATCTGGAAAAGCTGCTGCATCAGCGCGGCTTGCTGGTTCGCGCGGGATAGCTCTGCCGTCTGGAATCCGCTGTTGACCGCCTGCGTGACGCCCGCAAATCCGTTCAGGACGCTGGTGTTCATCGCATAGAAGCTGTCGCACAGGCCGTTATTGACGCCGTCAAGCTTGCGCTCAATGTTGGCGAAATCGGATGCAAGGATGTATCCATCCGTCGCACCGCCGCCATTGTTGTTGCCCCAGCCATTGCCGCCCCAGCCGCAGAAGATCGCGAGGAACAGGATGATAAACCACCATCCGCCATCGCCGCCGAAGCCGCCCCAGCCGTTGCCGCCCATGCCAGTAGGTGCTACCGGCATAGTCATAGTCGTACCATCGGTAAGGCTCATTTTGTCGTACTCCTTGAAGAAAATATATTATCAACCGTGGCCACGGATTGATTATTGCAAAAGACCCTGAAACTGCCGCGCAACGGCCTGAAGCTGGTTTAACTGCTGCTGCGTGAGCTTGCCGGATTGCATCATTTTTTCAACCTCGGCTTTCGGGTCGCCATTAAAGTTCGCCTTGAATTGCTGGAATTGCTGCATCATTCTCTGAAACTGCCCCATCTGGCCTGGCATTTGCGGCGCTCTGCCGCCGCCAAGCGCGTTAAACAGTGGGTTCGGCATTGTGGTGTTCCTCCTTCTTGTTCTCCGCGCCAGCAGCCGCCAGCGCGTTCACACGCGCTTCCATCGCTTCAAACTCTCTTCGGGTGACAAATTCCCCGCTGGCCGGTATGATCGGCTGTGCTGGTGTCCTCGCGCCCGTGCGCTCCGTGTAATCCAGAACCCTCATGGACGGAACGCCGGACGCGTCCACGCTCTTGATATAAATGCACGGGTTCTCGCTATCCCACAGTGGAACCGTGTTCCCAGCCGCGACGAGGTAGCTCTTTGCACCCGCGTCACCCTGTACCCAAATCATGCTCTGGGCAGGCTGCGGCATTTGTGCCATCGGCTGGGTCGGCTGCTGCGGTTGATACTGTTGGCGAAGCTGCATGAGCTGGTCTTGCATCGGCGGCTGATAAAATGGTTGGTAGCTCATCGGCGGTTGGTACTGTCCATACATTCAGATTCGTTCCTTTCCCAAAAATAAAGCGGTGTTTGGCTTCCGGAGTTCCATGTGTCAAACCAATCTCCATCCCTGACGCAGACCACATGGGTTGCAAGCGCAAGAATGTATGTACCGATCGGATGGTCACGCGCGAACTCCGCAACTGTGTATGTGTCCGGGTTGGAGCTTGGTACGCCATGCCGGGCATAGCCAAGCTGGTTCAGGTACGCTCCCCAAACAGCGTTTGCGGAGGGCATATCGCCAACCTCAAACCCATGAAGCGCAAGCGCGACATATACCTCATCCCACGATTTACCGGTCGCCTTGCAAATCGCCCGAACAGGGCAATCCCCAACCTGACGCCACGCGGGATTTGGATTGTAAAAAGAAAAACCCATACCGGACACCTCTCAACGTGTCCAGTATGGGTTGTTTTTCGGGTTTATGTGCCGCGATTGTGCATCATTTTCGCCCGTTTCGAGTTTAACTATATAGTCGGCTAGATGTCTTTCGCATTCGGTCGAGAATTCCGGGGAGCCGCCGCTGCACGGTGGCTCGCCCGAGATACAACTCCGATGCAACATCAATCTGCGGGCGCTTATCGACATAATAGAGCTGTGCAATGCGCTCATTTTCCTGCCCGAGGTTTGCTTGGGAAATAACGGTCTCCATTTCTCCACGCATCAGGCCGGATAATTCAGGCGGTAGATTATACCGCGCCTGCGGCGACATCAAATCACCCCTTCTTGGTCATCAACACCGGAACGTCCCCCTGATTGGAAACGGAAAGACCGAGCGCCCCGGCCACGTCGCGGATTTTCACATAGTTGGTTCCGTTTTTCAGGATACGTTCAACCTCGACGGGTTTTCCGTCAACAATCATTTTGCACTTGCTTACCATTTCAATCCTCTCCTTTACCATCTCACGGAATTTCTTGATACCCTCCGGATCGTCCACCCAATACTTCGGGCAGAGCTTCCCGGTCACGTCGTAGTGCCGGATGATATGATCGACCGGGATGTTATACTTCTCGCAGAGCATCGCGGCCAGATCGGCCGCATTGTCAATCGTCTTGGCCGTTGCCATTACGCGTCCATCCCGCTTCGCGTCGCACATCTCAATGCCAATAGAGTTGTAGTTCCGGCAGAATGGGTGTGTGTAGTGATACGCGCCGCAGTGGAAGGCTACATAGTCCTCCGGCACGGAGATCGTGATGGAATCATCATCCACAAAAAAGTGGGCGCTTGCCACAGGATTGAGCGGCTGCTGGAAGTACTTGCCGTTGCTGGTGTCGGAATCCCCGTCGTTGGCCGTGTAGTGCATGACGAGCCACTCAATGGCCCCGCCGCGTTTCGTGCCGTAGTTGGCCCGATGGGCCAGCATCGTTTTAATTGGTACCATTTGCGCCTCCGTAAAGCTCATGGTGGAGCGACAGCACCGCCGATTCAATCATTTTATCCACGGTATCAGAATCAAACTTGATGCCTCTCTCGGCGAGGTAGTGCAGCACATACGCCTTTTTCTCGGCGCCCTCGTTGGCATTGTAAAGCTGCTCCGCCGCCTTTACCGCAATCTCCACATACGCCTGCCACTTTTTGAGCTTGTCCGCGCCGACGCGCTCCTTGATCCACGGGATCAAAAATGCCGATACCAGCGCCGAGATCAGCGCAATCACCGCCGAAATGATTTCTGTGTAGTCCATAGTTTTCTCCTTTCAGTCTTTCAGCACGATCTCCAAAAACCGTGCCTTTTCCTCTGCCGTATACGTCTCCGGCAGGCTCTCAATGTACTTGATTGCGTATTTACTTCTGTTCTCATTCTTTGCCTTCCAGAGGTAAAACATCCCAATCGCCGTCGCAAATCCGATGACTGCCAACGTGACCTCCACACTCAGCACGCCGAGCACATTCAGGATAATGCAAGCGACGCTTGCCGCCGCGCTGCCAATCAGCAGCTTCTTCGAAGTCTCCATCAGCCCGCCTCATGCCGTCCGGCCTCGCACTGCTCTTCGAGCTTATGGAGTGCTTTCTTCACGTCCCCATTGCCGCCGCGATTGACATACTTCTTACCGGCGATCAGCCGCTCCGACATGGGCATCTCGTCCGACATGATCGTGAGGCGCAGGATGCTTAAATACTGCTCATCCTGCAATCTCGTGATCTTGTCGATCTTCTCGTCGATCGCCTTCAGGTGGGCGCTCTGCGCGTCGCCCTTGCCTTTCTTCTTCTGGACCGCGCTGACGATTGCCTGCACGACGGTCGTCAGCGCAGACGAGCCGAGGATCGCTACAATGATCGTGATAATTCCAGAATCCATATTCTTTCTCCTTATTTCGGTTTTCCCACAACGTACTCGATAATGTAGGTTCCGGATACACGGCAGATTTTAACTCGATCTCCCGCACTGAATGTAACGGACGTGTTGCATTTATAGTGCTTTGCGGTTGCCTCCGTCTGCCCGTCAAAGATCAGCGACAGTCCATCGGTATACTTTGCGCCAACGGTCGCCAGCATAAATTCAGGTTGTGGCTTCTGTGCCGTTTCGTCTGTATCAAAAAAACTCGTCACGCCAATCATGCAATCACCGCCCTCTTTGCCGTATGCTTCATCATGCTGCCTTCTTTCAGCTCGATATACCATCCGGTTTCTTCGTAGATTCCGCCGATGGTCGGATGATCGATTGCAATAACATCCCCGATGCCGTGCCCTGGCTCCGCCAACGACTGAAACGTGATCGTCTTCGTGCCGAGCATGGATTGATTGCGGATGTTTTCTACATACGCCTGCAACGCAGATTGGCTGGCGATATTATCAACCTTTACAACCTTTGTGATCTTCTGGCCACGCTTGAACGTGGAAATAGAACTCGATGGATTATCATTCTCTGCTCTGGCGACCATAGGCGCGTCTAAATCCGGGTTTGAGCAAATTGCAACAAACACATTCGGTGCATCAAAAAAGTCGTTCTCTTGGCTCGCTGACAGACCGACAGGGGCGCGAAAACGAATATCTGTCGTGCTGTACTGGTGATCAATATTCGACGCGCTCGGCGTCTCATGCGGCGTCAGACGAGCCACACCGTTTGCATCAAACCAAATGGGATCATAATTGATCTCATCAAGCAGCGCGTTACAGATTGTAAGATAGTCCGTTCCAATTTGCCAGTCTTCCCGGTCGGTTTGTAGCGTCGCTTCAGATGGTGTCGCAATCACAAGGGAAATCCCGGCCTCCGTCAGCATTTGCCGGACGATAGTTATGTACGACGAGCCAGCGGAAAAATGCTTGATGCTTTCCGTTTTGATCGTGGACAGTTTCCAGCTCCGATCGTATGCTTCAATCGCCACCCAGCGCCCGTCTTCCTCGGTCGTTTCCTTGTACGTCGTGATGCGGAAAATTCCCAATGAGTTTTCCACGCCATTGATGGAAATTGTGGGTTGCAGCTCATCAGATAGATAGTTGATATTGGGATCGTAAAGAAATGTCCCTGCAAAACTCGATTTAATTCTTGCGTTTTTATCCGTATATACATTTGGAGCAGAGTCGCGTTTCCAGCGGAGGGACGCATAATGCGCCCCATTCCGCAAAACATTTACAGAGAAGGAAATGTCACGAATCAATGTCAATCTCCTCCCCGTACTCGATTTGTGTCACCATGAACGAATACACACTCTTGTATTGGTTGACCTCTCCCGAAACCTCATTCAGATACCCGATGCAGCCTCCCGACGGATGCAGTTTCAAACAAACCAGATGTCCGATCATGCCCTCGAACTTCTCGGCGCTGTCTCTGTTTAAGAATACGACATTCCCGTCATAGGTCGCAGTTTTCGCTTTACTGCGCTCCGCAACGGGATATGTGTACCCGGAAAGTCTTACCTCTGCAATCGAGCGGCTAATACTTCTAGTAACCGGCTGATTGGTCAGGCCGCTGTACTTCATGGTCAGCCATTCTCCGGCGTCCATATCATACAAGACGTTGTATTCCGGCGTGACCGAGACAGAGACTTCGGCAGAAACGCCGTAATAATCGTTGTCGGAATAGCAGCCGCGCACCTGATATGTGCAGGCGCCAATCGCCATGTTATCTACATATCCGTGCTCTTCCGCCTTTGCAATCGGTGTCCCGTCCCGATATACAATGTAAAAATCGTAGTTGTCGGAATCCACCCATGCAAGCGTTACTGCGTTTTCGGTACTTGCCGTCAGCGTGATCGCGCCGCCTGGTACGTTTGTGACCGGGAGCGCCGCCGTGCCCCAC
>OGNQ01000434.1_pt1 | contig 41867 bp, 40 predicted proteins | sample 1573481 | NCBI WGS metagenome assembly OGNQ01 (sample SAMEA2581920, study PRJEB24529) | metagenome | biome: Human gut stool | place: China | collected 2011 | reverse complement strand
GGGGCGTAGCCCCCGACAGGGTCTAGGGGCGGTAGCCCCAGTAATATAGCCCCTTCCCACGGGGAAGGGGCTTGGGGTTAGGGATAGAGAATTTGCTCTATATTTATAAAAATAGACTTTTTCTACAAACTGCAATACGCACCTCATTTTGAGGTGCGTATTTCTGTTCCCGCTGTTTTTATTGCGTCTTATTCTATATATCCGAGTTCCCTTAAAGCTGTTTCAAATTCATTCTTATCCTTTACAGCTCCTATCAGATAACAGGTGTTGTTCTGAAGTCTTGAATTGACGGTAATGTAATCCAAGCCTTCCGTATAGCATATAGTAATGCCCGGTGCGGCATTTTTTCCGTCGCTTGTTATTACGGATATAAAAATCCTGTTTTTCCCGAAGCTGTTATCACGGTTGAAGCCTTGAATCCTGTATTCCTTGCCGTCAAGCGTCAAGGTTCCGTCCGCATATTCCCTGCCGTATATGTTGCGTAGGATTTTTGCATTTACGCTTACGGTCTTGTGCGGTAATTGTTCGTACATATCAACGCTGTAGTCATTGTTAATATCAACAAAATCTCCCGTACAGCTTATTTCTTTTACTGTTTCCGTGTTACTGTAGTTGATGATATTCTGTTCTTCAAGAACATTTTTCAGACTCTCGCTGTCGGTTGCAGGTCCTGCCCACATTGAACTGTCAGAGGAGTTTTGCGACTGCAATACGGTAATGATCGCACTGCCTGTTCCCTTTTCCAGCTTAACATTTACATCAAATGAGCCTTCGTTGTTAAGCGAATGGATATTTATCACAGAGCCTCGTGAGCTTGCGGAATCAAGAGCATACTCCATATCGCCTACTGCAATTTTTCCGCTTGCGCCTGTCACACCAAAAATGTTTCCGGTTAAAGTTGCGTCTATGCTGATTTCTTTGTGCGGCAGCTTGTCAAAATCCGGATTGTCGCTGTTTAACAGACTTATATCGGCAAATGTACCGTTTATTTTGATAGCTTCCGATGTGCCGGTAAACAGAACTACCGTTGCCGCCCCCAGAATAACAATGATTATAACGCATAGTGCTATGATGATTTTTTGAAACTTTGACATAAAATTATCTCCGATTTTTTAAAATTATTTTTAATATGAGTTGCTTGCTTGTTTATTATCATAATATCATATTGCATATCAAAAGTCAAGCATCGGACAGGCTGTTACGGTAAAAGCAGGTGTTACACACTTACGGCTTGTCGAAATAAGCAATCACAACAAAAAGCGGCACAGCCTTCGCCATGCCGCTTTAAATCCAGATCAATACTCCGACAACTCATAATTATTCGGTGTCCTGTGCCATAAACCGTCCGTTTCTTCGTAAATCTCCTTAAACGTAAACTTACGGAAATTGATTTTGCACCTTCCGCCGTAATTTGCCTCGTACACCCATATACCGTCGGTATCAACAGAGTATATCGTGACATAGTGCGGATAGCCGTACTTTATGTTGTCATATGCGAGATAGTCGCCCGGACGGAACGTATCGGTCATCCACTTCTTCAGCGCCGCCTCTGTCCAGTTTCCGTCGGAACGATTCCTTATCGTGAGGGTATTTTCGCCCGTTCCGTTTGTTTCACCGAAAAGATACTCGAACACCTCGATAGTAAATCCTGCACACTGTATGCCGGAATTATTCAGAACGTGACTTCTTCCTATAAGACAGGTACAGCCTGCCTCGTTGCCCGTTTCACAGTAGGAGTGGCAGGTACAAGGAGAGGTAAGGAGCGTGTTGTAATACTTGCCAATCTGATAGCTGTGCCAGAAGTCATATATCTTCCTGTCCCACTTGCCTTCCATCATCTCATCAAGGCGCTTCTTGACAAGCGTTTCCATGTTGTTCTGCTTGACGATTCTGAAAGTGCCTTTTGCAGTGCCTGTAAAATTGCCTTTGCCCTTTACAGTAACGGTAGCCGTTCCGACATTCACTATGTTTGAATATCCCGATATATAGTAGTCAATACCGAGAGCAAGCGTTTTGCCGTTGAATGTAACAACGGGCTGTGCGGTGATGCCCTGTCCGGTATATATCTGATCCTCACAGCTTATGCTTGCAGATGATATAGCGGCAGGCGCTATCGTGAACTGCGTTTTCTTTTCCGCACCGGCATATTTTCCCTTGCCTGTGATAACTGCCGTAGCTGTTCCTGCATTAGTGTTATCATAAGCGCTCAGAATATAGTCCGTTCCGCTTTTCAGCGTGACAGAGCCTATCTTCACTGTTACCGAGGGAAGCTGTGCCGTGCCGTTGTATGTGACTTTACCTATTGTGACAACAGCATTTTCAAACGCTTCAAGCTCGTTGCTTATGCCGCTGAGAGTCGCTGTTCCGCCGTAATTGCCGATGCCTGTAATAACCGCACTGACGCCTGTGCCTGATTCTGTTACAGCTACCTTATAATCTTTGTTCTGCGTTAAAAGCACACCGTCATAAATTACCGTTACGGTATAGCCCTTGCCGTCGGTTGACAGCGATAAAGACGATTTGGCATTTGCTATATCCGCTTTTGCCACATTGCATTTCACTGTGGCCTTGCCGCTGAAGTTGTCGTTTCCGCTTATTGTGAGCGTCTGCTCTCCCGCAGCGGTCGGAGCGGTAAAACTGTAGTCACTGCTTTTAAGCGTGTAATTGCCGAGTTTAGCGTTTATGCCGATCTTTACACCGTCCGGAGCATACGTTCCGCTTGCAGAAATCGAGGCTTTCGAAATATCCGCCTTTGCAATAGTGAAATCCTTTGTTACAGCGCCCTCAAGGCTTCCCTTGCCGCTGACTGTCACCTGAGCCGTACCTGCATTGACGTTGTTTTTATAGGAAAGCGTGTAGTGAGTGCCTTCCTTAAGCGTCACATTACCGAGCCTTACATCAACGTCGGATTTTACCGCACTTCCCGTAAATGTTGCGTTCTTCACGGCTATCTCCGCACTTGAAATATCCGCCTTTTCTATAGGGAATGTTACCGTCCTGCTTCCGCTGAGATGTTTTTTGCCTGTGACCACCACGCTTGCCGTACCGATATTGACGTTGTCCTTGAACGACAGGGTATAGTCGCTGTTATTTATAAATTGATAGTTGCCGTAGCTTACAACAACATCGGGTCTTACCTGTTCACCGGTAAATACCGTATCGGGTACGGTTACCTCAACGTCATTTATCGCTCTTGCGGTGATTTTGAAGGTCTTTGATACACTGCCCGAATAGTTTCCCTTGCCTGTTACTTTGAGAGTTGCCGTTCCCGGCTCGGTGTTGTTTTTGTAGCTTACGGTAAAGTCCGTTCCGTTTTTCAGCGTCCTGCCGCCGACTTTAACTGCAGGTACAGGCTTTATCGCACTTCCCGTATAGACCTTGTTTCCTGTTCCCGATACGGCTGTGGCCGATATTCCGAGCTTCTTTATTGTAAAGGTCTTTTTTACACTTCCGCCGTATATGCCTTTTCCTGTTATCGTGATTGTTCCCGTGCCGGCATTTACGTTATTCGAGTAGGCGACGGTATAGTCGGTATTCTTTTTAAGCGTTGCGTTTCCGTATTTTACAGTAACCGCAGGGCTTAGCGCCGAGCCGTTGTATGTGAGCGAGTTGTTATATGTAATAACTGCGTTTTTTATCGGCTTTGCGTTTATCTTGAATGTAACGCTTCTTGTTCCGCTGAGCTTTCCCTTGCCCTTAACCGTAACGGTTGCTGTACCGATTTTCGTGTTATTTTTATAACTCAGCGTATAATCAGTACCGTTTTTAAACGTATAGTTATTATACTTTACCGTAACGGCAGGCTTTTGTGCCTTCCCGTTATAAGTCACTGACGGCACGGTGATTTTCAGCGTAGAAACAGGCCTTGCCGTTATGCTGAATGTCAGCGAACAGCTTCCGATGTAGTTGCCCTTACCTTTTATATATACCTTCGCAGTACCCTTGTTTACGTTATTCTGATATGTAAGCGTGAAGTCCGTTCCGTTTTTCAGTGTCGTTGTTCCGTTCTTGATTTTCGGAACAGGCTTTATCTGTGAGCCGGTATAATACTGCGAGGCGATTTTATAAAAAGTACACTGCTTGTATATCAACGCAGGGTTTATCTTGAACGAACGCTTTACTGTTCCGCTGTAACTGCCCTTGCCTTTTATAATAACATAAGCCGTTCCTGCGTTTATATTATTCTGATAACTTACCGTGTAATCCTTGCCGTTTTTCAGCGTTTTATTCCCGTATTTTACCGTGATCGACTGCGTCTGTGCCTTACCCGTATAGGTCTTTGTTGTCAGCCCCGAAACCTTGCAGTTTGTTACCGCCGCAGCGTCTGCACTGCTTCCCGTAAAACAGCAGACGGCAGCCGCACAAAGCAGAGCGCATACAAATGCCGTAAACCATTTTACCGCCGTCATATATCTGCCTTTTGCCGTTGCCGCCATGATATTTGCCTTTCTCAGTGTCTGTTATCTGAATTCGATGTCATTCGGACCGCAGACTATGTTGCATTTGCCGTACTCCGCCGATGTTGTGGTGGTAAAGCTGTTGAGATTTATCCTTACGTTAGGATAAACGCACTTTGTCACCTTTACCGACAGCGTTTCCTTGGCATTGATTATTTTCTGTATTTCGTCTATCCTCGTTCTCAGAGGCTTCTTATCCATTCCCTTTTGCACCTTGAGCCTTATAGCAGATGAAATATACGCTTCCTTCTCTGCGTCAAGATGTTCGCCGTTCCTCTTTTTTTCCTGCAGGAATTCGATAGACGTGTTTATTTTTTCTATGTACTCATCGATTGCCGTACACTGCTTTTCGAGCGAATCCATCTCAAGCAGGAGGTTTGTGGTGCTTCCTACCGATATTATAGTAGGCGTATAGCTCTTGTTACCGAGCTGTGCCACCGCAAATCTTCCCATCACACTGCAATCTCCGCCCACAAGCGCACCGGGGTTCTTGGTGCAGTCAAGGTCGCCCTCTATCTTTATCCGACATCCGACAAGCGACGTGCTGGTAAGGTTTCCTCTTGTGGTTATGGTATCGTTTTCTCCGAAAGCAATATTGATATTGCCGTACTGCGACTGTATGGTGCTTGCAAAAACTCCGTTCTTGATGGTTATATCGCCCTGTGCGGTAAGTGTAGCACCGGTCACCATTCCCAATACGGTTATGGTTTTTCCTGCCGTTACCGAGAATCCCTCCTGCACACTGCCCTTGATGACAACATCGCCAAGGAAGTTTATATTGCCCGTCTTTACATCTATATCGGATGAGATCTGGAACGTGGTTTCAACATTGAACCTTCCGCCCTTATATACAAGGTTTCCGCTGTCTGCGGCGAACAGCTTGGTGCCGTCTGCCGAAAGCACCGTGTTCGAACCCTGCGGTACAAGCGGAGGTCTGCCCGGACGTGGAGCAATCGCCTGACCGTATACGTTCATACCCTCCTCGCCCTGCGTTTCGGGTACTATTTCGCATATAAGGTCATTTACTCTTACGTTTACTATAAGCCCGAGGTCACGATAGTCAACACTGCCGTCCTCCAGCTTTCTCGGCACCAGCTTCTTGTCTGTATCAAAAAGATTGTTTACCCTGCCGTTTTCGCCGTCAACCGCCGCATATCCGCTCGCTACCGTGAAAATCTTGTCGTATAACTTATTTGCCGCTATTTCCTCAAGAAGCTCCTCGTCTATTCCGTATACAACGTGTGCGTCCTTGAGTGCCTGCCGCATAGTTTCTACTGTTATATCCTTGCCGGAAAACTGAGGCGAAAATACGCACATATTCGCTTCCAGCTTGTTGTCGCTTACAACCACCTTTGCCGATGCGTCTACATTCAGCATAGGATTGTTTCCCTGCGGGCGTTGCATAGTCTTATTGTTAAGCTCAATGCCGTCAAGTGACGCAGTAGCTTCCTTTTCAAGTTCTATAAGCTCCGACATGGATATATCCGCCATTTTTTGTCTTTCCGTCTTTTCCATCGGTGTACCTCCCTGCCGTAAATCAATCGTGTCAATCGTGTCTGTCGTGTCAATCGTGTCATATAGTCTTGTTTCCCTTAAGACTTGACATTATCTCAAGCGAGCCGTCCGACGCATTGAACGATACCGTTCTGCCGTAGTTAAGTCCCGTGTCGGATGCGATTATCGGCACTCCGAGCTTTGCCAGCGCTTTTTTGGTGGCATCAACGTTACGGTCGCCTATAGACATAGCAGGTGTTGTGGTAGCAAACATATTCGCTCCGCCTGCTATTTTTGCGGTTATTCTCGATGCCGCCGCACCGTTTTTTATCATGCTCTCATATAGAAGTTGTATGCCCGTATCGGCAAACTTGAATTTGTTCTTGTCATTCGGTATAGCGCTGCTGTCAGGCAGCATTATATGCGCCAGTCCCGCTATGCCGAGCACTTTGTCTATCATACATATCCCGACACAGCTGCCAAGAGCATAAGTCACCAGTACGTCCGGCGACTTGCACAGCTTCTGGTCGGAGATCCCCACGATTATCTTGTTCACTGGTCTTCAACCCCCAGTTTCCCAAGCAGAGTTCTCAGCGACTCTACCGTAGGTATAAGAAGCATATCGGATTGTATCTCAACTGAATCAATCAGAAATTGTTCGCTTATCATGAGTACCCTTTCATACGCCTCGGAAAGCTCCGTTGCAGGAACCGTCATTATAGCTCCGAGCATATCCGTAGTAAGCGCAGGTACCGACATATCAATGGTCATACCGCTGAGATTTGCGATAGCATTGACATAACTTCCACCCATTATATTTCCTATTTCGCTCAGCACCGATATATCATCGGCATTAAGCTCATACAGTGAAAACGAGCGTTCGCCCGTAAGACCCGTTACGATAGTTTTCGCAAACGCCTCTTCAAGCAGGAACATTATCATTCCGTCTGCGTCCCCTTTAAGCCGTATCAGTATTCCCACCACCAGCTTGTCGGGAGAGCCGAGCGACTCTATTGCGTCAGCTACGTCCATAAGCCTTACCTGCGGCACCTGCATATCTATGCTCCTGCCAAGAAGCTGTGACAGCGCCGTTGCGGCATTACCCGAGCCGATATTCCCTATTTCCTTAAGCACATCAAGCTGTACCGGGCTTAAATCATCGTAACTGTTTATCATAATAGACCTCTGAAATTATTAATCTTATAGCTGTATATAACCGCACAGCCTGCCGGTATATCTACCGACAGACCCACGGTTAAAATTCAGGAACGAAGCATCGTGCTTTATCCCCTTAAGTTATTGGTTATACGCTCCAGTTCATCGGCTGTCTGTACGACCCTTGCGCTCATCTGGTATGAACGCTGTGTTTCGATAATGCGTACCATATCGCCTGCAATATCCGTATTGCTGCGTTCGAGTGCCATTCTTATCTTGTCGATACTCCTGTCGGCAACCGCCTCTCCCGAACTCTCTGTAGCAGTCATCTTGTTACTGCCGAGAAGTTCGAGTCCAAAGTTGTTGTCGAATGTGTACACACCTATCATTTTCGTAAGCGCCTCATAGTCCGGCTTGCTCGTACCTTCTATAAAGGGAACTGTAATGTGGTTTCCCTCATAGTCAAGCACAAATTCTCCGTTTGCGCTTACAAGCTCCCAGTGGTCGCCTATCTGCGACATCTGGAAATCGCCCGCTCTTGTGTAGTTTACATCGCCGTACTTATCCATTACCGCAAAGAAGCCTTCTTCTGTCGGTATGGCAAAGTCAAGGTCGTTATCGGTATATGTAAATACGCCCTCGCTGTACATAAGCTGAGTGCTATGCACATATTCGCCGTGACCCGTCTGCCAGTCAGGTTCCGTATTTCTCTGCACCGTATAGATACAGTCCGCAAAGCTCGGACGGGAAGCCTTGAAGCCCACCGTATTCACGTTTGCAATGTTGTTTGAGTAAACGTTAAGTCCTTCCTGCTGTGCAATAAGGCCCGTCTTACCCGTGTAGAATGCAATGTTCATGACATATCCTCACATCCGGTCATTTTACAGCTTGATTATCTCGCTTGCCGCTCTGCCGTTGATAGTATCCATATACTTCAGCACAGCACTGCTTGCTTCAAATAATCTCTGCGTTTCCATAAGAGAAGTAATCTCCTTGTTTGCGTCAACGTTTGACTTTTCAAAACAGCCCTGGATAATATCATACTTCTCGCCTTCGGGTATCGTCATATCCCCGTCATAAGAAAACAGGTTGTTTCCTACCTTTGTAATGTCTGCGTTTTCGGGTATGTAGCTGAGCCTCAGCTTTTCTATGACCTCGCCGTTTTCGTTCAGGATATTACCCTCGTTGTCAACAATGAAATCATCGTTTCCGATATATATCTCACCGTTCTGACCGAGTACACGTCCGCTGTCGTTAAGGCATAAATAGCCTTCTCCGTCAAGCTCAAACTGACCGCACCTTGTCTGATATACATTTCCGTTAGTACCCTGTATATTGAAATACACGTTTCCCTGAATACCTATATCAAACGGGCTTTCGGTAAATTCAAAGCTGCTCTGCTCAAGGTTGCTCTTGCTTGTATCAACATACGTCTGCACGAATTTACCGCTTGTCTTTCTGCGGTTGCTGACAAGTATAAGCTCCTCCTGAAAGGTGTTCATTCTTATCTCGTCCTTCTTGTAGCCCGCCGTGTTGATATTCGTTAGATTATTCGAGATAGCGTCAAGCGACCTCTGGTGGTTAAGCATGGATTGCGTCAGATTGTAAAATGCTCTCTGCAAGTTTTTTCACCTCCTTTCGTAAAGCGTGATTTTCCGTATTATAAGCGAGCCGGTAAACCTCCGACCCCTTGATTATATCATATCAGTTTTCACATAAATATGCAAGCCCTTCAGCCGTTTATATAGCTTTCCAGCTTGTTTTTGAGCGTCAGCATAGCCTTTGAATGTATCTGGCATACTCTTGACTGCGTAATGCTCATAACCTTGGCAATCTCCGAGTATTTCAGCCTTTCGTAGTAATACATTGTCACTACCTGCTTTTCCTTTTCGGGAAGCGTAGCTACAGCGTCGGCTATCACCTGCTTTTTTTCACGCTCATACATTTTTGCGTCGGCGGTTTCGCTTGATGCCGAAATATTTTCGTCAAGATTATCCTCGTATAAAAGCTCCTCAAACGACAGCGTTATCATTCCTGCCGTATTCGCCATCAGCTTTGAAAGCTGTGCGGTGGTCATATTCATACTCTCCGCAAGCTCCTCGTCTGTCGGAGTACGGCACAGCTCTGAATTAAGCCTTGCAAAATTATCGTCAAGCTGTTTCGACAGCTTTCTGAGCGTTCTCGGAACTCTGTCCAGCTTTCGCAGATAATCAATAACAGCGCCCTTTATCCTGATACCTGCGTATGTTTCGAATTTTACATTCTTATCGGGATCGAAGCCGTCTATAGCCGCCATAAGCGCAATAACGCCTTCGTTTATAATATCGTCGCTTTCCGCATATCCGGTGTAGATATTACGCATTGATACCGCTATCATTTTGACAAGATCCATATACATCAGCACGATTTCGTTCCTGACGTTCATATCGCCTGTCAGCCTGTATTTTTCAAGAAGCTCGTTCAGCCGCTCCTTGCTCTGCACTGCCATAGAACACTCCTTTCCCGGATATTTCCGACCGTGCGGCGTTTACATCGCTATATTGCCTATAGCCTGTATCTGCGCCGTATTGTCGATTTCGCTGTAGGACAGCACCGTTATATTCGGTATGAACTGGTCTATCAGTTTCTTGAAATATATTCTTACTATCGGAGAGGTCAGTATGATTATATTCGGTATAACATCCTTTACCTTGTCTATTTCTCCGCTTGTTATGTTGACGATCTTCTGTATAAGGTCGGGGTCCATCGCAAGATAGCTTCCTGCTTCGGATTTCTTTACGCTTGCCACTATCGTATCCTCGACCTTCGGGTCAACGGTAATTACTCTCAGCGAGTTTGCCTCCGCAAAGCGTCTTGTTATGGTACGCTTGAGCGCCTGTCTTACATATTCCGTTACAATATCAATGTCCTTAAGCGCACCTGCGTGGTCGCCAAGCGTTTCGAGTATGGTTTCCATATCCCTTATCGGAACGCCCTCACGCAGAAGCAGGCAAAGCACCTTTTCGAGATAACCGAGAGAGATAGTGCCGGGTATAAGGTCGTCGATAAGAGTTGGGTTGGTCTGCTTTATGTTGTCCACCATCGTCTTTACGTCCTGACGTGACAAAAGCTCACTGCAGTGCTGCTTGATGACTTCTGACAGATGAGTTATCATTACAGACACAGGGTCGATAAGCGTATATCCCGCAACGTCAGCCATTACCTTCTTGTCTGCGCTTATCCACTTTGCAGGGATACCGAACGCAGGCTCAACGGTGTCTATGCCGTCAACAGGGTTTACCACATCTCCGTTGTCAAGCGCTAAATAGTGGTCGGAAAGGATTTCTCCTCTTGCGACCTCCTCGCCCTTTATCTTTATAACATACTGGTTCGGATTTATTTCGGGGTTGTCCGTCATTCGTACCGACGGTATTACCATACCCATATCCATCGCAAACTGCTTACGGAACATTACCACACGGTCGATAAAATGACCGCCGCTCTTTTCGTCTACAAGATGCAGAAGGCTGTAGCCGAACTCCATCTCTATCTGTTCAACATTCAACAGCTTGAATACATTGTCAATATCCCTGTAATAGTCATTGTCTGAGGTCGGCTGATCCTGCATCTTTGCAAGCGTTTCACGTTCAGCCTGAGCGGCAAGAGCCGCCTCTTTCTTCGCTTTCGATTTTGATAATCTCCAGCCGAATATAAACAGTGCCGCACCGACACCGAGAAGTATCAGCTTCGGGAAGCCGGGGATAACCATAAGAGCGGCAATAACAATGCCGGCTATCATCATTACGTTAGGCTGAGAGGTGAACTGCCTTTTAATATCGGCATTGAAGCTGTCTGTGCTTGCCGCACGGGTAACTACCATACCTGTAGCAACAGAGATCATAAGTGCAGGGATCTGCGAGCAAAGACCGTCACCGACCGTTGCCAGCGAGTAGGTGGAAAGCACAGAGTTTATATCCTGCCCGTGCATCATACCCAGTACCGCACCGCCGATAAGGTTTATGAGCGCCGTGATGATAGAAATTATCGCATCGCCCTTTACAAACTTCGTAGCACCGTCCATTGCGCCGAAGAAGTCACTTTCACGCTGTACTTCCGCACGGCGTATCTTTGCTTCCTCGTCGGTTATAGCGCCTGTGTTAAGGTCAGCATCAATAGCCATCTGCTTACCGGGCATAGCGTCAAGGGTAAATCTTGCGGCAACTTCAGATACACGCTCAGAACCCTTGGTGATAACAAGGAAGTTTACTATTACTATGATTACGAATATGATAAATCCGACAATAGCGTCACCGCCCATTACGAATTCACCGAACGTCTTTACGACCTCGCCGGCATAGCCGTTTGAAAGTATTCCTCGTGTAGTCGATACGTTCAGCGACAGTCGGAAAACCGTCGTCAGAAGAAGTATAGTCGGGAATATCGAAAATTCAAGCGCTTTTTTTATGTACATCGTCATAAGGAGTATGACGAGAGAAAGTCCTATATTTATTATCAGAAGAAAGTCCAGTATCGGAGTCGGCAGAGGAATGATAATCGCAAGCACGATAAAAATAACGAATACCGCAAAAACATTCGTCATCATCTTTTTAACCATTCGCACCGCTCCTTTCTTGTTCTTTCTCTTTCTCTGTCCGGACTTCGCTTGTCCGTTTTTATAATTATTTATAATCGATCCATGCAAAATTTGCACTAACACTAACCTTGGCTCCCTTGCTAAAGGGAGCTGGCTTGCGGCAAGGCACAAATCCATGAAAATTACCGCTTAATGAGATAAGTCAAACCTTCAAATAGCACTTACTTTTTCTGCCGTCAAGACTGAGGGATCGCTTGAACTGTCCCAGCTGTCTGCAATATCGTTGCAAAGCTCGCACTGTCTCTCGCCAAGAACATCAGCACAATCGTTAAACCCCGCCGTTTCGCCGCCTGTCGCCAAATTGCAACATTTCCAAAGGCGGAATTTGCAGCGGCTCACAGCCGCAAAGGCGGAATTTGTTGCGGCTCACAGCCGCAAACAGTCTCGCTGTTTGCCTATCGTTCTCTCGGCGGCAACGTCTTATGCTGCTCCTCATATACCATCGCCAGCACCTCTGCCACCGCAGTGTAAAACTCTCTCGGTATCTCCTGACCTATGTCTACCGCCTCATAAAGCCCTCTTGCGAGCGGACGGTTTTCAGTGATATATACATTATGCTCCTGTGCCACTGCAACTATCCTCAGTGCCAGTGCGTCTGTACCCTTTGCCACGACAACAGGCGCTCTGTAGGCTGTCTTGCGGTCATATTTAAGAGCAACCGCATAGTGAGTAGGGTTACGGACAACCACATCTGCGGACGGCACTTCCTGCATCATACGCTGTTGTGCCATTTCCTGCTGTTTACGCTTTATCTTGCCCTTTATCTGTGGGTCACCTTCGAGCTGTTTGTACTCGTCCTTGACCTCCTGCTTTGACATCTTGAGCTTTTTCTCAAATGACCACCACTGGAAAACATAGTCTGCCGCCGCCACAAATACAAGCATAACGAATATCGTTACAATAAGGCTCATCGCCGTTTCGCTTATATATGCAACTATCTTTATCACATCTGTATCTATCAGCTTTTTGAACTCGTTTATCCTGTCCATTACCTGAAAGTACAGTATAGCGACTACTACGATTATCTCGATAAGTCCCTTTACAAGTCCCACAAGCGCCTGCATCGAAAACAACCGCTTGATACCCGTAAACGGATTCAATCTGCTGAATTTCGGCTTCATCGCCTCCATACTGAAAAGTCCCTTTGTCTGAACGATTACGGGCAGTACGCTCAGTACAACCCCTACCGCCAGTATCGGACCTACGGTACAAATGCAGATTATAGCCACCTTCCAGAATACGCTCATCGCAAACTCTACGGTATTGCCCGTCTTGTCAATAGATGACATCGACTGCTCCATAAAGTTTAAAAGCATCTGGAACATATAGTTTCCGAATATCGCAAGAAATGCGAATATTCCCACCACGAAAACCGCAACCGCAACTTCCTTGCTCTGCAGTACCTCGCCCTTTTTTCTGGTATCCTTACGCTTTTTCGGGGTGGCTTTTTCGGTTTTTTCTTCGCCTGCCATTTACCCTCCTAAGAACCCATCATGCCGAGCAGACCGTAGAGGTTCTGCCACATAATGTCCATCAGCTTTTCGATGAAGTCCGACATAGGCTGAGCCATTATCAGCACCGCCGCAAGACCGATAAGCACCTTAAGCTGAATGTTCAGCGCAAAGATATGAATTGACGGTACAGCCTTCATCAGCACGCCAAGACATATTTCGGTGATAAACTCGATAGCGATAATCGGTGCGGCGAGCTTTACCGCCAGCGTAAGCACGGTTGAAAAGTACGTCACCAATGCCCACGGCACGTCCGCAGTGAATCCCGAAAATCCTATCGGAAGCGTTTCATACGATATATGAAACAGCTTTATATATGACAAGTGTCCATTCGTCAGAAAGAAATACAGAATGAACATATAGTAATAAACGTTTGCAAAAAGGGGCATCGACACACCGGTCGCAGGATCCATCGCTCTTGCCATAGAAAGACCCGTCTGATAGTCGATAAGCTCACCTGCGGAAATAGTCACCGCCAGTATGAGATTCACCATAAAGCCGAGTATAAGCCCCAGCCCCAGCTCCTTCATCATATCGAACAGCATCATGAATATGCCGGTCGGCTCATATTTTATATTTCCCATGGACGAGGCAAACAGTACAGCAAGTGCTATCGTTGTGCCTGCTCTCAGTCTTACGGGAAAATTTGAACGGCTGAATATAGGGTTAAAACTGAATATTCCCGACACCCTGCACATTATCAGCAGAAAGCCGAGAAAATTATTCAGAATCATATCCCACACATCGCTTAGCGTCATGTTGCACCAACCGTTGCCATAAGACCGAATACGTAGTTGAAGAACTCTATACAGCTGTTCATCATCCACGGACCGAACAACAGCAGTACGATTGCCACCACTATGGCTTTGGGAGCAAACGAGAGCGTCTGCTCGTGTACCTGCGTTGCCGCCTGTAATATCGCTATGATAAGACCTATAACAACTGCGGCTATTAAAACAGGGAGGCCTAATTTAAGCGCAAGAACAAGTGCGGCGGTAAAGACCTCCATTGCTATATCCTGTGTCAGATCAAGCCCTCCCTTCAAGGAATATTATGCTACAAATTATACGAGTTGACAATCGTTCCGACCATCAGCTGCCAGCCGTCTACAAGCACGAAAAGTATTATCTTGAACGGCAGCGAAATCATCGCCGGCGGCAGCATCATCATACCCATTGCCATAAGCGTCGACGATACTACAAGGTCGATAACAAGGAACGGTATGAATATCAGAAAGCCCATCTGGAACGCACGTTTCAGCTCGCTTACTATAAAAGCGGGAATTACTGTTTCAAAGCCCAGCTTCTCGCTGTAGTTTTCAAGTGTTATATTGTCTGTCGCACCGCCTGTGACATCGCTCATGCTCTGACCCTTTAAATCCAGGAAAAACTTCATATCGTCATTCGTGGTCTGCTTGAGCATAAAAGTCTTGAGCGGCTTTCCTGCGGCGTCAATAGCCTGTTCCATTGTCATCTCGCCTGCCGCATACGGCTGATACGCCGTTTCGTTTATCTCCGAGAAAACAGGCCACATTATGAATATCGTAAGGAAAAGCGACAATCCCGTAAGCACCATATTAGGCGGCGTGGACTGCGTCTGCATTGCCGTTCTCAGAAAGCTGAAGCAGATAATGATTCTCGCAAACGAGGTCATCATCACGAGAAGCGACGGTGCAAGCGAAAGCACGGTCACAAGCAGTATTACCTCAAGCGACTGCGAGCCGTCCACCCCGATAAGATCCTTCATCACCGACGAATCCGCCGACTGCGTACTGCCCGAGGCGTTTTCCGAAGCCGTATCGCCGATACTTGTTGTTGTACCTGCGTTGCCTGACGCATTGTTGTCCGCCGCAAATGCCGTTACACTGCACAGCACACCGATAAGTGCGATACATACCGTTAAAGACACGATAAAGCGGATAAAAATCCGCTTGTTGTCGATAAACATTTTTCTAATCGTAAGACCAAAAGCTCTTGTCATTTCGACTCCGTGTTCCTCTCGTCAGAATTTTTTGTCATCGGAATTTGTTCCGTCATCGGTTTTGCGAACATCGGGAAACTCATCGCCGTAATCCGATTCTTCGTCACGGCGGGCTTTCTTCCCTCTCATATTCTTTATGTTTTTAGCCATTGCGTCACTGAAGGCGGCGAAGAAGTTATCCTGCCTTCCGCTTCCCTCAGGATAAAGCTCAGACATATATTCTTCTTCCGTGATTGACAGATCCTCGATCTTGTCTATCCTGCCGGCAGTCACGCCAAGCACCATACACTTTCCTGCAACGCTCACGACAACCACCGATTTTTCACCGCCGAGCGAGGCACGGTCAAGCACCTTGAGCCGTTTTCCGCTTACGCTCAGTATCCCCTTGTTTACCTTTCTCAGTACCCAGAAGAACAGAAAAATCAGTGCAAGTACGCCGATAAGCGCACATACAAGCTGTACTACCGGAGGCATCAGTCAAGTATCTTCTTAACGGTCTGGAGTATTCTCTCAGCCTTGAAAGGCTTTACGATGAAGTCCAGAGCGCCGAGCTTGATAGCCTCGACAACCATAGCTTCCTGACCCATAGCACTGCACATTACGACCTTAGCGCCGGGATCCATAGCCTTGATTTCCTTGAGTGCCTCGATACCGGTCTTGTTGGGCATTGTTATGTCCATTATAACAAGGTCGGGCTTCTCTGCGGAATATGTCGAAACCGCTATTTCGCCGTCAGCCGCCTCAAGTATATTTGTGTAGCCGTTTGTCGTAAGTGTGTTGCGGATAAGCATACGCATGAATGCCGCATCGTCTACAAGTAATATCTTCTTATCCATAAGTGTAAGGTTTCCTTTCGTATCCCTGTTTTATTATATGTTATTCGCCTTTACCGAGGCTGTCCATAAATTTCGATTTTACTATTTCCGTTATTCTTACCGCAAAGTTATCGTCTATAACAACAACGTCGCCCCTTGCGATGAGGTTTCCGTTTACCATAACGTCAACGGGTGCGCCTGCCTGTCTTTCAAGCTCTATGATAGTACCCTGTGAGAACTCAAGTATATCCTTGATTTTCTTCTTAGTCGAGCCTATCTCGACAGAAATCTGAAGCGGTACGTCCATAAGGAGCTGTAAGTTTTCTTTCTGTTCCGAGCCGAGCGGAGCTTCAAAGTTCTCAAACTGTGCAAGCTGGGCATTACGGTAGTTTACCGCCGGCTGAGGCTGCATAACAGGCTGTACCGGCTGACCATACATAGCAGGATTCATAGCAGGATTCGGGTATCCGTAGTATCCCTGCTGTGCATACATATCCGCCTGCGGCACAGGTGCTACCTGCGGCATGGGTGCCGCTTGCGGTACAGGAGCCGCTTGCTGAACGGGTGCTACCTGCGGCATGGGTGTTGCCTGCGGTACAGGTGTTGCCTGCTGAACAGGAGCCGCCTGCTGAACGGGTTCTGCCTGCGGAACAGGCTGAGGTGCCGGAGCAGGTGCAGGTGCAGGTTCTGTCGCAATCGGTTCGGGAGATGTCGCACCGCCGATCATTCTGTCGGCAAGCGTTGCCGCAAGATCTATATCAAGTACCGATATAAATTCCGATTTTATAACACCGTCAATGGTAAGGTCAAAATTGATAGCGGCAACCATATCCGTCTGCTCATAATTCTGCAGGTCAGCAATATTTACCTCGCTGAGAATGTACGGAGTAGGTGTCGATATATCAATACCCATACCCAGAAATTCCGACAGAGCCGTCGAAGAAGCTCCCATCATCTGATTCATTACTTCGCTTACCGCACTGATATTCAGCTCATCAAACTCAAAATCAGGAGATATAACGGGCGGCTTGCCCATAAGCTGATTAAGTATCAGCTGTACATCGTCCTGCTTTAAGATCATCAGGTTTGAGCCGGAAAGCCCTTTTATGTACTCGATCTTTACGCATATCGCAGGTTCAAGTCTGTCGTAGTTAAGCTCTGATGCCTGAACTACGGTTACCTTCGGCGTAGTGATCCACACTTTGGCGTTGAGCAGCTCGGAAACAGCGGTAGCCGCACTTCCCATACTGATATTCATTATCTCGCCGATAGCGTCAAGCTGCAACTCCGACAGAGTGGTCAGTTTTCCCATTTGCCTTACCTCAATTCTTTAGTATATTATCAATCCTGAACGCTTTCTTTCCGTTCAGTGTACCGAGCTTTCCGTCAAACCAGCAGGTACTTCCCACTTTTAGCTGTACGTTGTCGGTAATCGGCTTGTTCAGCGGTATTATGTCATTTACCTGCAGATTCAGAACGTCACGGAGCGTGAGCATTGTGTCGTCAAGCACCGCCGTAACAGTAAGCTCCGACTGCGAAAGCGTTGACATAAGGTTTTCCTTACGCTCTGTTTCCTTAGTGGGACTTCCTGCTCTTTTGCCCGAGCTGAACTTAGCCGAGAATTTCTTCATTATCTGATCCATAGTAATTGCCGACATACAGAACGACACTATGGATTTTGAATCGTTTACCGTTACCTCCATCGCAACGATAATCATTGTTTCGTCAGCGTCTGCGGCGGATATTACCCTTGAGTTTGTTTCTATTGATTCCAGTTTCGGATTGGTATCAACATATCCGTCCCATGCCTGCGACATAAGCGAGGTAAAGCGTTCAACAATGCCACGCATTACGTTTATCTCTATTTCCGTAAAATCTCTGTCGGTATCCTGATATGTACCTCTGCCGCCGAGCATACGGTCGATCATTGTAAAGGTGAGCGAGTTTGACAGCTGTAAAACCGCATTGCTTTCCTCAATATCATCGTCCTCTATGCCGAGATCGACAATACCCATTATCGTATAATCCGGAAGAGCATTGCTGAACTCAAAATACTTCTGTTCCTCTATGCTTGCAAGCGAAACCTTGCAGTACAGCCTTAACAGACCTGTTATGTAAGATGAAAGATGTCTTGAATAATTCTCGAATATCCTCTCAAGTATCTTTATCTGTTCCTTAGTGAACTTCTTCGGAGTACGGAAGTCATACTCCTTGATTTCTTCCTTTTCTTCATGCGTGTCAAGCGATGCGGTATCTCCGCCCGAAAGTACGCTTGACAGCATTGCGTCTATTTGTTCTTGCGTAAGGGTATCAGCCAAAAATTCGCCCCCCTTTCTTGTTTTCTCTTATTCTGACGTTTCGGTCGGTGCCGATGTCAGTATATCTGTAGGAATGCCCGTATATGACGGCTCATATTTCGGCCCTGCGGCGTTTGTGCTGTTGTTGCCGTCGCCCGAGTTGTTGTCATACTTGCTTTCCATATTGTCGATTATTTCGTTTACAACGTCACTGTTGACGTCCGAGCTGTTGCTGTCGTTGCGTTCATAAGGATCGGTGTTCGCACCGTTCAGCCTGTATTCGTATTTCAGAATATCATCTATGACAGCCTGTGAGGTAGTGTCAAGCTGCGCTCTCACTATCATAATCTCTACACGTCTGTTCGCCGCTCTGCCCTCAGCCGTTGAGTTGTCGGCAATGGGTGTATAGCACGCTTTTCCCTCTACAGTGAACTTCTCGCTGTCAACACAGCGGTTGTAGTCCATATATTTTACAACGCTTGACGCTCTTGCCGCCGACAGATCCCAGTCGTTGACATCCGATACCGCCTTTGCGGTATGACCCGAAACCGAGCAGGATTTTATATACTTGTTGACCGCCTTTATACCGGGCATGAACTTGTTGAGTACCTGCTTGCCTTCTTCCTTCAGCACCGCACTGTTGCCGTCAAACATTATCGTATTGTTGAAACGGATAAAGATTCTTGTCGGTGTCTGCTCAATATACACATACTGACCGAGATCGTTTTTATCTGTTGTTGTCTTTAAGAAGCTGTAAAGCTGATTGAAGTCGGAGGGAAGACCCTCTGTCTGTTCGCTTGTAGTACCGCCGTTCTGGGTGTTCGGAGGAGCTTCGGCATTACCGTTTGTATCGGCAGCGTTATTCTTCGGCTGTTCGTCCATTACGAAGGGGTTTATATAGCTTCCGCTTGACGTAAAGGATTGATATATGTACTGCCATTTCGTTTCGTCTACCGATGATGCAGAGTACAGCAATACGAAAAAGCACAACAGAAGCGTAACCATATCAGCATAGGTATCAAGCCAGTTACCTTTTTCTTCGCCGCTTTCGGCTCTTCTTTTCGCCATTTTTCTCCACCGCCTTTCTTCTGACGCTTAACCAATATATTGTATCACATTTCAGCGATTATTTCAACACTAAATTTCTTTTGCTTCAGCCACAATTCCCGTCCTGTCGGAAACAGGCGGATATTGTTACTTGCTGCCCTTCTTCTTTATATCAGTCTGTGCAAGCATAAATTCGAGCTTTTCCTGAATAAGTCTGGGGTTTGAGCCGGCCGCAATCGACAGCACGCCTTCCTCTATTATCTGCATACAAAGAAGCTCCTGTTCGTGACTGTTCTTCAGCGATGATGCAATCGGCGCAAACAATACGTTTGAGAACAGCGAGCCGTAGAAGGTCGTGATAAGCGCAACCGCCATACCGTTTGACAGGTTGCTTGAGTCTGCACCCATACCCTTAAGCATATTTACAAGGCCGACAAGAGTACCCAACATTCCGAATGCGGGGAATACAGACATACCTTTTTCAAAGAAAAGTCTGCCTCTTTCGTGACGCTCACACATAAAGTCTATTGCGTCGTCAAGCATACTTTTTACTTTATCAAGGTCGTTTGCGTCTACTATCAGCATAAGGCTTTCCTTGAGGAACGGATCCTCACACTTGTTCGCACTGTCTTCAAGCGAGATAAGACCTTTTGTTCTGGCGATTTTTGCAAATTCGACTATCTGTTCTATGTAGCTTTGCGGATTGAATTTTTTAGGGAACAACGCCAGCTTCAGATACTTCGGCAGATTTTTAAGGTATGAGAGCGGGAACGAGGCGAAAAGACAGCCTATAGTACCTCCGACGGTGATAGCAAGCGAAGGTACATCTATGAACCAGTCAAGCTGACCGCCGTTAAATATACCGAATGTAACCAGACCGAATGATACTACCCAGCCTATGATGATCGTAATATTCAAAATAACTTCCTCCTGTAAGGGTTTATATAGCACAGCCAACGGCTGTAATATTCACAATTTATATGCTTCTCTCGAGACGCTGACGTCTTACAGACAGCCTGTATTCCTTGATGAGAGAAAGTATCTCGTTCATCGACTGCTCAACTATGTATGAATGTCCCGTACTCGTGGTAATTACTGTGTCGGGATTTTCCGTTACTATTTCGATAAGATCGGGATTAAGCATAAACTTTTCCCCGTTGAGCTTTGTAAGTATTATCATATATTTCCTTCCTTTGCGGTATTATCCGCACTGTAATTGATTCCGTCTGTATGAATATGCAGATACAGCCGTTTATCATAACTGTTCAGGCATAATATAACGGGCATTCCGGCGGAGCTGACGCTCCGCCTGCCCTTATAAACTTGAATTTATATCGCAGAAACCTGCAATTTCCGCCAAACTTTTGGCTTTTGAACAATTTGTCGGTTTGTCTGCCTGTAAACACAGAACAGTTTTTCCGATTTTTCGTAGGGTGAGGGTCTGTATGCGCTTGTTTGGCTTCACGTTCTGAAAAAACGCAACCAACATTTTCCACTTTTCGTAGGGGAGGGGCTCGCCCCTCCCGTTGCATCAAACCTTACCGGCTTTACAAACCTTGCAAAAGTAGCACAACCTTAGCTTAGCACTACCACTCTTGCAAAATTCGCTATACATTTTTAATATCATTTTGAAAAAGAAATTCCTTATCGGGAGGGGCGAGCCCCTCCCCTACAAAAAATTTTTTATGATATTAATTTTTATTATAGTTTTGCGATGAAACCAAAGTCGTAAATTACATCAACAACGGAAACCCCGCCGATAACGAAAGTTACGCTGACATCAAACCTTTAGAACGGCGGAATTTGCTGCGGCTCACAGCCGCAAAGGCGGAATTTGCTGCGGCTCACAGCCGCAACGTCACATTGCCGCCCCGCCGATAACGAAAGTTACGCCGCTGTCAAACCTTTAGAACGGCGGAATTTGCTATGCCCATGGGCATTAGCGCTTGAGGTTTACTATTTCTTCGAGCATCGTGTCCGAAGTGGTGATGATTCTTGAGTTTGCCTGGAAGCCTCTCTGCGTGATGATCATATCGGAGAATTCCTGCGACAAGTCAACGTTTGACATTTCGAGCGCACCCGATACTACAGAAGCAGAACCGTTTTCGCCTGCAATGTTTACCTGAGGCTGACCCGATGAAAGAGTTTCTCTCCAGTAGGAGCTTCCCACCTGCTCAAGACCGTTGGGGTTATCAAATGTAACAATATCAATTCTGCCGAGCATTATGATGCCGTGTACGCTGTGTACACCGTAAATAGTGCCGTCCTCATTGATATATACGCTGTCAAGATCCTTTACTGTCTGCGTAGCCGCAACACGTCCGTCTGTCATCTTGATATTGCCCAGAAGCTGGACCATATCAGAGAAGAAGTTGTTCGAGCCGCCTGCAAGACCTACCTTGCCGTCTGTGGCAAGAAGCGTTTCAAGTGCGCCGTTTGCAGCGTCCCAGTCCGTACTTGTAACCTTAAGCTGATACTTTTCGTTACTGCCTGCCGCCTTGTCTACAGCCGCCTGTATGTCGGCTACCGTAGCACCGGGGCAAACGCTTATCGTAAGACCGTTGTCCGACCACTTTGCCGTTGTATCTGCGGCATTCTTTGAATATCTTAAGTTTATCGTGTAGTTATTTGCGTATTCTCCTGCGTTTACTGTCGTAAATGTAAGAGAAGCCTTTGTTGTTCCGTCGTCCAGCTTCATTGTGTTTGTAGCTGTCGTTGCAGGAATATCTGCCGCAGGAGGCACCGTATCAAGCTCAAAGTGGAGCGGAAGTACGCCCTCAATGCTTACACCGCCGTTTTCACACGCACGGGTCACAGCGTCCTCAAGATCGTTGAGGTTTGTATAATCATTCTTTTCGTTAAGCTGTACAACCAGCTTGTTTCCGCTCATATAAGCGTAATCGCTCTCACCTACGGTAAATCCTACAGATATGTTGCCGTCAGGTGTCGCTGTATCTGCCGATACTGTAAGAGGATATGTACCGCCCTTGTATGTAATTGTCTTTGAGTAGCTCGCTTCATTGTCAAGCACTTCGGGAACTACAAATGTAATTCTGTTTGAAGATGCGTCAACGCCTGTTGCGTCACCGCTTACGCCGAGTACCATATTACCGTTTGAGTCTACGAGGTTTCCTGCGTTATCAACGTTGAAAACGCCTGCTCTTGAATAGAAGATGTTGCCGGCTTCGTCCATTACCTGGAAAAATCCGTCGCCCGATAAAGCACAGTCATAAACGCTGTCAGAATATGTGAAGCCTGACTGTCCCATTACCTGTCCGATAGCTCCCAGCTTAGTGCCGTAACCTACCTGAGAGGGATTCACACCGCCCTGGAGGTTAGAACCTGCCGAGCCGTTCTTCTTGGTCTGGTAATATACCTCCTGGAAGGTAGTTACACTTGTCTTGAAGCCTGTAGTGTTGACGTTTGCGATGTTGTTACCTATAACGTCCATCTTCTGCTGATGTGTCTTTAATCCTGACACGCCCGAGAATAAAGATCTAACCATGATCTGTTCCTTTCTCCATCGTGCCGACCGCTCTTACCCGTCTGTCATTCGGGGTAAGGAATACTTCCTTTCGGCCCGGTATTACATAATTACGGTCGAGTCGATGTTCGTAAAAATATTACCTTTTAAATCTTCCTGTGACATAGTTGTGATTACCGTGCGGTTTTTCACACTCACCACAAAAGCAGTCCTGTCTACGAGTACCAGTGTTTCGTTACTGCCCTTTTCTGCGGCTATCTCAATGCCGTCATTAAGTCTTTGCAGCATATCCGAGTCAAGTATCTCGATATTTCTGCTTTCTATACGCTTCATTGCGTGTTTTGAAAAGCCTACCGCCGAGTTTCTTGCATCAAGCTCGCTTTGCAGAGCTTCTGCAAATGTTCCTCCCGACTGTTGTGCGGCCTTTTCAGCATTCCCTGCTTTTGCGGTGTTAACGTTGCCTGTCGAAATCTGCAGATTCCGCAGCTTGAGTTCATTTATCAACATAACACTGCCGCCTTTTTATTTACTTGTTGCCCTCGGCACTTCCTGCCGGAGCTTTCGTGTTCTTGTCAGCCGTACTTCCCGTACCCTCGCTGACGTGTACTATCTCGTCAATAGAGTAGAGATAATTGTCTATCACGATCTTAGCATCGCCGTCCTGCATTTCTGCCGACTCGACCTTGCCCTTTGCATAGTAGAATTTGCCGTCGTCGCCGAGTACCTTTACCGTTACTTCCTTGCCCACATATCCCAGTGCCTCGGTCATCGTATGTAACGTACCCTTGCTTACCGTATCGCTTATCGCCTTTACCGCCGATAAATCGTACTGCTTGCCGTCAACTACTACCTTCACATCGCTTCCGCTGATGCTTACTCCGGTGCATACGCCCGATAAAAGCGTTCCGTCGTCGCTCTGCGCATTCATTGTAAGCGTCTTGCCTACAAGACCTGCCGCATAGTTTGACATACTGTACTTCAGATTGTCCTGCTGTGCCTGTAATGCCGTGAACTGTGCCATCTGCGACACGAACTCGGTATTGGACGTAGGCTCAAGCGGATCCTGGTTGCTCATTTCTGCCATAAGCAGACTGAAGAACGTATCTGTGCTTATCGTATCGTTCTTGCCCGAATTCTTGAAAAGGTCCTTATACTTTTCGTGATTTGACTGTACACTCTGAAGACTTGAAATGTCTGCCATCTGTTATCCTTTCATGTCAGTCCGACCGATAAAAAATCAGTCCATCGTCTGAATTTCCCCCAACAGATTCTCAAAGTCGTCCGTGTCATTCTTCTGCTGACTGTGCGACTGCTGTCTGTAAGGGTTCTTACTGCTGCCGTCAAAATCTCTCTGGAAAAGTTCCGCCTGCGAGGTTTCCACCTTGTACGAGGTAAGCTCCACATCGTCATTCTTCAGCGCATACGCAAGCTGCTGTGACTTTGCCTGTAAAAGCTCCTTCGCCGCCTGAGTTTCCGTCAGTATCTCAACTGTGAGCTTTCCGCCCTCATTTGCCATACGAACCGTGATTTTGCCCAGTGTTTCGGGTGTAAGCACAACCGTAAGCGTGCTTTTGCCGTTCGCCTTAGGTGCGTGTTCGCTCACAAACTCAGCCATATCGCTTATCGGTACTCTGAGAGTGCGGATTTCCTGCCCGTTTTCGTCATAACGGTTTTCTGTTCTTGCAAATACATCACTGCCCTTTGCAAGCATATCGCTTACCGCATTCTTGTCGGTAACCTTCTGCTCTGCTTCAAGGTCGCTGTCCGATTTAGTAACCTCGTTTCCTTTGGCTATCGCCCTCAGCTCGTCGCTCTTGCTTTCGATGTTCCTCTTGGCAAATGCCATTCTCGGAGCATTGTCCTCCTGCGTCTGTATATCCTGCTTTACGTTGTTGTCGCCGTATTTTTCGTATGACGTTACCGTAAATTCAGCCTTTACAGCCTCAGGACTATCCGCTTTTACACTATCTGCTTTTACACCGTCCGCTTTTATAACAGCTGTTTCCCGACTTCCGATATTGTCGGTTTTATCGGTAAAAGTCGTATCCGCCTTTGAACGTACATTATCCGCATCTGAAGACTTTCCCGCATTTCCGACAGCCACGCTTGCAAAAGCGTCTGACTTGTCAGCTGTTACAGTCACAGCATTTTCATCGGCAATGCTGTCTGAAGCGATTTTAGCTTTGACGTTCGCTTGGTTTACACTATCCGCAGAGTCACTGTTATTCATCTGAATTTCACTCGCAAAATCATTTAAGGCGGAAATCTCTCCGTTTTGTAAACCGAGTGCCGTATTAACGTCATTCCCGTCTGAAATTTTGCTGAAAGCACCTTCTTCAGATAGCACATCGCCTATCGGACTGCTGACCTCAAGACCGGTTATGATCTGCATAAGCTCGCTGTTGTCCGTCTGCATTACATCGGCGTAAAACTGCATCGTACCGCCTTGCAGATATCCTGCAAGCTCGGCTGTTTTAAGCAGTTCCTTCAGTTCTTTTGCATTCTGCTCAAGCTCGTTCAACCCGCTTAATATCTCGCCGTTCATAACAGCCTTATTATCGGCATTCATTCGCACAGCTGAGTTCATATTGCACTGCTGACCGCTTGTTACCATAGCACCGAGCGTATCGGAGAAACCTCCGGCAGTACCGCTTGCTGAGCCGTTTTGTACGCTACCTGCCGAGATTGTGGCGGCATTGCCTGCAAACGTTGTAACAACGGCAGGCAATACTGCTGTCCCATTCATCATATCTCACCCCCTTTCAGCGCTATTCATTGTCAAAAACAATATATGCTTTTTAACAACTTTTATATATTTAACGTGTTTGAACCGTTAAAATTTATGAAAATTGCACAGCTTTCCACCTTGTATTGTAACACATTTCGAACTATATGTCAACAATTTACGGTGTATTACCTCCGTTTGAAGAGCCGTTTGTCACAAATTCCTCTATGATCTGCTCCTGCTCCTTCTGAGAGGCGTATCTGTACTCTTCAAGCTGTTTTTCCTCCAGCTTTTCAAGCTTAGAAACCTCTTTTGTAGCGTCAATTACTTTCTGAAGCTGATTTTCGATTTCCTCACGCTTATGCGCCATAAGCCCCTTTATGCGATATATGTCCTGTTGCAAAGAGGAAACATATTTCTTGTGCAGCGACAATCTCATAGCGGTAGTGCCGCCTCGCACAAGCTCGTTCAGCTTGTCTATGCTCTGTTCGTACTCAGCCACCTTTGCGTCAAGCTCGCTTTGCATTTCCGCAAGCTCCGCCCTTAGTCTGCCGAGTATTGATTTCTCGCTGTCAAGCACCTGATCGTTGTACTTTTTCAGCGACTGCAATGTAAAATTAAACTTCTTCATACCGCATTGTTATCAGGAAACCGCCGCCTTTAACAGCTTTATGGTATCCTCCATCGAGAACGATTCATACATTCCCTGCATCAGAAAATCGTTTATCTTGTCTATCTTCTTTATCGCCTCGTCAAGAGCCGGGTTTGTTCCTTTTTTGTACGCTCCTATCGAGATAAGGTCTGCGTTGTTGTTGTAAAGCGCAAGCAGATTTCTCAGCTTTCCTGCCGCTTTATTATGCTCCGGATCTGCAATTGCCGACATAAGTCTGGAGATGCTCGGCAGTATGTCAATTGCAGGATAATGGTTCTGCGCCGCTATCTTACGGCTCAGCACTATATGTCCGTCAATTATACCTCTTACGGTATCCGATATAGGCTCGTTTGTATCGTCACCCTCGACAAGCACAGCATAAATTCCCGTTATACTGCCCTTTTCGAAGTTTCCTGCCCTTTCGAGCAGCTTCGGCATTGCGGCGTATATTGACGGGGTATAGCCTCTTGCAACGGGAGGCTCGCCTGTCGAAAGACCTATCTCACGCTGTGCCATAGCAAAACGTGTAAGATTATCCATCATCAGCAGAACGTCCTTGCCTTGAGAGCAGAAATATTCCGCTATAGCCGTAGCCGTCATAGGACATTTATTTCTCATCATCGCAGGCTGATCCGATGTTGCGACAACAACGACCGACCTTGCCATACCTTCTTCTCCGAGGTCATTTTCTATAAATTCTCTTACCTCTCTGCCACGCTCGCCTACAAGCGCTATAACGTTGAGATCAGCCTTTACCTTTCGTGCGATCATACCCATAAGCGTTGACTTACCTACGCCTGAGCCTGCAAAGATACCCATTCTTTGCCCCTTGCCCATTGTGAGAAGTCCGTCGATCGCCTTTACGCCAAGCTCTATAGGCTCGTGTATTTTCGGTCTGGTGAGCGGATTTACAGGAATGCCAGCTATAGGCACGGTGTCTGTATATTCGATCGGCTCTCCGTCGTCAAGCGGATTTCCCAGTGCGTCGATTATTCTTCCTATCAGCTTGTCGCCTGCTCTTACATTCAGCTTGTCGCCTGTGTTGTCAACTATACTGCCGGGACCTATGCCCTCAAGGTCGGTATACGGCATAAGCAGTACCTTATGCTCGTTGAATCCCACCACTTCGGCAGGGATATGCGACTTCATATCCTTTGTGTAGATACGGCACACATCGCCTATACTGCACAGCGGTCCGCTTGCCTCGATCGTCATTCCGACTATCTTTTCAATTTTACCCAGATACTTATATGTATCGGTAGTTCTGAGTTCTGTCAGAAATCCGCCGAGATCCATGTTAAAGTCCTTTCAAATAAGGGAGTTATTCGCTTTGTTCTTCGCCGCCGTCATTGTCGGTTTCTGGCTGTGCCGCAGGTTCCTCCTGCTTCCCGGCCTTTTTCCTCGACGGCGCTCTGCGGTACTTTCCTCTGCCCAGCTCCTCTATCATCTTGAGCTGTGTCTGTATTCCGGCATCGGTAATTTCACTGCCGTTGTCAATTATAACAGTACCGCTCGGTGCGTCCTTAAGCACCTCGACCTCCACGTTCTTTACATTCGTGAACAGCTTTTTGAAATAGTCGGTATCCGCCGCCATTTCTTCGCTGACATCGGTCTTTGATAAGGTCAGCTTTACATATTCACTGCCACGGAAGCTTTTTCCCGCTTCCTTTATCGTTTTCTTGACGACCGCCTTGTCCTTCTGACCGAGAGAATTCAGCGTTATGCGGTTTACTATCTCCATTACCGTGTCGAATATCTCGACCTCGTAGCTGTCAAAAAGCTCCGCCTTGTCGCTTACCATCTGCTCGCTGAGCCTTTTCAGCTCCGACAGCATATCACGGCATTTGTCAAGCCCTGCGGCATATCCGTCCTCGTGACCCTTTGCAAAGCCGTCCGACCTGCTTTTTTCAAAGATTGCCTCAGCCTGTGCCTTTGCTTGTGCGGCATAATCCTGCGCCTGCTGTTCGGTTTCGCTGAGTATTCTCTGTGCTTTTTCACGGGCATCGGCAAGTGCCTTTTCACCCTGCTCACGATAATAGCTTGTTATCTTCTCTTTTTCCTGCTCAAGCTCCTGCCTGTGCTTTGCCGATGCTTCATCGGCGACCGCCGTATTTTCTGCGGTGTCGGCCGTCACTGTTTCCTGCAAGGGAGCTTGCGGTGCGACAGGCTTAACCTTTATTGAGTTGTCGATAACAACTGTATCTGTTGTAGGCTGTACGGTATAATAACCGCCACGACCCGCCTTGAATACGCCTGCCAAAATATATTCCTCGCTTTCGTATTATGCGATGATTTCGTCTTCCTTGCCGCCCTTTGAGATAACGAGAGTACCCTCGTCCTCAAGTCTGCGTATGATGGATACGATTCTCTGCTGAGCCTCCTCAACATCACGCATACGGACATTGTGAAGATACTCAACGTCTGTCTGTACACTTTCACGCATACGGGTAGACATATTTGCATAGATGCACTCTGCGACCTCGGGAGTAGAGCCCTTGATAGCAACCGCAAGATCCTTTGAATCGACCTCCGGTATAAACGCCTGTATAGCCATATTGTCGAGAGTTACTATATCCTCGAATACGAACATCTTTGAGCGTATATCGTCTGCCAGCTTCGGATCTCTCAGCGTCAGTTCGTCGAATATGTATTTTTCTGTTGCACGGTCTACGTTGTTCATGACCTCCGCAACATAGTCTATACCTCCGACCTCTGTGGTGTCGGCGGTAACAAGATTGTCAAACTTCTTTTCAAGCGTGCGCTCTATAGACTTTACGACATCTGGCGATGCCCTGTCCATCTTAGCCATACGCTCGACTACATCTATCCTTGTTTTCTTGGGCAGTTCGCTTAAAATTGCCGATGCCTGATCGCTCCTTGCGTAAGAAAGTATCAGCGCAATTGTCTGCGGATGCTCGTTTTGTACCATTGCAAGCAGGTTCTTATAGTCTGCCTTGCGGACAAATGCAAACGCTTTTGTCTGGAACTGCTTTGTTATCTTTTCAAACAGCGCCTGTGCCGTCTGCGGACCGAATGCCTTTTCAAGTATGTCACGGGCATACTCCACACCACCCTCGGATATTACCTTCTGGGTAAGGCAAAGCTCATAGAACTCGTTAAGAACGCTGTCCACCACTTCCATAGGGTAGTAGTTCATTCTTGCTATTTCAAGCGTGATCTGCTCTACCTCCTCGTCGGAGAAGTGCTTGAATACCTCGGACGCATTTTCCGTACCGATAGAGCTTATGATTATCGCCGCCTTTTGTGCGCTTGTGAGTGCCTCCATATATATCCTTCCTTTATGCTGTCAATATCATTCGCCGTTTTTCATCATAGAACGTATGAGCTGGGCAACGACATCGGGATTTGTGCGTGAGAAATCCTTGATTTCCTTCTTGAGAACCGCACTCTTTGACTCGTCGTCATAGTCGTCAAGGTGCTGTATGTTGAATTCTTCGTCCGGCTGAGGCTGAGGCTCAAAGCTGAGAGCGGCAGATTCCTGCGCCGCCTGTGCCGCCGCTGCCTGTGCGGCCGCCGCCTTGGCTCTTGCTTTTGCACGTTTCTTCTTCTTTGCGTTGCTTGTAAGAATAGCTACGATAAGCAGTGCAAGCACAAGAAGTCCGAGCAGGAGTATGATATAAACCGTCCAGTCAACGCTTCCGCCTCTGTTTATCGTATTGCCGTTGCCGTTAGTGCCGTTGTTGCCGTTTATAACAAACGGGTAGTTTGCAACCGTAACATTTGCAACGTCTGCGCCGATAGCAAACGCAATTACTTCACGGAGCTGTTCCTTGTCCGCTTCAAGCATATTGATCTGATCTACAGTTACAGCCGCCGTTATTTTATCTACCGAATAGCCGTTCTTTTCAAGCTGTCTTATCTCGGTGTTTACAAGACGCTTTACGGTAATGCTGTTCTGATAGTAATATTGGTTATCGCCGTCGCCCGTGATAGTCGGATAGTTCGGTGAGATGTCGCTGTTGCTTGTTGTGCCTACAACGCCCGACAGCGAGCCTATACCGCCCCAGCCCTCGTTCTTTGTTGAGCTTTCTATCATACCGCCCGATGTACCGTCCTCTGCTACAGACGGCGTGTAGATGGTATATTCCGACTTTGAGTTATCGTAATTGAGCTTTACGTTTACGTTTATCGTGTAGTCTTTGTACAGCTTTTTCAGCGTGTCGTTGAGCTGGCTTTTGAGCAGGCTCTGCATCTGCTCCTGGAAGTTCAGCCTTGACTGGTACAGTACGTCCTCCTCAACGGTCGTGTTCTCGCCGCTGAGCAGCTTGCCGTCCGAGTCGAGTATTGATATGTTTTCACGCTCAAGACCCGGCAAAGAGTTCAGCACCAGTGCGTAGATACCCTCGACCTGATCGCTCGTAAGCTGAGCGTCTTTCTTTAATTCGAGCTTTACGCTGACTCTCGGTTCTTCGCTGTCCGTGGAGATAACATAATTGCTGTTCTCCGGCATAGTGATTATAACATAAGAGTTCTTGACCGCACTTATGGTGTTGATGGCTTTCATAAGATGCGTCTGTAACTGCTGTATCTGAAGTACCTTCTTTTCGGTGTCGGTCGACCATATACCTATGCCGCTGTTCCATACGTCAAAGTTGAACGTTGACTTGGGGTATCCTTGTATGCTCAGCTGCATTCTTACATTGTCCGCCTGGTCGCTCGGTACAGAGATACTGCCGTCCGTACCCATTTTTACGTCCGTTATTCCAAGCTCGTTTATAGCCGAAACGACCTGCGAGCTTTCCTCGCTGTCAAGTCCGGTATAAATAGCCGTATATCCCTTCTGATTAAGCACTATCGCAAGCACGATTGCGGCAACTATTACTGCCGATACCGCAGTTATTATGAATATCCGCAGATTTTTCGCAAGCGAGCTCCATTTATCTTTGAATCCGCTCCAGAAAGCGGAGAGCTTATCCTTCATCTATATATGTATCCTTCCCTTGAAGTGTAGATCAGTATTGATCAGACGGTCATACGCATTATCTCGTTGTATGCGTCAACAGCCTTGTTCTTGACAGTAACAAGCAGATCAACAGCGGTAGCCGCCTTTTCGAGATTTACCTGTATCTGCGCAAGATCGTCCACATCGCCGAGCATAAGATCGACAGAATCCTTCTGTACCTGTGCGTCGGTTTCCTTGACGTTCTTTACAAGCGACTCAAAAACATCAAAGAACGTTGCTTCGCCGTCATCTGTGCTTTCGGTCTGCTTTTTCTGACTCATCGTTTCCATAGGGGTGATACTGCTTGTAAGCGGTACTATAAACATTTATATCAGTTCCTTTCGGGTATCGTTAGTTGTTTCCTATGCTGAGTGCCGTCTGCGCCATTGATTTTACGGCGTTCAGCACAGCAAGGTTGGCTTCATACGAACGTGTAGCCGCCATAGCGTCCATCTCTTCCTCCGCTACGTCAACATTCGGCAGATAGTAATAGCCGTTCTCGTCTGCGTCGGGATGTGTCGGGTCATAGACCGGTGTGAGCGGTGTTTCGTCCTCGACTATCTCGGTAACAAGAACGCCCTTGTTTTTAGTCGCAGAAACAGTATTCGCAGGCACTCCCCCTGCTATTTTTTCTTTCCTCTTTGCTATAGTTTCCTCAAGCACAGAGTTGAAACCCTTGTTTTCACTGAACAGTACGACCTGCCTTCTGTACGGCGTACCGTCCTCCGTTCTGGTGGTTTTTGCGTTCGCAACATTCTGCGAAATTACATCAAGACGCAGTCTTTCCGCTGCCATGCCCGATGCGGCTATATTAAGCGAGCTTAAAAATGCCATGCAAAAAACTCCTTTCTGTATGCCAAAAAAGCGTTGAAATCCGTTTCACTGTATATAATCCATTATTTTAAAGCGTCAGCTTTAAGGCGATACCGCATAATTATTGCAGGCTTAGCGTGCGGCAAAGGCGATAGCCGTTAATTGTGCGGTATTGCCTAAAATTACGTTTTCATTGCCGAACGCAGTCTGGTGAACTCTCCGTTCATCTGGTTCTTGAGAGCCTGATAGTGAAGCTGTACCTTCGCAAGCTCGTTTGACTGCGAATCAACGTCTACGTTGTTGCCGTCCGGCTGAGTGTTGGTCGCTGTGTCCTCGTACACTCTGGTTGCAAGCTCGACCTGCTTCGAGCCTTCCTTCGCCTTACCTCCGACAACGCTCGTGCTTTCCATCCTGTCCTTGAGTACAGCGTAAAAATCAAGATACTTGCAGTTATATCCGGGCGTATCCTGGTTTGCTATATTCTGTGCGATTATCTGTTGCTTCTGCCACAGAACAGACAGACCCTGTTCGGTAATGCGAAAAGCGTTTGTGTTGAAAAGTGCCATATATCCTCCTTTTCAAGCCGGTCCTTCTTTGGAAATGTTCCCCGTGTCATAAACGGTTAATACGATGAACGATTTCCGTATTTTGTATTTCGGTGTAACAAAGTTACAATATGTAGAAAACCACCTTAAGTTATGTTAACATTATATGGTTTTTGGTGCGATTTTAACAAATTTCGAGTTACAGTTCTAACAACTCAATTGTATATTATACAACATTTTTTACCGTTTTGCAAGGCTGGTAGGAAAAATCTGTTGATTTTTGTACGATTCTCTAAAAGCGGTGACTGACAATATGCAACGGCTGTATTTTTTAGTCAGACTGCACAATCGTATAAGCTACCACTTCCTGTCGAATGTGGGAAGCTCGGTAAACGTTCTTTTCCTTGCCTGTCTGTAGACCATTCTTGTTTTCGGTCTTGAAACGGGCTTTGTTTCGGCGGCTTTCTTTTTCTCGCACCTTAGCAGATACCGCTTCTGAGCGAGCGAGCAGTGTCTGAAAATCGTTTTCTGCTTTGGAAAGCACTGCGGAAGCGTCAGCGAGGATATTTCCCTGAAGCCGTTTTCATTAAGCCACCAACTGTCAAATTCAGGCTTGCCCTGCCTTATGTGGTATCCCAGACGGTCAGAGTCACCCTCATAGCATCTGATTTTCCCCGTAAAGACAAGCCTGCCCTTTTTCACAGACAGCTTCATCTCGTCATACGGTATTATATACAGCCTGCGTTGTATCCCGCCCGTGTCCGCCGATATTTTTCCGCCGTACCTGCTGAGAATTGCGGCGGATTTCTGTATCTCGAAGTAGGTGCATCGTTTTATACGTCTTGACCGTGTTTCGCATATAAAGAACAAAAGAAAGGTGAACGCAAGCCACACGGCAACGCATATCGCAGGAATAGCAAGTCCTGCGGCGAGAAACCCCTCCGTCCGCCAATTTCTTGTCTGTATTATCAGCGACATAAGGCTCAGAAGCGCCGGGAGCGCAAGCACAGCTCCGACAGCTACGCTTGCTTTCTCGCAGACAGTGCGTGCTTTTGATGTGTCGGCGTGAAAAAAATTCTGCATAGACCCTGCGGAACAACATTCCGCTACCGCACCTCCCTTATGACAAACTTCTGCTTATACTAATTATATTATAGCCGCCTTACAAAAGTCAACGAACTTTTCTTAATTAATTTGTATAAAAACAAGCTGTACTTTTTAAACAATTCGCAGAATTTTTAAAAACCGACTAAAAAACTGCCGATTCTGCTTGATTTATTGTTCAATTTATTGTATACTTAATGATAAATGATAATATAGGCGTGTTGGGTGCGGCTGTAATGCCTTTTCCCCGTGTCTTAAGGAAAGGGGAGTTGTGCTTTTTGAGCTATAAGAAAGAAGACTTTACTTCTTTTGAGATAACCTCGCTTGACGGTGAGCGGCTGATGTACACCGAGAGCAACTTCGACTTTCCGATAATGTATGACCTTAACGATAATATTATCGACAATATGCTGATGATAAAGGGCAAGAGAATGCCCGAGATCGACACATCTCAGTATGTTTACGTCATTGCCCGTATGCGTGACGGCGACCGCTACAGATACAAGACGAACGTATCCGTATCGACCGACCGCCAGCTTAATGTGATATTAAGACCCGACAAGGCGGAGCTTCTTGAAGAGCGCAGAAGATATTTCAAGATAAAAACGAATGAAAGAGCGTTTATAACGCTCAGAATGCAGGAGGGCGACGACAAGCCCACCCCGCTTGATCCGCCTGCCGAAATATACATCAAGGATATAAACGTCGGCGGAGTATTTTTCATCTGCACAGACACACGCAGGCATTTTGCCAAGGGCGACAAATTGCTGATGATAATCAATCTGTCCGGCTCACGCCTTGAACTTAATGCGGAGGTGCTGAGAGAACAGACGATAGATTCGCAGGAAACCGATACAGGCTACGGTTGCCGCTTTATCGGTGTTTCTCATTCGCAGGAAGAAACTATTTCAAGATATATCTACAAGCTGCAGTTTGAAATGCTGCAGAAGGAACGTGGAAAACGTGATATGTTTTGACGGAATTTAACATAAAATATGAAACGATTGATAATTTAAGGGTTTCGGAGGTTTTATAAAATGCAGTCATTAAAGATCAAAACGACTTTACGCATACTCACTACGGTTTTCGCCGTAATACCGATGCTGATAGTCGGCATAGTGGGATATTTCAGTATGACAGGCTTTGCCGCAAATTCGGTAAGCCAGTTTGCAAGAGCGGCAGGTGCGGCTCAGCAGGAGATAATCAATCAGTACATAAACGAGTGTATATCCGATGTTGCTTATCTTTCATTAAGCAGGCCTGCAGGAACACTTGCACAGAGCGGTCAGGGCGATGACGCAAAGTCAATGCTTTCTCTCATTGCCGAGAATATCGCCGACAGAAACAGCGGCTTCAAGAACCTTGTGATAACCGACTCCTCCGGCAATATCGTTTACGAATATGAGGATATACAGGGCATGAAGGAGAGCTTCTTCGGCTTCGAGGAGCTTGAGGGCTATTCCGAAGGCTCGACAAAGATTTCAAAGATCTATATGAATAACGAGGACTACGAAACAAGCGTGTTCTACGTTGCAAAGAGCATAGATGCTGACGGTCTTAACAATATCGACGGATTCGCCATAGAGATTATAGACCTTTCAAAGATAAGCGAAATACTGTCTAAGTCGTCATACGGTGAAGGCAAGGGCTATCTTTCCGTAACCGACGGCACAGGATGCGTGCTGAATTACGAGGGTACCGCCGTACAGAAGATAGATGATATTTCCGACAGCGGAATAATAGATGTTATGAAGTCCACAACTAAGCCCACATCGGCTGAAAATAACGTTGACTATAACGCAGGCGGTAAGCTCGGCTGCTACAATTATTTCACAGGTGCGTCCACGTCAAACTGGAAGTGGGTAAGCGTTTACCCTGCGAATATGGCAATGTCGCAGATTACAGTTCCTCTTGCAATATCGCTCGGTGTTATGGTGGCTCTTGCTGTTATATGCGCACTTCTCGGTATTCTTATCACAAAGTCTATCGTAAACCCGATGAACGAGATGGTAAAGGTTGCCCGTGAAATACAGGAGGGCGACCGTGACAAGCGTCTTGATATAAAGACACACAATGAGTTCAAGGATATTTCCGAGCTGTTCAACAATATGCTCGATGACGTAAGTATGTCTGAGGAGCTTCACAGAACGATTTCGGACATTTCGGACAATATGCTGTTCGAGTGGGATTTCCACAAGGAAACAATGTACGTTTCGGATAACTTCAAGGAGAAGTTCGACATAGACCCGTCAGAAGCTCAGCTTGCAAACGGTAAGTTCCTTGATAAGATAATGACGGAGGACTATGCCGAAATCTATAAGCGTGATATAAGCACACTGCTCAAGAACAGAACAGGTCACAGCGGCGAGTATCAGATGACCACAAAAAACGGAAGCCTGTTATGGTTCTCTATCCGTGCGCTCTGCGTTACCGACCGTCTTGGCGAACCGCTCCGTGTTATCGGTGTCGTAACCGACATAGACAGCGAAAAGAAGCTTGAGCTTCAGCTTTCCGAGCGTGCAAGCTACGACTTCTTATCACAGCTTTACAACAGAAGCACATTTGAGCGTGAGCTTAAGAGTGAGATTGAGCGTAGCGCACACTCAAAGGTTGCGGTACTCTTTATAGACGTTGACGACTTCAAGTTCATAAACGACCGTTTCGGACATTCCGTAGGTGACGAGGTTATCAAGTATGTTGCCGGCTGTATCAAACAGCGTGTAAAGGGTAGCGGATTTGCCGGACGTTTCGGCGGTGACGAGTTTGTTCTTTGTATCACCGATCCTAAGCAGATTGAGGAGATAGAGAGCCTGTCGCTTGACCTTATAGATGAGCTTTACGAGGGCTACCACTCCGAGCTTGCAAACGTTTCGATAAACGTAAAGGCAAGTATCGGTATAGCGTTCTACCCCGAACACGGCGATGACAGCAACAAGGTGGTTGCCGCCGCTGACGAGGCTATGTACTTCGTAAAGAAGAACGGTAAGGCAAACTACCACATCTATCAGCCCGAAGATTCAGAGATGGAAGATCTTCAGCACACATTGTAATTAAAGTAATCAGAAATATTCATACCCGCTTTTTCAGCGGGTATGATTGCTTTTATCTGTAAATAATTTGAAAACCTAAAATTTAACCCGATAAGGCAAAGAGAGGATACACTGTATGGCAGTTGTTATAGCGATAACAAATCAGAAGGGCGGTGTCGGTAAAACCACGACCTGCGCCGCATTCTGCGGAGGACTAACCGAAAGCGGTAAGAGCGTTCTTGCAATAGACCTCGATCCGCAGGGAAATCTCAGCTTCAGCCTTGGTGCTGACGCAGAAGAGAGCTATACTATGTACGATGTATTCAAGGGAAACTGCACCGTAAAAGAGGCAATACAATGCACTGATAACTGCGATGTGATTCCCGCTAACATACTGCTGTCGGGCTGTGAGCTTGAGCTTACCGGTGTTGGCAGAGAGTACCTTCTCAGAGAGGCACTGTCGGACGTTATGGACGATTATGATTACATAATGATAGACACCCCTCCTGCGCTTTCTATCCTCACGATAAACGCATATACTGCGGCGGACAAGCTGATTATTCCGATGATAGCCGAGATACTCAGCCTGCAGGGAATAGCACAGCTTAAAGAAACGATTTTCGCCGTAAAGAAATATTACAACAAGGATCTGGAGATTACAGGCATATTGCTTAATAAATACAATCCCCGACTTGTGCTTACAAAAGAAGTTGAGGAGCTTGCCGGAATGATAGCCGAACAGCTTGGCACGAAGATACTAAGTTCAAGGATAAGCACAAATGTTTCCCTTGCGGAAGCCCCTGCACACGGCATTTCCATAATGGAATATGCCCCACGCTCCAAGGCGACCGCAGAATACCGCAGTCTTATCAACGAAGTGACCGGCGTACCGATGAAAAAATCGCAGAGAAAGGACAGCAAACGTCCGGTCCGCAGGCCCTCAAAGAAACAGTAATTCACGAAAGGAGCGCCTCCTGTGGCAGAAGAATATAAATCAAGCAAGACAAGACAGGTAATGAATCTTATAAACGCAAAACCCTCAGGTGTCAATCCGTTCTTACCGCCTGCCGAGCAGGAAAGAGAGAAGAAATCGCTTGCCGAAAGCACCGTAGAGGATAAACTGCGTAACTATACGCAGTCAAAGCGAGGCACATCCGCTCCTAAATCTCACACAAAGCATAACCCGATGCTCCATATCCCGAAGGACGATGAGCCACAGCAGACGGTTAAAAGCGTAACACGTCACACAGGACAGATAACGATAGACATAAACCGCATAATCATTGACGAGATACTTGACGATGCGTTAAGACGATTCAACACCTGCCACTGCGAAAAATGCAAGCGGATAATATCCGAAAAGGTGCTTGACCTTGTTCCCGTAAAAATAGTAACGGTAACACAGGATGAGGAACGTTCGGTAGTAGACGGCTATTGCAGCTATGCACGAAAGGATATATACTCTGCAATCGTCAAGGTCGTTCTTGAAAACAAACGCAGACCCTTCCATAATGAACAATAAGCTCATATATAATGCAAAAGATCCGCAACGGGTGTTGCGGATCTTTTCTTACTCATTCTTACTCATCGTATCCAAATATAACAAAAGCCCCTCCGCCATAAGCGGAGGGGCTGTATGCTCTTTAATTAAAGCGTTTAATCACTTAAAAGCGATTACTTGCTTCTCTTCTTAAGAACGATACCTGTTGTAGCAACTGCTGCTGCTGCGAGAACTGCAGGGATAACTGCTACTGCAGCACCTGTAGGAGGGTTAACGGGCTCGCCTGAGCATTCGCCGGGGTTTACAGTACCTGAAGATGCACCGGGCTCAGCAGGATCTTCTGTTTCGCCGGGAGTTGAAGGATCTGAAGGATCTGCAGGATCAGCAGGATCAGCAGGGTCAGCAGGTGTAGCATCAGTTACAGCAAGTGTGATTTCGAACTTTGTGAATGCAGGAAGCTCAATGCCTGATAAAGGAGCTTTGCCCTTTGCAAAGTTTTCGTTCCACTCGTTCATAAGAGTGATTCTGAGAGCGTCGCCACCTTCATTGTTAAGAGCGAGCTTGCTGTAGTCACCGTATTCAACACCGTCGAACTTGATAGACTTGATCTGTACATTCTTAGCGTTGTAAAGATCAGTATTGTTGTCATAATCAGTCCAAGGGAGCTTTGTGTTGATAGCTACATAGTTGCTGCCAAACTTAACGGGAGCACCATACTGTGAGAAATCGTAAGTAAGAGTTGCATCTGTACCGTCAGCCTTGATTGTAGCCTTAGGAAGTGCGGGCCATTCAGCGATAACGCCATCTGTGGTGTCGAACTGAGCGCCGAGTTCAGCTACAGTTGTAACCTTAGACTCGCTCTCCTGTGTTGTAGTAAGTGTTGCTACAGGAGCGAATGCGCCGAGAATGCTCTCGCCGTTTACCTTAATATCGCTGAATGCGCAAGAATATTCGCCTTCAACAACGCTGGAACCCCACCACCAGCCGAGCTGTGCAATGTCCTCAACCTTAGAGCCGATCTTAGTTCCATCAGCAAATGTAAGTGTTGTGGTGAATTCGCCTGTTGCGCTATCGCAAACTGTCTTTGCAGTGTCAGAATTGCTGTCGAGAGCAAAGTCAATCTGTGTCCATTCTTCTGTACCGTCAGCGAGAGTAGCGTTGAAGCCAAAGCTTCCGCCGCCGCCTATCCAGCCGTCACCGAGAGTAGCTGTACCTGTTAATTCTACTGTTTTGATTTCTGCAGTGCCGAGAACGCCAACGTTCCACTGAACTGCGTTTGTTGCCTTGTTAAGCGTAACAGCTTCAACCTTAGGCTGAGCTGCAAAAGCGCTTACTGCAAGTGAAGATACTGCTAAAGCTGCAGCGCAAACACTTGCTAAAGTTTTTGTAAACTTCATTGGTTTTGTCCTCCATAAAATATTTTTTTAGCTTTTAAGCTATTTTTAATCATACTATATCGCAATTAGATTTGCAAGTGGCATTTTGCACAAAAAAACTTTTTCGTTTTGGTGAAACGATATAAACAGTAATGCGATTTTATCTTTTCATAGCATTAAATCTGAAAATATGCCAACTTATATGACAAAAACCCCTCCGCCATAAGCGGAGGGGTCGTATGCTCTTTAATTCAAAGCGTTAAACCGTTTAAAAGCAATTACTTGCTTCTCTTCTTAAGAACGATACCTGTTGTAGCAACTGCTGCTGCTGCGAGAACTGCAGGGATAACTGCTACTGCCGCACCTGTAGGAGGGTTAACGGGCTCGCCTGAGCATTCGCCGGGGTTAACAACATCGCCTGAAGATTCACCGGGCTCAGCAGGAACTTCTGTTTCACCGGGCTTAGTAGGATCTTCTGTTTCGCCGGGTTTAGTAGGATCTTCTGTTTCACCGGGCTTAGTAGGATCTTCTGTTTCACCGGGCTTAACTTCCTCAGCTGCAGGATATGTAGCGAGTAACTTGCCGTCCTTATCGAAGAAGTCTATCTTGTCAAATGTTGCTGTAGCGGCTGAACCGTCTTCCTGTGCGTTCATCCACCATATTTCAGCCTGGAGGTAACCTGTTTCGTTACCTTCTCCGTCTTTGCCTGCCTTAAGACCGCCAACGCTGTCCCAGGTCCATTCGTTTGTTCCGGCTTCCTTACTTTCGAGCTGGGCAGATGCAGCCCAACCGTCATTGGCAACAGTGTTACCGCCTAAAGCACCGTTAACGTACGCCTGGCCTGTTACTGTAACAACTATCTTGTCTACATTGCCTGCCCATGAAGCGACTGTGTCATCAAAAGTAAGCTCCCATTTAGCACCGACAGGCTTACCGCTTTCATCAACAGTAGCTGAAAGTAACGGATCAGCCGCAAATGCGCTTACAGCAAGTGTAGAAACTGCAACTGTAGCTGCAGCAACGCTTGCTAAAACCTTAGAAAATTTCATGAGTTTATCCTCCATATATTTTTTAGCTTAACTAAGCTAAAATAAATAATACTACATCTTCTTTTACTTTACAATTAGCAAAATAAACAAATTTTTATGACGATTTTGTATATTTCGCTATATTTTGTCATTGTCGCTTTTTGACGCAGAAGCACAGCTTGTTAAAAACGATACGCAAAACCTATGATTTATGTATCCGTGGCGATCTCCCAATGAACAGCATATCTCTCTATAAATATGTTCCCCTTGACTAATCGCCCCGTTTAATGTACAATATAATAGAGCAAATATGCAGACAGCACGCACTTCGTGCCATATATTCTGCCTCCCGGCAGTCAAAAATCAATATATGGTTATACTGCACAAAAAACATTCGTATTTTTTTACTTATCCGATACACAGAATTTTCATTTCGAGTGAAACTTTTTCTGAAATTCAGCCTACTACAAAGTAGGTGACAAAGTGAGGTGAGCCGATGGGCGCAGAGATTCACGGAGGTCACGAGAATAACGAAGAATATTTCAACCGTGTCTACAACGAAACCTGTAGGTCCGTTTCCCGTTTTGTAGTCAGCAAATGCGGAAATATGGAAGATGCGGAAGATATTATTCAGAACGTCTATACACGTTTCTTCAAGCGCATAAGCGAAAAAGGATATGAGGACATCGAAAGCCCCGAGGCTTTCCTTATAAATATAGCGAAGTTTGAATGCCGCACCTATTTTTCTGGCAGGAAGAAGGATGACAAGGTTTCCTCCTTTTCCGACTATACCGAAGAAGAAATGGTCGCTATCGAACGGGAGATGTCCAAGCCTCAGCAAAGACTTGAGGACGTTATCAGTAACAAGATCGTTGCGAAACAGATTTTCGATGACATAATGAAGACCGATGAACTGACAGGTCAGATATTCTATCTTCATTTTGCGTGTGATATGAAGCTGGAGGACGTAGCGAAGGCGCTTGATGTCAAGCTGTCTACCGTTAAAAACAAGCTCTATCGCACAATAGAAAAACAAAAGAAAAAATTCAAATTATAACGACTTACGGAAGGGGGCTTTCAGATGAATACAAACGAGTTTTACAAAGAGCTGATGAGCGAGTATTCGTTTGATTACGAGAAGATAAGAAAAGCCGCTATGGGTAAGTCTGTACAGGCTAAAAAGAGCAGACTGAAAACGGTTTGGCTTTCTGTGGCAGGTGCCGCAGAAAGCCAAACCGTTTACAGTCTGCTCTTTTTA